>ODAI013742195.1_pt1 | contig 10884 bp, 9 predicted proteins | sample 1539321 | NCBI WGS metagenome assembly ODAI01 (sample SAMN02144231, study PRJEB22623) | gut metagenome | biome: sheep rumen | host: Ovis aries | place: New Zealand | reverse complement strand
TTCATCGTCGCGAAGGTCTGGGACGCGATCAACGACCCGATGTTCGGCGTGATTGTGGATAAAAGCCAATTCAAAAAGGGGAAGTACCTGCCTTGGATCCGTTTGTCCACGTTTCTGATTCCGCTGACCACACTTTTCATCTTCGTCGTTCCGCAAAGCGTATCCGTGACCGTGAAGGCCATTTGGATCGCCGTGGGATACCTTCTGTGGGACACCAGCTACACGATGTGCGATGTACCGATCTTTGCGCTGGCAACCTCCATGACGCCAGAACAGAAGGAGCGCGACTGGCTCTACGTTTTTAACCGGTTCTTCACCTTTGTCGGCGGGATCGTCGCGCTGCTGATCATTCCGCAGCTCTATCCGCGCATCGGCTGGCCGCTGACCGTTGTTGTCGTCTCCGTAATTGCAATGGCGACCATGCTGCCGATCGGGTATTTGGGAAAGGAGCGTGTCTACACAAAGACCGAAAAGGAGCCCTCCATCAAGGAGCTCCTGCTGTATCTGAAAAGCAATAAGTATCTTCTGATCTTCAACGGTGCGACCATTATCGCATCCCTGACCGCGACCGGCGGCGCGATCTCCAACTACGTTGCGATTCATTGTCTCGGCTCGGCCGACTGGATCTCTATTACTGCGCTGCTCATGGTGCTGCCGATGCTGATCACGATCATCGTCGTGCAGGCAATCATCGACAAAATCGACAAGTTGAAAATCTATATCGGAAGCTGCATCGTCAGCGTGATCCTCGGGATCGTCATGTTTTTCGCCGGATACGAAAACCGGATTCTGTTCTCGGTGCTTGTCGTAGTGAAAACGATCTTCTCAAGCGCGGCCGGCGTTTTGGACGTTATGTTTACGGCGGACTGCGCCGAATACGGGCACTATAAAACCGGCAATCGCGCCCAGGGGATGGCGTTCTCGGTGCAGACCTTTACCGCCAAAATCACCGCCGCCGTTTCGGGCGCCATCGGCATGGCGGCGCTTGCCGCTGTCGGCTTTGTGGAGGGGGAAGGCGCCGTGCAGTCCGCCGCCACGATTCAAGGGCTGTGGACGCTGTACACGCTGATTCCCTGCATTGCAACCGTTGCCGCTATCGTTTTTCTTCTCGTTTTCTACAAGCTGTCCTCCAAGGATGCGGAGATCATGGGAAAATGCAACCGAGGCGAAATCAGCCGGGAGGAAGCGGAAAGCCTTCTTGGCAGGCGGTATTGATATGGCAGATCTTTTTGAGCGATACAGGCGGTATAAGCTTCGAAGGCTTGAGCGACTTTCACACCGCATAAAGCCCGGAAAGCTGCTCTTTTTCGGGGATTCCATTACCGACTTCTGGCCGTTGAAAAAGCACTTTGCAAAATACGATCCGGTCAATTCCGGCATCAGCGGCGACACGACCTGCGATCTTTTGGCGCGCGCAGAAGTCTGCGTATACGCTTACCATCCCCGCGCCGTGGTTCTGCTGATCGGCGTGAACGATATCATCAACGAAAACAGAAAGGCCGCAGAGATTGTAGAGAACATTCGTCTGCTGCTGGATGAAATGCAGGCACATGGGATCAAGCGGATCCTTGTGCAAAGCTGCTATCCAACGTTTGGCAGGTTTGCCTCTGCCAACGAGGAAATCCTGCGGCTGAACGACCGGCTGAAGGAACTGGCTTCCGCATACGGGTGCCTGTATGCCGATGTGCATGCCGCGCTGCTCGATCCGAATAGCAATGCGCTACGCGAAGCCTGCAGCGACGACGGGCTGCATCCCAACAAAGCCGGATATGCCGTCGCTGCCGCGGTGCTCTCGGACTTTTTGCAGGTTTTATGACCGAGATGAATTTCCCTATCAACATAAAGGATGGTGGACAGATGAATAAACGAATCGACTTAGCGGGTGTATGGCACATGGCGATAGACCGGGGCGATCCGATGAGCAGCCGGCTGCCCGGATCCAATTACCTGACGCTGATGGAGCACGGCATGGAGGATCCGTTTTACGGCACGAACGAAACAAAAGCGTCGGAGGCCGGTCATCACGATCATACGTTTACCCGGACCTTCGTACTCAGCGCAGAGGATTTGGCTTATTCCCGACTCGATTTCGTCGGCGACGGAATCGACACGATCTGCGACATTCGCATCAACGGCACGCTGATCGGGCATACAGACAATCTGAACCGCGTTTGGCGCTTTCATGTTAAGCCGTTTGTGCAGCCCGGCGAGAACGTGATCGAGCTCTCGATCCACGATCCGTATGCCTATATGCTTGCCAAGCAGCACGGCGATGCGCACCTTGATCGGCCCGGCAAGGAAAAGGCTTTCATCCGGAAAGCGCCGTGCCATTTCGGCTGGGATTGGGGCCCGAAGCTGACGCCCTCCGGCGTGGTTCGCAGCATCGGGATCGAAGCCTGCGATTGCCGCATCGCGGAAACGCGGATCGGACAGTCGCACGAAAACGGGCGGGTGACACTGCAGCTTTGGATGCGTGCGGAAGGCAACGGCGGGAATCTTTCGAGCTGTGTGTGCCTGACCGCGCCATCCGGGGCCCAACAGGAAGTGCCCTTAATGCGGCAAGGCAACGCATTTACGGGCGAGCTGGAGATTGCAGATCCGCAGCTTTGGTGGGTCGCGGGACTGGGAGAACAGCCGCTGTATACGGTTGTGTTCCGACTGCAAAAGGACGGCAGCGAAGCGGATACGGTGCGCAAGAGCATCGGGCTTCGCACAGTGACGCTCGATACGACGCGCGACGAATACGGAGAGCAGTTTCGGTTCATCGTCAACGGCGTGCCGATCTTTGTGCGCGGCGCGGACTGGATCCCTCCCGACGCATTCGTGACACGCTTCACGCGGGACGATATGGAATTTTATCTCCGCTCCGTGCGGGATGCGGGGATGAATATGCTGCGCGTCTGGGGCGGCGGGATGTATGAATCCGAGGACTTTTACGATATGTGCGACCGCTACGGCGTGCTCGTCTGGCAGGATTTCATCTTTGCGTGTGAGCTGTATCCGTTTTATCGGGAGGACTTTCTGCAAAACGTGCGTGCGGAGGTGGAGGACAATGTGCGGCGGCTCCGGCACCGCGCAAGTTTGGCGCTGTGGTGCGGCAACAATGAGATCGACGCGCTGTACCCGGTCTGCCGGGACAAGACGCTGCTGCGCGCAAACAAAGAGTTCTTTTACTGCACCTTGCGCGACTGGGTCAGCGAGCTGGACGGCGTGACTGCCTACTGGCCCGGCTCGCCGTCTTCCGGGCATATCGACAAGGGGATTCAGAATTTCCGCAGGGGGCGTGTCTCGGGTGACTCGCATCTGTGGAACATTTGGCACGGAATGCTGCCGATCGAGGACTTCCGCAAGTTTCCGACGCGGTTTTGCAGCGAGTTCGGTATGGAATCCATGCCGGCGATGAAAACGATTCGCTGCATCAATCCGCATGAGAAGCCCGATCTGTTCGATGATGTCATGCTGCTGCATCAAAAGAGCAGCGGCGGCAACGCCAAGATCCTGTATTATCTGCTGCAAAAGTATCGTCGCCCCAAGATGTTCGAGGACTTTGTGTACCTGTCGCAGATCGTACAGTCGAATGCCATGCGCTTTGCGACCGAGTGCTGGCGGCGCAATCTCGGCAAGCAGAACGGCGCGATCCTTTGGCAGCTCAACGACTGCTGGCCGGTCGCATCCTGGGCAATTATAGATTATCATCGGCAGTACAAGGCGACGATGTATCACGCCCGCACATACAATCGGATGCTGATGATTTCGAACGATTACTACGATGATCGTGCGGAGCTGTATGTCATCAATGAATACCCGCGTCCGTTTACCGGAACTCTGCAGTACGCCGTCAAGGACTTTGCCGGGATGACGGTTCGATCCGGGAGCCTTCCTGTCGAGATCGACAGCGTTGCAAGCAAGCGAGTCTTTACCTTGCCATACGAAGGACTTTCAACCAAGAATGTATACCTCAAAACGCGGCTCATAAGCGGTGAAACCGTTCTCGATGAAAAGCTGTACTTGCTTGTGCCCGATAAGGACGCGGCGCTGCCGAAGACGAAGATTGCCTATACGGTCTCGTATGCGGACGGCCTTGCTCAACTCGCACTTTGCGCAAACAGCTTTGCCCGCTATGTCTACGTGGACTCCGATGCGGTATGGGAGAACTGGAGCGATAATTATTTCGACCTCGAGCCGGGGCAGGAAAAGATCATTACCGTGCCGCTGAAGGATGTGTCTAAGGAGTCATTTGAAGCGTCGCTCTCGATCCGCTCGCTGACGGACATTGAACCGTTCGGCACGCCGGAGGACGACCGCCGCTTTGCTAAGCGGCTTTGGAGAAAGGAAAAGCTCTGGTTGACCTACTATGCCTATAAGCTTCTCATGGCTGTTCTTTGGTTCTCCTCCATAGGAGATTGAACGGTAGGATCAGCCGATTTTGCATACTTAGCTGGAACGGAGCGAGACATTCCAATAGCGCCGAAGTGAACACCAAAGCCCTGTGATGATGCATCATCACAGGGCTTTAGCTTCTTTATTTGGGTATGGAAAACTGTTTGTCTGCGTCCGAACTTATCGCTTATCCCAATCGATGAACTCGAGCGCGACGACGGCGACGACGGCAAAGACCGCGAGCAGAAGGACGAGCATGAGCCAGTTGTGCAGCACGAGCGAGGAGGTCGCCTCATAAAGCGGATTGCTGTTCTGCTGGCCGGACCAGAGGAGAAACTCGGGCTGGCTGCCGTTGGTCTCGATCTCGATCAGCAGGTTGAGGATCGGTTTCTGGCCCATATATTCGATGTTGCGGAACTGGTACATCGTGTTCCACAGCGTGACCATCGGCTGATCGTTGTAGCGTCCGATCGCGCAGAGGCTTTCCATGCCCCAGCGCGAGATCGTGAGCGCAGTGAGCTTTTGCGCGAAGCCGGAAAGCTCAAAGAACGCACCGAAAATACTTCCTTTCCCTTTCCGATTGCTTTTCATGATAACAGATTTTCCCCGCGCTGCCTATCGATATGAAAATTTGCTAACAGCTTTGAGCGGAAAAAAAGAGGATGCGTTAACTCGATTGGCCTGCAGATGGCTTATTCTTCGATTGCGGCCGTTCGGCGGATAAAACGATCTGTATGGTCAGACGCCGAAGCGGATCATAAAGATCGCAATCCAGAATCTCTGTGATCCGGTTCAGCCGGTCGATCAAACTGGATCGATGCAGATTCATCTTCCGTGCCGTTTCCGCGATGGACATATTGCTGTCCAAATAGGTTTTCAGCGTGTCGAGATAGGAGACCGGCGCGGACTCATCATGCGCGGCCAAGCGGGACAGTCCTTCGGTATAGAAATACCGTGCCGGGATATCGGCAGTCGCATTTCGGAGCAGCAGCGGCAGAATGCAGTTTTCGAAGGGATAAAGACTGCCGCCCCCGTTTCCAACCTCCAGCGCAGAGGACGCCTGATAATAGGCAAAGACGGATTCCTGCAGATTCGAAAAAGGGCGGGAAACGCCGCAGATCAGACGCAGCTTTTGAAGAAGGGACGTTAGTTTTGCTTCCGCACATTGCTTTGCGGGAATGACGGCGGCAATTCCGCCGTTATATTCAAATGCCAGGGCGTCCTTGAATTGCTCCTCGATCAGAGAAGAGACATACCCGCTGGGCAGCGGTGTTGCATCCGGCGCGGGGCGGAAGGCAATGCAGACAAACTCCCCATGATTCCCGTACCGGATCAGCACGCTGCGCTGCTCCGACCGCAGCGGCTGTCCGCTGATGATCCGCAGAATGGCGGTCCGCAAAGAGGCTCGGTCCCCGGCCAAATGCGGTTTCAGCAGAAACGCCTGCCGGATGTTTTCGGCAAGGAACTGGCAGAGCTGAATATCGGACGACCGAAAATCGCGGTATTCTCCGAACACCGTGATGCAGCCGAGAAAAGTATCCACATCGAACAGATTCACCGATAGCGTCGTGCGTCCCATCAAGGACAGCATCAGCGGTTCCTTGCTGTCCGTCGCCAGCTCATGAAGCGACAGAAACGTATCCAGCAGATTCGGATCAAAGGTCGCCCCGTCCAAACGAATGCCCAATTTCTGTTCCAAATAATCGCGCTCCGTGTAGCCGAGATAGCTGAAATCCGCGCCGATCAGCAGCATGGGATTGTCGAAAATCCACCGGCTGCACGCAAGCAGCTCCTGTACCGAGGCGCTCCGGCGGAGAATCTGGCTGAGCTCCGCCTCCCATGCCTCATACTTATTGAAAATACCCTGCACAATATTGAATACCCGAAAAATATCCTCCTTGCCGGACACCGATAGAATCCCGCATCGCTCCTCGAACTTCTCACGCTGCGGGGCTTCTCCCAGGCAGATCAAAAGCACGTTCTCCTCGATCACGGGATCGTCCGGCAAATGGTCCGCGCTGCAAACGTAGACGTGGTTTTCCAAAAAGCGGGATGACCGGTCCAGATAGAACTCCGGACGGTACAGCGACAGCTCCGTTTCGCACATCCCGTAAATGGCGACGTCCAGCACTTCCTTCAAATTATGATAGATAATATCCGTATTGAGGCGCATGTCGGATTCCCCTTGTTTTCTTTTTATTTACTGTATACGTTCCTTTGGCGCTTGTCAAGAATAAACCGTGATTGATATCGGTCTATTTTCCGTAATTCCGAAATTCTTGTGAGATAAAGGGCAATCTTACCCGTTAAAAATAACGGTTAAGATCGGAAAAGAACCTATGATTTGCAGAGTAGGCAAAGCGTCGCCGTCTCTATATAATAGGATTGTAAAGATTTTGAAAAGGAGGATGTTATGCTCAAGGAAAAACTGGGAACCGTCAAATGTTTCAAGACAGCCTGGGGCAAGCTCATTACCGAGGAAGAGGCCTATACCCAGATCAACCGTCAGATTGCGGCGGTATGCGCCAACCTGTTTCAGGTCATGCGCATTTTTGAACCGAGCTGGGAGAAGCGGACGGCGGCGATTTGTGAAGTTGCCAATATGATGAATATGGCTGTCGCCGGCACGCCGGAGGAACAGAAGGCTTATGTGGATATGTCGCTCTACGAGGCATTCAATATCCCGGAACTGTGCGAAAAGTCGAGCTGGCTGGGCGGTATCACGGGTGATTCCGGCGACGAATGGGAGAACATGGCCGGACGAGTCATCCAGTTCACCCGGAACCGCGTGGAGAAGGAATTGGACACCTGCCCCTGGGATATCGTGGGCAGCGAGCTGTGCAATATGACCACCAGCATGTTTACCGCCAACTTCGACCTGGCCTCCTCCAACGGCACGGAAAATGAGGTCGCGCTCAATATGTGCCAGGCCAGAGGCTGCGGCAACAAGCATTGCCGTGTCGTGGCGGAGCGCCGCGACAAATACGGTTTGCCCAAGCAGGACTGGCTGGAGCACATGCAGCAGCCGGTGGATCCGATTCACGACACGCCGCGGGAGCGCATGGTGAAGGAAGGACAATGCCTGCGCAACGGGCAGTATACCCAGGCGTTCGGGGAGGAGACTTCTTTGGAGGCCGCGTATCATTGGGTTGCGCAGATGGGTTGGGTCTGGTCTGTGCAGTTCCCCATGATGGCGATTCGGGACATGGCGCCGGACGACGACGAATTCCTTCGGGTCTTCCGCATCGTCTTTGCCACGGCCGGCAAGAACCAATTCATCGAACCGTTTGCCAAGGAGGGTCTCAGGCAGCATCTGGGCGTTCCGCATTGGGTGGACGACAACGACGGGCGTCTGCTGGGTTCCTACATCATGTACATGCTCGACGTCCAGCAGGTTCCCTACACGGTCGAACGATGGACGGAGGAGGAAACATGGCTGCGGCTGAAAACCGAGGACTTCACGGCCCGTTATGAGATGGCGCCTTTGGACGAACTGGTGGATGCCTACGAAGCCCAGTGGAACGGCGCGGCGAAAACCCTTGTCTCTCCTGAGTGGTCCTGCGTGATCGACGGCCGGGACGACGAGGATATGATCATCAAGGTCATCCGTCGGGAAGATTCCCGGATGGTCTGAGAGGAGGATCTCGATGTTATTTAAGGAAGACAAGCTCGCCCGGCTGGATGCCGAAACGATCCGCAAGTCGGTAGGCTGGTACAGATGGACGCATGATTTGGTGGAAATCACCGGCGCCGATGCTCTCGATGTTTTAGAGAAAATCTACGTCAACAATATCGGAAAAACGGTCCCCGGCAAAACGAAGTATACGACGATGCTCGACGAAAAGGGCGAGATCATAGACGATGTCATCGTTATGCACATGGAAGAGGGCGTCTACTGGGTCTCCACGCTGTACGGCCCCCGCCTGATTCCGTGGATCGCGGCGCATGCGGAAGGAAAGGACGTGCAGACCCGCCTGATCACCTACGAATGGGATATGTACGCCGTTCAGGGGCCGCAATCCCCCGCCGCGATGGAAAAACTGCTCGATACGCCGGTATCCGGTATGAAGCGCTTCTCCGTGGCGGCAAACGCCATCGGCGGCATCCCCGTCTATGTCCACCGTTCGGGCTTTACCGGCGAGAACGGCTTTGAAATCTACTGTGCGGTCGAAAAGACCGAGGCGATCCGCAAGGCCATCTCCGATGCTGTGGGCGCCGCCGGCGGCCGGGAGATTTACACGCTCGAGGTCTATGTCCGCTCCATTCCCATGGAGAAGGGATTTGCCCTGAAGCAGGACTTCAAGCATCTGAACCCCTTTGAATGCGGACTGGGCTGGTCGGTGGATTTGGATAAGTCGTTCATCGGCAAAGAAGCCACGCTCGCCATTCGGGACAATCCTCGCTATCAGATGGTAGGTCTGGTATTCGACCGGGAGTCCACGGAGGATATCAGCATTTGGGAGCGCGTCTACCTGTACGGTGTGGAGGTGGGCCGCTGTGCACAGGCGATCTACGGCTATACAGTGGATCAGAACATCGGGTTTGCCACGATACGCGCCGGCATTCCCGAGGGAACCCGCGTAACGGTGGGGCCGAACGGTTCACCGGCAACGGTCGTGAACAAGGTTTTCTGTTAGGAGGTCAACTATGGGACGATTGGAAGATAAGGTCTGTATCGTGACCGGCGCTTCCGCCGGCATCGGCAGAGCAACCGCCGCGCTGTTTGCGCAGGAAGGCGCAAAGGTTTTGGCGTGCGCTCGCCGGGAAGAGCTGCTGCAGGAGCTGTGCGACGAATGCGCGGATCTGCCGGGCACCGTGGCCTATTGCGTGACCGATGTCAGAGATCCCGCATCGGTCAAGGCGATGGTGCAGGCCGCGATCGAGAAGTTCGGCAGGCTCGACGTGGCGGTCAACAACGCCGGCGTGATGGACGACAACACCGCCATCGCGGATATGTCCGACGAAATGCTGCAGGAGGTCTTTGCAACCAACACGTTCGGCCTGATGTATTGTCTGCGCGAGGAATGCAAGCAGTTTCTTGCGCAGGGCAACGGCGGAACGATTGTCAACATCTGTTCCGTCGGCGCTTCCCATCAGACAGCCGGCGCCGCCTATTGCGCCAGCAAAGGTGCGGTGCTTGCCGTGACGAAGAACACCGCCTATATGTACAAGGAAGAAGCGATCCGCTGCAATGCCGTCTCCCCCGGCGGCGTGGTGACGGATATTCCGCTGGTGATGCCCCCGGCCAATGAATTCGGCTTCGGCAGAACCAGCGAGCTCTTAGCCTTCTCCGGCGAACTGGCCATGCCGGAGGATTTGGCGGACGCGATTCTGTTCCTGGCCAGCGATCAGTCCCGCTACGTCAACGGCGAAGAGCTGAAGTGCGACGGCGGATGGACCTGTTTCTAATCTGAAAATAATAATCTCAAGGAGGATATTACTATGGCATTTTCTCTCGATTCCAAGATCAAGGAGATCCTGAAGGACCCCCGCGCCAGTGAAGTACTGGAAAAGTTCGCACCCGGTTCCATCAAAAACCCCCAGATGAAGCTGGTCGGCGGTCTGACGCTCCGCAAGCTCGCCAGCTTCCCGCAAGCAGCCTATCTGCAGCCGCATCTTGAGGAACTCGACAAAGCACTCCAGGCCATCGAATAAGGTCGCGTGTCTGACGCCTCCGCTCTCATGCGGAGGCGTTTTATTCTCGCAGCATCAGCCGATTCGGATTCCGTCCGCGAAGCTCTTTTCCGATCGGATTTCAACAACCCGGTCCACAAACGGACCGGGTTGTTCAACGATGCAAGCGGATGGCATGCAAAGCCGTTTTTCGTTCTTCCTTCTTGTGAAGCCTTTGTGCTATGTGATCGTCGATTCTTGCCGGATAATCTAGGGTTCATGAAAGCAAAATAACGCCACCAATTTAGTGCATAAAGCAAGAGCCTGAATGCATAACCATACGCCTGCAAAGGTCAAATGTTGCACCTATGTTGCACCAAAAGGCAAAACAAAAAAGTCCGAAAAACATAAAGTTTATCGGACTTTTATGGCGTCCCCGGCGCGATTCGAACGCGCGGCGTTCCGCTTAGGAGCGACTTGATGAACGGTTTATTGTTCTCCGAATACACGAGCTTAGTTAGGCAAAACACGATTTTTGCAGACGCCGTCGGACACTTGTTTTCCACGACTGTTCAAAAAACGTTTACCCGCTGTGCAAACTGCTCCTGCCGGGCCTCCGTTTTCTGCTGTTCGCCGTATGCACACAAATAGCATTCAGAATAAACTGATTCTGTTGCCCGTTGGGTACGGTCAGCAATGTTTTCTTTGCTTTCCGATCCCGTTCTTTTTCCAAATTGAAACGGAGGTTTCGGCACTCAACGCGCATTTCGATTCCTCATCTTCAATGTGTTCTCCCCGAGCTGTTCATCCCCCTTTGCCGCAGCGCAAATATCGCTGTTGAACATGACGCGCTTTTTATCGTATGCCGCAAAGTTCCGAACAAGACACCCG
>ODAI011826985.1_pt1 | contig 10884 bp, 17 predicted proteins | sample 1539321 | NCBI WGS metagenome assembly ODAI01 (sample SAMN02144231, study PRJEB22623) | gut metagenome | biome: sheep rumen | host: Ovis aries | place: New Zealand | reverse complement strand
TTTTTATAGGAGCAACATCATGGAATGTAAATTTTGCGGGCGCGAATTAAAGCCCGACGCTAAGCACCCGAATCAAAAATATTGTTCGGAAAAGTGCCGCAATCGATTCGTGAAAGGTTTATTCCATTTGCGCCCCGGCTATGTCGATAAGTCATTGAGCGATTGGGTGCGCGAAGCCCGCGAATGCAATCTGGACTACGGGACTTATCGCGCGTTGCGCAATCTGGGCAAATCGTTCGAGGAACTCAAAGCGACCGCCGCTAATCGCCAAATTCCCGCTCACGCGCACGGGCGCGGCAGACGTTACGACAGTTAAGGAGGCTCAATCATGAGAGAGATTAAATTTCGCGGACGGCACATTGACACGGGCGAATTCGTTTACGCCGAACTCGGACAAATATCGGCAGTCAGCGACGACCCAAATTTGTTGCTGTTTTTGACTGAAAAACCGTGTCTCGTTCACACTAATTCAATCGCTCAATTCGTGGGGCACGACGCCGCCGGCAATGAGATTTACGAAGGCGATACGGTCGTGCTCAACAGCCCCGATTATCACATCGAATACACGTCGCACTTGAGCGGCTACGCTACGGGCGACAGAGGCATTTACATATCGGCAGGGCAATTCGACAGAGTGACGCTCAAGGAGGCACATCATGAATGACAACGACATTATGACGGAGCTTGACGCGGACGAGCTTTTGGAGCAAATCGCGGAATACGAGGCGGCGATAGCCGAATCGGAAAAGAAGCGCGACGCCTTCATTGAACGCTACGAAAATAAAATCGCCATAGCCCGCGACATTTGCGACCGTGAGACATCGCACGCCCGCATTGAAATTGAGCTTTTGACGGAGCAACTGAAGCGGTTTGCACAGACGCAAATCAGCGATAAAAAGCGCAGTGTCAGGTTGCCGAGTGGGACGTTGCAGTTCAGGAAGCAGTCGCCCGAATATTTTTACGACGACCTAAAGCGTGTGGACGGCAAGGACGAGCGGCTGATTCAATTCGTGAAGCACAGCGCACACGAGTATCTGAAAGTCAAGGTTGACGAGGCGGTTGACTGGGCGGCGTTCAAAGGCAAGTTGTCAATCAACGACGACGGCGGCGTTTACTATTCGGAGACGGGCGAGGTTATTGACGGACTTCACGGGCAAAGCTTGCCCGACAAATTCACGGTTAAAACGGCATGAAAGAATATCCTGCCGCGCTTGAGGTTGAAAAATCGCTGATTAGCGCAATGATGTTGAAAGACGGCAAGATAATTCCGAGTGTGGCGGCGATAGTTGACGCGGAAGATTTTTACAGACCGGCACACCGAGCAATCTTCCGCGCCCTTGTCGCCGTTTACAACGCGGGCACGCCGCCGAACGTGTTGCTTGTCGAAGAGGAATTGCGGCGCACGGGTGAACTTAACCGCGTCGGTAGGACGTACCTGTTCGGGCTGGTTGACATAGAATTTACGACGGCACGAGCGGAACGCTACGCGAAGGAAATTCACGAAAAGGCGACATTGCGACGGTTGATTGAGATGAGCGAAACATTAATTGAAAACGCATATCGGCAGGAGCGGACGGCGTCGGAACTGGCGGCGGACTTTGAACGCGGGCTTATGCAGACGTTGGGCACGAAAAATTCAGCGGCTGATTCATTGAGCGACTTGGCGATTGAGGCGTGTCAACGAGCATTTGAACGCAGGAATCAACAGGGCTTGACGGGCGTGCCGACGGGCTTTATCGACCTTGACCGCGTCACGAACGGCTTAAAGAAATCGGACTTGATTTTACTTGCCGCACGACCGAGCATGGGCAAAACCGCCCTTGCGCTCAATATCGCCGTCAATGCCGCCGCCTCCGGCAAATCCGTTATGGTTTTCAGTTTGGAAATGAGCAAGGAGCAACTGTCAAATCGCGCATTGAGTTCGGCAAGTCGCGTTTCCGCAACGAAATTCGACACGGGCGACCTTTCGGCTGATGAAATTAATTGTCTGCTCAGCGGGCTTGAACGGCTGGACAAAATCCCGATTTACATTGACGACACCGCAGGAATTACCGTTGCCGACATGCGTGCCAAGTTGTTGCAATTCCGACACGAACACGGACTTGACCTTGTGGTTATCGATTATGTTCAGCTTATGCAGGGCAAGCGATTGGAAAATCGCGTTCAGGAAGTCAGCGAAATATCGCGCAACCTCAAGGCGTTGGCAAAGCAATTCGACGTGCCGATACTTGCACTAAGTCAGCTTAGCCGCGCCGTCGAATTACGCGCCGATAAACGCCCGCAACTTAGCGATCTGCGCGATTCGGGCTCACTCGAACAGGACGCCGATATCGTAATGTTCCTCTACCGCGACGAATACTATAACCGCGACGAATGCGAAAATCGCCGCATTGCCGAGCTGAACATCGCTAAAAATCGCAACGGTGCGACCACTTCAATCCGCCTGCTGTTCCAAAATGAAATTGTTCGCTTCGACAACTTAGCACGCAACGCTTACGAGGAGGATTAATCATGACTTTTGAACTTGTGCCCGTCAAGATTCGGCGATTCGTTAGACTAACCGAACTGCTTAGTCTAAAAAACTGCCAAACGTTAGACTAATGACGATTAAATTCACGGTGCCGATTGAGCCAATGCCGGCACGACGCCCGCGCTTTGCAGGCGGTGTTGTCTACAACGACCCGAAATACACCGCCTTCAAAGCTGCCGTCGCGCACTACGCCCGCCGAGCAATGCAGGGCAGGGAGCCGCTCACGGGAGCCGTCAAGCTCACCGCCGACTTTTACCGCCGACGCAAGCCGACATCACGCACCTACGGCGACGCCGATAATCATCTGAAGTCAATCTGTGACGCAATGAACGGTATCTGTTATTTGGACGACGCTCAAGTAATTGTCGGCACATTCACGAAGAATCGCGGCGACCCGCATATCGATATTGAATTGGAGGAGTTGTAATGGCAATGAGCACTATACAAAAAATTGCGGCGAAATTTGCCGAGGACACGAAGGAATCAAAATCCGTTGGAATGGCGTTTATTCACGACGGCACAAAAAAATTCACGGTCGCAACTTGCGGCACACCTTATCAAATCGGACAATCCTTAGTGATTTTAACCCAACAGCTCTCGAAAGATATTGCCGAGAATTTTGGCGAAAAAGCATTCAACGAATTTTCAAGAGGCATGCGCGACATAATACGCCGTGACGCGCAAAAAGAATTGCTTAATTCTTTAGAAGCTAACGGATGGCGCGGCGCGATACTCTGGGCTACAGATACGGATTAAATTCAACCGGAGGAATTGTAATGGACAAGCTGATTAGGCAACTGCGCGAAATGGACGCCGTGACGCTCAAGGAAATCCGCCACTTCGTGGAACGCAAAAGCGGACAAATCGCACGCGACCTTCGACGTATAAGCCCGACCGCCTTTGAAGACCCTGCCGCATACGAGACCTTGCGCCGCAGATACAAGACGCGTTGGGCGAGCAATAAGAAATTAGCCGTCCTTGAAATGGACAGAAAGAAGTGGTGCCGCCATGTTGATTGAAAATACGTTGTTCGGCACGACCGATAAGGTTGCCGACGCTATTCAACTGTTGCGCGATAACGAGCCGCCAGAAGGTTACTACCTGTGTTTCAGCGGCGGCAAAGACAGCGTCGTCATACACGACCTTGCCGTCAAAGCCGGCGTCAAATTCGACGCACATCATAATGTTACGACCGTTGAGCCGCCCGAATTAATGCGCTTTATCCGCGACCATTATCCCGACGTCAGCAAAGAATCACCGCGCTACACGATGGCGCAACTGATTGTCAAAAATCATATGCCGCCCTTGAGACAAGCGCGTTACTGTTGTCGCGAACTTAAAGAATGCGACGGGCGCGGGCGCGTCAAAATTACGGGCATTCGCGCCGAAGAATCAGCGCGTCGCGCCAAGCGTCTACAAATCGAAAACGACAGCCACGGCTCAATATTCGTCCACGTGATTCACAAGTGGACGACCGCCGACGTCTGGCAATACATTCGCGAAAACAATCTGCCGTATTGCAAACTTTATGACGAGGGCTTTACTCGTATCGGTTGCGTTTTATGCCCGTTTCAAAATTTCGCTGCTACGCAACGCGACCTGAAACGTTTTCCCGCCATTGTCGATTATTACCGCCGAGCCTGTCGCAAAGCCTTTGAAGTCAACCGCGACAAAATACACAAATGGACGAGCGGCGACGACATGTTTAATCGGTGGATTAACGAACGACGCGGCTACACCATTGCCAAGGATTGTAATTCAATTCCGCTTTTCAGCGAAGACGACGGAAGTATTCTTTAGGAGGCTATTCGCATGAAAATTATTGAGCCGAGCGCAACGCTTATCGACACCGTCGACGCCGCTGACATCTACGCTAAACTTGAACGTTGCGGGCGGATTAGTCACCTGTCGGAGCCGAAAGACGCCGCCGAATTCGTCCGCAAAATTATCCGACTCAGTCACGAATCGGTTTTGGAGCACGTCAGCTTGACTTTCCACATCATCTGCGACCGTGCCATTCAAAACGAACTCGTCCGCCACAGACACGCAAGCTTCACCGTCGAATCAACGCGCTACTGCAATTATGACGATCTGACCATTATCGGGCGCGAAGAAGATTTTATCAGCGATATGCACGCCTCTATTTTTGGCACAACACTGCCTTTCAGTGCGTCCGGATACGAATTGCTTTTGGATAACGGTGTCCAACCCGAAATCGCACGCGCCGTGTTACCGCTGTGTTTGAAGTCCGAACTTTATATGACTGCGAATCTGCGCTCGTGGCGGCATATTTTGAAACTGCGCACGTCGAAGGCGGCTCACCCGCAAATGCGTTTCATTATGCGCCAAGTACTCGACATTTTCCGCGACAATTTGCCCGTCATTGTGGAGGACATCACATGAAAAAAATCTGCCTTAACTGCGGCGACGAATTTTTTATGACGCGCTCCAGCCAAAAATTTTGTTGCGCGACGTGCGGGCGTCGGTATCGCGGCAAGCATAACTTGCGCGGGCGCACGCTGAAAAAATCGTTCGCGTTTTTCAAGCAAATAGTACAGCAGTCAAAGACCTTTAAAGAATTCGATAAGCTGTACCGAGAATATTTCAGCGACGAAGGGTGGCGCGGCGTATGACCGACAAAGAATTTCTGCAACAGGTATTTATCGCCTATCAGGAAGTGGACAGCAAGCTTGAGCAGATAGCGCGTCTTCAATCGTTGGCGCAACGGACGACGACAATCATACACGACACGCCCTGCGGCAACGGCACGTCACTAAGCTCACGCGTCGAACAAGCGATTATCGCCATTCAAGGACAGACCGAATTCCTTGCCGACGAAATTAATAACCTGCTGGACGTGCGCCGCGAAGTTGCCGACGCCATTGCCAACGTCAACGACCCGACCGAACGCCGCGTTCTCGAATATCGCTACCTTGCCTTCAAATCGTGGAAAGAAATTTCTCACGCAATGAAAGCCGGCTTGCGTCACGTCTACAAACTTCACGAACGAGCTTTGAAAAATTTTTCGGCGCAGGGCACTAAATGGCACTAAATGGCACTAAATGGCACCTTGTGGCAGTCCAAAATTTCTGGTAGTATACAATCCGAATAAGTGCAAGCAACGGAAAGCCGTTCGTACACGGGGTGCGGGCGGCTTTTCGTATGGAGGTTATCCTATGGACGTGAAAAATTTTCCTGTCGCCGACATCAGACCCTACGAGAAAAATCCGCGCAAGAACGATAACGCCGTTGACGCCGTCGCCAACTCAATCAGGACGTTCGGTTTCAAGGTGCCGATTGTCATTGACGCCGACAACGTCATTGTTTGCGGACATACGCGCTACAAGGCGGCTTTGAAGTTGGGATTAGATTCGGTGCCCTGCGTCGTCGCCGACGACCTGTCGCCCGAAAAAATTAAGGCGTTCCGTTTAGCCGACAATAAGGTTGCCGAGATTGCAAGTTGGGATGACGCCTTTTTGCTTGATGAATTGCATGATTTAGATTTGTTCGATTTTGATATGGCTGACTTCGCCTTTGATACTTCTAAAATCGGATCGTGGCAAAAATCTTGGGCTCGTGCCGAAAAATATTGCGACATCAAGAAGCATATTCAATGCTTTTCCATGGGCAACATTATCGTCACATCGTTCTACAAAGTAGGCAAGCGCGGCATTCCCATTAATGAGATTAAGGAAAAACCTAGTAACGCCGAAATTTTTGCCGATAATCTCTGCGATTATCTCCATCATTTAGCCGGCGTCGAGGGCTTGCTGAAAGGCGATTGGTGCCTTTGTACCACGCCGCGCCGCAGAAATAAGGACGGCTTTCATTTCTCCACCGCCATTTGTGAATCCGCCGCCGCTAAATTGTGTATCCCATTTTACAAGGACGCTTTCTCTGCCAAAAATCGCAACAGGATTAATCCCGAATTCACTATGCTTATTAATCCTGTTCAGTCTAACGTTATTTTATATGACGATATTGTTTCAACCGGTGAAACTCTTCGCGCTACCAGACAACTCCTGCTTGACGCGGGGCATGTCGTTTTGCTCGTTGTCGGTATCAAAAACCAAGTCGTTAAAGGAGGGATGCGCGATGACGGCGGGCAGACCACATAAAGAAATTAATCAATCCGAATTTGAAAAACTCTGCGCTTTGCAGTGTAGTATGCGGGAATTTCTTTTCTTCTTCGACGTTTCCGATAAGACGCTTTCTGATTGGTGTCGTCGCACTTACGATATGAAATTCTCCGAAATTTTTGCTTTAAAAAGGCAGAAGGGATTAATCAGCTTGCGTCGTCTTCAATTCCAGTTGGCTGAAAAGTCTCCTGCTATGGCTATTTTCCTCGGCAAGAACTTACTCGGTCAATCCGATAAAGACGATTGGCAACGCCGTCAGGACGAAAAGCTTTTGAAACTTAAGGAACGCAAAGCCGAACAAGAGGATTGGTAATATGGCGCAACCGTGGGCTAAACAGTTTTATAATTCCAAACCGTGGCGTCAACTGCGCGAACGCCTTATCGTTGAGGCTGATTTTCTTTGCGCTGAATGCGGCGAACGTTACATGCAGAATTCCGCTCAACTTGTCGCTCACCACATAAAAGAATTGTCGCCCGCCAATGTTCACGACGCCAATATCGCGCTCAATCCAGACAACATCAAAATTATCTGCCGCCGCTGTCATGATAAAGAACATCGCCGCTTTGAATTCGCCAACGACCGCAACGTCTACATCGTCTACGGCTCACCCTGCGCAGGCAAAAATTCTTTCGTCAATCAGCTTGCAAGGCGCGGCGATTTGATTGTTGACCTTGACGCCATTTATCGCGCTATTTCCGGTTGCTCTTATCACTGGCACCCTAACGGCTTAAAAAAAGTCGCCTTCGCCGTCCGCGATACTCTCATTGAGCAGATTAGACTTCGCAATGGCTTTTGGCACGACGCCTTTATCATCGGCGGCTACCCGCGCAAATTACAGCGTGAACAACTTGCCGCAAAACTTGGCGCAGAATTAATTTTCATCGATACCACTCGCGAACACGCTAAACTTATCGCTATGGCTAGTCGCGGCTCTCAAGCTATGGAGTGGTGCAACTATATCGACCGCTGGTTTGATTCTTTTCAGCCGTGACACTCCCCCCGCCCTTCTGCTGACTTTTGGGGGACTGCAGACCGCGCTTAGGGGGGGCTTTTACAACCGACACAAAACTTTTGACTTTTCACGAAAACGAATATAAACGAGGGAAGGCGCATAAGCTTGACCGACATCACATCAGAATACGACAGAATCAAGGCGTTGTTTGCCGACGTCGACGAAAAGCAATTACAACTTGTTGACGGCGCAATTTTTGAGGCGGCTAGGCTCCGCGTCGAACTTGACAGGCTTAACGTCATTGTTAATCGTTCAGGTTTGATTAAGGTTGACCCGAATAATCCGGCGCGCCAAAAGTCTCTGCCCGTTTCACGTGAATTGCCCAAGGTTCGCGCCGCTTACATCAATATCATTTTTAAGTTGGCTCGCGTTCTCGGCGCAAGTATCAACGACGACGATTTAGGGCTTGATGATTATGAGTGATGATAAATTTTTTATGGCGGCTATAAGTTCCGCTGGAGGCGTCGGCAATAAGACACTCGCTACACTTGTGAATTTTTTCGGTTCTGCAAAGACCGCGTGGCTTGCAGAGGACGCCGATTTGATTCATGCGGGCATTAGGCGCAAGCAACTTGACGCGTTCATTGCCTTCCGCCGCAATAAACCCAATGCGCCTGATGAGATTGCCGATTTTTGCCAACGCCACAAAATTAATCTGTGCGCCATAAGTGACGCCGATTATCCGCCGATTCTCACGCAGATTGACACACCGCCCATGTTCTTTTATTATCGCGGGCAACTTCAACCGCACGCGCTCCGAATTGGTATTGTCGGTTCACGTGACTTTACTCCTTACGGCAAGGATGTTGCGCTTGATTTCGGCGAACAGCTTGCACAGGCGGGCTTAACCGTCGTAAGCGGCGCGGCTTGCGGTATCGACACCTTTGCTCACACCGGCGCGCTCAAGTCGGGGCGCACTGTCGCCGTGCTCGGTTGCGGTATTTCGTGCAACTTCCCGCCCGAACGCGACAGCTTGCTTGCTCGCATTGCTGAACGCGGCTGTGTTATCAGCGAATTTCCGCCGCTACTTACTCCTACTGCGGGCACTTTCGCCGTGCGCAACAGAATCATTGCGGGGCTTAGTCGCGGGCTTATCGTCGTTGAGGCAACTGCCAAAAGCGGCGCAGTTATCACCGCCAATTACGCTCGCTCTTACGGGCGTGACCTTTTCGCCGTGCCATGCTCAATCTATTCCGATAAAAGTTCAGGATGCAATAATCTGATTCAAAACGGTGCGTCGCTCATTAACAGTTGCCGTGATGTCTTGGATAAATATTCCATTGCGATTGCGGACGGGTTGAGGAGGACGCCCAATGACTTACGAAATTTACAACGAGGACTGTCTCGAAGGCATGAAGACGCTGTCGGACGGGAGCGTTGATTTGATAGCGACTGACCCTCCGTATTGCGTCGGCGCGTCAAGCAACGGCTACAAGTCGACGTTCACCGATTTTAATCTTATGCGCCCGTTCTTCGAGCAGCTGTTCAGTGAATGGCGGCGGGTGCTCAAATCGGGCGGACATGCTTACTGTTGCACCGATTGGCGAACTTATCCGTTCCTGTACCCGCTGATTGTGAAATATCTGACGGTGCGCAATTTAATCGTGTGGGAACACATGAGAATGCGCGCTGGGAATTGGTATCGCGGCAGTTACGAGCTGATAATCTTCGCGGTCAATGGCGACGGCAAGCGTGACTTTTGGGGCGGCGAACGCGATTTGTGGCGAATAAAATCAGACAGCGTCGCGTTCGCAATAGAAAAACGTCTGCACCCTGCGGAAAAGCCGGTTGAGCTAATGGCGCGGATGATAGCGAATTCGACGGTCGAAGGCGAATTGGTGCTTGATCCGTTCGCGGGCTCGGCGACGACGGCTGTGGCGTGTATCAACCTCAACCGCAACTTCATCGGCTACGAAATTGACGAGCATTTTTACGACGTGGCGCAAAATCGGATAACGGAAGCGATTGCTCAACGAGAGCAGTCGCTATTTAAATTGGCGTGACGGAAGGAGGCGCGGCGTTGAAAAAAATCTGGTCGCCGAAATTATCAGAGATATTACCCGAATCATTGTTGCTCGACGACAAAATCAAAGCCGCCGCGCAAGCACTCGACGTTGAGCTGGAGAAATTATCGGCGTCGATATGGGAAGTGTTGCACCTGCCGCGTCTCGACGAATTAACGGGGCAAGTGGTCGATTTTCTTGCCGAACAGTTCCATATTGATTTCTGGGAGCCGCTGTATTTGACGGAGCCGGAAAAGAAAAATTTGATACGGGAGTCAATCGCGTGGCACCGAATCAAAGGTACGTTGGCGGCGGTAGAGGACATAGCGAAATGGGCGTGGCGCGACGCCGAAATAATTGAGCCGCGCGACGATCCCGACCTGTTGCCGTATCGGTTCCGAATCATCACGAAAGGATTCAAGCAGACGCCCGACGGTGTCGAAACCTTCCGACGGATGATTGATTGCGCCAAAAATGTTCGCTCGTGGCTGGACAAAATCATCATCGACTATTCGCACTTGATGCCGCCGATAAATCTTTACGCGGGCTTCGGGCATGCAAAAATTGGGCTTGAAGTTATCGGATTGGCGCGACCGCCCGACGGACGAATTGACTTGAGCGCGGGCATCGGCAACGGCAAATTCGGCACCGTGACTCTCGGCTTGGCTCCGCCCGATATTCTCGACAATGAAAATCGCTTGAACGCGGGGCACGTGCTGATAAAAAGCGGCGTGCTGACAATCGCGGCGGACTTGGACGACCTGTATAAGTTGCCCGAAATTCACGAGTGCGCCATTGCCGACCTGCTCATTGCCGACGTTGGTATCGCGCGACCTTCGGGCGTTCCGATTGACCGCCAAGATTATTCGGGCTTCGTCGGACACGTATTTATCAAGCAGGGCACGATAAAAATTGGCGCGGACTTGGACGACTTGGGCAATAAACCGTGGCTTATCAACGAACATTATTCGGGCTTCATAGGGCACGCGTTCATTAAGCAGGGCACGATAACGATACAAGCGGATTTGAGCGACCTTGAAGGGGCGCGGTGGATTCGTGAGAACGGGATAGCCGACTTGCTCATTGCCGACGTCGGTATCGCGCGACCCATGGACGTAAGCGGTCAACCCGACGAGCCCGAAGATGAAGAGGCTGTCCCCGACGGATTATGGTTGCGCAACTACTTTGATTATCCGACA
>ODAI010778750.1_pt1 | contig 10884 bp, 9 predicted proteins | sample 1539321 | NCBI WGS metagenome assembly ODAI01 (sample SAMN02144231, study PRJEB22623) | gut metagenome | biome: sheep rumen | host: Ovis aries | place: New Zealand | reverse complement strand
GTGATACAATGCACAACCATATTATCGTCGTTAAATGTCAGATAGCAAGTATCAGAAGGCTCATTGTCGCCTGCCTCATGTCCATGAGAATTTATCCAAAGAACTTTTTCGTAATTTGAAGCCTGAGCTGTGCCAGTATTGCATGTTACAATTATTGCAAGGCTTAAAAGGCTTAATTTCAAAAATTTCATAACTAATCCTCGACAATATAGACTTTACTGAGTTTCTCTCCACCACTAATTGGCTGACACGACAGAGGCAATGGCTAGTCTCCTGCCAGCTTGAGCGAAACTCTCCTCACCGGCATCGCATCTCCCCCCTCTGGAGGCAAGGAGCGCATCTCCAGCCGGGCTTCCAGCCTGAAAAAAGACAAAAGGCTGGATCCCGGCGACAGGATCCAGCCTTGCTTGAGCGCTGTGTCAGGCGGCGCTGACGCGCCGCAAAGGCAGACGGGCTACTTCTTGAGCCAGCTCATCATGCCGCGCATCTTCTCGCCGACGGTCTGGAGCTGGTGCTCCGCTTCCATGCGGCGGGTAGCGAGGAAGTGGGCCTTGCCGCCGGCCCTGAATTCCTGAATGAAGTTGGTGGCAAAGGTGCCGTCCTGGATTTCGGCCAGAATCTTCTTCATTTCCTTCTTGGTCTCTTCGGTCACGATGCGCGGACCGGCAACGTAGTCGCCGTACTCGGCGGTGTTGCTGATGGAGTAGCGCATGCGGGCGAGACCGCCTTCGTAGATGAGGTCGGTGATGAGCTTCATCTCGTGCTGGCATTCGAAGAAGGCCATTTCAGGCTGGTAGCCGGCCTCCACGAGGGTCTCGAAGCCGGCCTTGATGAGGTGGGAGAGACCGCCGCAGAGGACAGCCTGCTCGCCGAAGAGGTCGGTCTCGGTCTCTTCGCGGAAAGAGGTCTCGATGACGCCGGAGCGGGCGCCGCCGATGCCGCGGGCATAGGCAAGGGCGACTTCCTTGGCCTGGCCGGAGGCGTTCTGCTGGATGGCGATGAGATCCGGCACGCCGCCGCCTTCGGTGAAGGTGCGGCGGACGAGGTGGCCGGGGCCCTTGGGGGCGATCATGATGACGTCCACTTCCTTGGGGGGCTGGATCTGCTGGAAGTGGATATTGAAGCCGTGGGCGAAGGCGAGGGTCTTGCCGGCCTTCATGTAGGGAGCGATGTCGTTCTTGTAGACGTCGGCCTGCACTTCGTCGGGCAGGAGGATCATGAGCAGGTCGGCCTTCTGTGCGGCCTCGGCGACGCTCACGGGCTCGAAGCCGTGCTGCTTGGCGAGGTCGTAGTTGGGACCGCCGGGACGCTGGGCGACGATGACGTTCACGCCGGAGTCGCGGAGGTTGAGGGCGTGGGCATGACCCTGGCTGCCATAGCCGCAGATGGCGACAGTTTTGCCTTTCAGGTAGTTCAGATCGGCGTCTTTTTCGTAATAGACTTGCATGGAGGCTTCCTCGCTGAAAAAAAGTGAAAAGACTGCAGGGCTGAACCCTGTTCAGCCGAACAGCCACATAAACTACGCTCGGGCGGGCCTTGTCAAGCCCGCCCGGGGAATTTGACCGCTGATGTTACTCGGCGCGGCTGGAGCGGCGCATGACCACGGAGCCGGTCCTGGCAATCTCCTTGATGCCGAAGCGGTGGAGCAGGCCGATGATGGCTTCGAGCTTCTCATGGTCGCCCGTGGCTTCGATGGTTATCTCGGTGGGGCTCACGTCGATGACCTTGCAGCGGAAGATGTCGACGGTGCGCAGGATTTCGCCGCGCATGGCGCCTTCGGCCTGGACCTTGACGAACATCATCTCGCGCTCGACGGAGGGGATGTCGGTGTACTCGGCCACTTTGATGACGGACACGATCTTGTGCAGCTGCTTCATGATCTGCTCAAGGATCTGGGCGTCGCCAAAGGTGGTGATGGTCATGTGGCTGGTGCCCTCCTCGAGGGCGGGAGCCACGTTGAGCGAATAGATGTTGTATCCGCGTCCCGAGAAGAGGCCGGCCACGCGGGAGAGCACGCCGGGCTCGTTCTCCACGAGCACGGAAAGGACATGTCTTTCTTGCATTTCTACGCCCTCCTACACCAGAAGCATCTCGTCCAGGGCTGCCCCTGCGGGCACCATGGGGTAGACGTCTTCTTCGGGTTCCACAGTCACGTCGATGATGGCCGGATTCGGGGAGGCCAGGGCCTTCTCGAGCGTGGGCTTCAGCTCCTCTTCGCTGGAGATGCGGTAGCCTTCGGCCCCGTAGGCCTCGGCGAGCTTCACGAAGTCGGGCTGGCCGGTCATGCTGGTGTGGCTGTAGTTGTGCTTGTAGAAGAGCTCCTGCCACTGGCGGACCATGCCGAGGTAGGTGTTGTTCAGGATAAGGATCTTGACGGGCAGCTTGTTCTGCACGAGGGTCGCCATTTCCTGGATGTTCATCTGAATGGAGCCGTCGCCGGCCACGTCCACGACGAGCTTGCCCGGGAAGGCGACCTGGCAGCCCATGGCCGCGGGCAGGCCGTAGCCCATGGTGCCGAGACCGCCGGAGGTGATCAGGGTGCGGGGCTTGTCGAAGTCGTAGAACTGGGCAGCCCACATCTGGTTCTGGCCCACTTCCGTGGCGACGATGGCGCTGCCCTGGGTGAGTTCGTTGAGGACGCGGACCACGTGCTGGGGCTTGAGATACTTGCCGCCCTTGCTCCACTGCAGGGGCTTGGCCTGCTTCCAGGAGTCGATGGTGCTCAGCCACGCGGCGCGGACCTTGCCCCAGTCTTCGCCGGTGAGCTTGGTCTGGGCAATCTCGTTGAGGCCTTCCAGCGCCAGGCGGCAGTCGGCCACGACCGGCACGTCGACCCGCACGTTCTTGCGGATGCTGGTGGGGTCGATGTCGATGTGCACCACGCGCGCCTTGGGAGCGAAGGTGTCGAGCTTGCCGGTGACGCGGTCGTCGAAGCGGGCACCCACGCAGACGATGAGGTCGGCGTTGTTGAGGGTCATGTTGGCGGCGTAGGTGCCGTGCATGCCGCACATGCCAAGCCACAGCGGATCGGAAGCCGGGAAGCAGCCTATGCCCATGAGCGAGCAGGTCACCGGGATCTTGAGCATCCTGGCGAGCTCGGTCAGGGCGGAGGAGGCATCGGAAAGGATGACGCCGCCGCCGGCCAGAATCACAGGCTGCCTAGCGTCGCGGAGCTCCTTGATAGCCTTCCTCAGCTGTCCCTGGTTGGGATTGTAGTTAGGGTTGTAGGAGCGCATGTAGACGTCTTCGGGCCACACGAACTCAGTCTTGCCGAGCTGCACGTCCTTGGGCAGATCGACCAGCACGGGACCGGGACGGCCGGAGCGGGCCAGGTAGTAGGCCTGCCTGATGGTCTTCGCGAGGTCCTTGACGTCCTTCACGAGGAAGTTGTGCTTGGTGCAGGGGCGCGTGATGCCCACGATATCGACTTCCTGGAACGCGTCGTTGCCGATGAGGGCCGTGGACACCTGGCCGGTAAAGACGACAAGCGGAATGGAATCACAGTACGCCGTGGCGATGCCGGTGACGGCGTTGGTGGCGCCGGGGCCGGAGGTTACCAGAGCCGTGCCGACCTTGCCCGTGGCGCGGGCATAGCCGTCGGCCGCATGCAGGGCGGCCTGCTCGTGGCGCACCAGAATATGGTGCAGCTCAGGATGCTTGGTCAGCTCGTCGTATATGTCGATGATGGCTCCGCCCGGATACCCGAACAGAACATCCACGCCTTCTTTCTTAAGCGATTCAAGAAGGATTTGCGCACCTGTAAGTTCCATTTGCAACTCCGTGTCTAATATTACTGAGCCCTCTTGGCGTCGATCATGTCGGCAAGGCGGGTCTTGGCTTCGAGTTTCTGCTTTTTGAGCTGCTTGAGCTGAACCTCTTCGGAGGGAGAGCGGAAAGGCTTGGACTCAAGCTTCTCCACCTGCTTCTTCAAGAGGATGTGATCTTCCCAAGCTGCCTTGAGGTCAGGATCAGACTCCGCGTTCTTGGCAATGAAATCGAGATCCCGCTGATCCATGTCTACTACTCCATGTCTGAATGTTTACCGCCGGCGCTTTGCCGCCGCGCGGCCTGAAGGGACGTATGGCCGGCCGGGCTACATGGCACGGGCCAGCTGAGCTAGCGACCTGACGAGTATCAGGTCGATAAGTTCCAGAAGGACGACGGCCGCCACGGGGGTGAAGTCCATGCCGCCCTGGCAGAGGAAGGGCAGGCGCTGGCGGATGCGCCCGAAGACGGGCTCCGTGAGCGAGCGCAGGATGCGCACCGGCTGCGACCAGGGATCCAGGTGCAGCCAGGAGACCACGCAGGCCGCAAGCACCACGAAGACGTAGGCTGCGATGAGCATGTGGGCCACCTGGGCGACCGCATCGACGATGTTGGCAACGACAAACATTGGCGTTACGCCTTTTCCAGTGCTGAGGGAATGTTCATGAGGGGCGCGAGCCGCTCCAGCAGCTCGGCGTAGCTTTCCGCCACCACGTCGCCGCAGGGGCCGCCGCGGCCCGGGGAATGCAGGGCCGCAAACGGGACGCCTGCCCGCTCCGCAGTCAGGCGGTCCACCTCGCTGTCCCCGACGTAGACGACCTCCTCAGGCGAAAGTCCCCATTGCGAGAGAATGAGCAGGGCGCCGCCGGGGTCGGGCTTGGAAAAGCCGCTTGAGGCGGTCACTACCGGATTAAAATACGAAGGCAGGGAGAAAAAGTCCAGAACAGCCTGCATCCCGCCCCGCGTCCTGTTGGTGAGCACCGCCATGCGGATCCCGTGCCGGTCAAGGTGGGCCGCAAAGTCGAGAAAGCCGGGATAGAGCTTGACGTAGGGCATGATTTCGGTCCGGTAGTCGACTATCTCGCGCCCCATGCGGGGAATGTCGCCGTGCAGGCGTTCGGGCAGAATGCGAACCAGCGCCTGCCTGGAGGTGGCCATGAAGGCGTAGTCCTCCTGCTCGGGCGTCATGGGAGGCAGGCCGTAGTGGGCCAGGATGCGGTTGTAGAACTCGCGGTTGGCCTCGACGGAGCTGATCATGACGCCGTCGCAGTCGAAGGCAACGCCCCTGATGCGTCCCATGCGCGTTCCGGCAGGGCTCAATTGCAGCCTCCCCCGGCCTCTTGCGGGCTGGCCTCACGTTCAGGCGGGATCACGGGCACGGCAAGGCGCAGGGGGCCCTGCGGCTGGAGCCCGGCAGGGACGCCTTCGAGAATCTCGCCGGCCCCGCCTTCGAAGGACAGCGCCGTCATGCCCTCCGGCATGCCTGCGGCCCTGGCCAGCTCCGGATCGGGGCTGAAGGCGAAGCGCTCCTGGGCCTCCTGCGCGGCCCCGCCCTCGAGGAAGAAGACGGCGCCGGGGCAGAGCGCGGCCGCGGCGGCCACGCAGAGGCGCCATTCGGGCAGGAAGCCGTCGACCAGATCATCGAGCGGCGGGGAGTAGCCGCTGTCCGCCAGCTGCAGGGCCGCGCCCCCGTCTTCGACGCCGCAGCCGTCGGCGAGCGAGTTCTCGAGGCCGTTCACCTGCTCCACAATGTCCTGAATCTCGTTGACATCGCTCTGCTGCCGCCAGATCCAGAGGAGCAGCTGCTGGGCGCGCAGGCGATCGGCTCCGCCGGAATCGTCCGGCTCCCTGTCCTTGTCCGCCCCGGGCAGGAGCCGGCGCACCTCGTCGGTCTCGCGGCGCAGCCGCTTCTCGGCCTCGCTGTCCTGCAGCAGGGCAGCCAGCACGCCGCTCCCGGCCTGGCCCTTTTCCGCGTTCCGGACGAAGACTTCGACGTCGTTCATGAAGGCTCTGCACTCCCTGGGGCCGTAGGGGAGATCCGCCGGCACGCAGGCGCTCTCCAGGGAGCCGCCGGCCGCCATGTTCGCGGGAAGGCCGGGCCACAGGCGCCTGACGCCGGGGCAGAGGCGCTCGGCGCAGGACGGCCTGGGCGCCGTGCTGTAGAGGCTGGGCATCCAGAGAAGAAGGGGGGATGCTGTCATGGTTGCTCCTCGTGGAGAAGGGGGCGGGGCCGCGCGGGGGCGGGGCCCGGAAGGAGGGGACTGGGAAGGCCTGGACTAGCCGGAGCCGAAGACGGCCTTGTGCGTGCTCATGGCGCGGGAGCGACCTGGCTGGCAGAGATGGACCACGTCCTTGACGTAGGCCTTGCGCCTGTCGAGAAAGAAGGCCAGCGGACGGGCGAAGCTGCGGCCCACCAGGCCGTCGACCATGAGCTGGCTGACCTCGCGCTCGCGCATGAGCACGAGCTGGGAGAGCGCAAACACGGTGCGGTCGGCGTTGGTGAGGCCTGCGACCATGCGCTTGAAGGCGTCCTGGGCCCGGGGCTGGCAGTACCAGAAGTACATGAGATCCAGCGCGTTGACGATGATGGCGCGCTCGAGCTTCTTGGCTTCGGCCCCCCCCCTGCCCTCGAGTCCCCCGGGACGCGCCAGCTTGATGAGGGCGTCCTCCTGGGGGAAGAGCAGCTCGAGGCGGGGGTAGCAGTCGAAGATGCTCTGGAGCTTCTTCCGGTAGTCGATGGCGCGCATGTGCATGTTCATGTGGCTGTCGGCAAAGCCCTCGATGACGGCCGCCACCGTGTCCGAGGCGACCTTGGAGACCACGGCCGTGCTCGGGATGAGGTAGACGCTCGGGTCCGGCACGCCGCAGGCGAAGAGCAGCTGGGTGAGGCCCGCGTGGTACACGGCGGCAATGGGGATAGCCGGGACGGCGCGGAAGATGTTGCCGTAGGCCGCCGAGCGCGGGAAGCCCCGGTAGATGTTGTGCCAGAAGATGTAGAGGCCGTTGACGCAGTTGTAGACCGTGAAGACGAGCACCGGATTGGTGACGACGTTCATGCCGAAGAAGCCGTCCAGCACCCAGACGCGGACAATGACCTCGAGCAGGAAGACGCTGATGCCGGTGTACATGAGCGAGTCGCACAGCCGGCTGACGCTGACCTGGTCGCGCCAGTGCAGGAGGGTGTTCCGGGACACGCCCTTGGCTGCCAGCACCATCTGCACCACGTTGCGCACGCCCGTAATGCCGAACCAGATGACGGCGCCGAGCCACTGGAGCACCCACCAGTCCTGGGTGTAGACGAAGGAGAAGAAGGCGGGCACGAAGCCGATGACGAGCTTGAGAAAGTTGGAAAGGCCGCTGTTGAGGTAGTGGATGCCCGGGGCCTTGCCGCCCTCCTCCATGTCCTCGATGGGCGCGCCGCTGGTGGAGGCGAGGCCGCCGAGGTTGGCGATGTTGCCATGCTCGCTCACGCTCATGTTGTCGCGCGGCGAGACCCACTCCTTGCGGCGCTCCCGGCCGAAGCGGGAGAGGCCAGGAAGCCAGCTGAGGCTCTTCAGCCAGGAGCTCTTGTCGTCGGCCCCCTCGAAGTCGCGCGAGATGACGTGCTCCTCGACCGGCGCCCAGACCGGAATGACGGGCGAGGGGTGGCGCTTCTCCAGCATCTTCACGCCCCTGGCGGGCAGGGTGTCCGTGACCACGAGGCCCATGCCGAAGCTGCGGGTCCGGCTGGAGGAGCCGGTGCCGATGCGCGACTTGAGGGGGCTGTGGCGGTAGTGCTGCCAGAGCGTGGGGATGGCGTGCAGTATCTCCTCGAACTTGGCGCTGCGCTCCTCGTTGCCGCTCTCCTGCATGTCGCGGATCATCTGCCGCACCATCTGCTTGAGGCGGGGGCCCTGCCCGGAGTTGAGGGCGACCTGCAGCTCGCCTATCTCGTGGATGTCCGGCATGAGGCCGTCCATCCAGCCGCGCATGCTGAAGATCTCGAGGTGGGTGATCATGCCCTTGCAGTCCCAGAGCAGCTCCATGACGTCCTGCACCGAGAGACCCGTGGTGCAGAGCACCATGCGGTAGCCGGCGTTGACCTTGGCGAGCTCCTTCATGAGCTCGTAGGGCGCAAGACGCCTGAGTTCAGGCAGCTTTTCCAGATCCCTGGGGAGGGAGAGATGGGGGAGCTCCCCGTGCAGGTCGGGGTTGAGCCACTCGTCCTGGATGGTGTCGGAGCGTATGCCCTCGAGGCTGGCCTTCATCTTGAGCAGCTCCTCGGTCTGCTCGCTGGCCGGCAGCTGGGACAGGGCCTGGATCCGGGCCTCGATGGGGGCGCGGACGAGCCGGAAGATGCACTCGGCAAGCCTCGGCAGGCTGGCGTGGCCGCGCCCGAGAAAGTTGAGGAAGTCGTCGGCCCCCAGGGGCGGAATCGCGATGCCGTACTTGGCCGCATAGCGGGGGCGCAGGCTGTCGTTCCAGACGGCGAGGAACTGGAGCACCTGGTCGCGTTCCCAGCTCACCACCTCCCGGCCCTTGTCCGAGAAGGCCTGCATCTTGTCCGAGGCGAGAAATTCGAGGAAGTCCTCGTTGGAGGAGAAGCCGCGCGGCGCCCAGAGCACGTCGATGAAGCGCCCCCGGAAGGGCACGCGGAACTCGAGGCCGATGCGGACGCTGATGCCGACGATGGCGGCGGCCGAGAGTATCTCCCGCGCCGCATCGATGGACACGCAGTTGTCGTAGACGACGGTGAGGGTCTTGATGCCCTTGATCCAGGCGTCCATGATGAGGTGGGTGGGGCTTTTGCGGCCCTTGGTGTTCATGTCGTAGACATGGTCGTCGAAGGCAATCTGGTTCCAGGACTCGTCCATCTCCGGCAGGTGGTAGCGCTTGAGCATGCGCCGCACGATGCGCGGCGTGCCCTGGGCAGCCGCCCTGAAGTCGTGGGCCAGCTTGAGCTGGCGCTGCTCCATGCCGTGGGCGCGCACGATGCTCTTCATGATCTGCATGAGCACGCGGGCCGTATTGCGCCGCAGGGTCGTGTGGGCGCTGCTCAGCACCTCGTCGTAGAGCACCTGGAGGCCCAGGAGGCGGTCCCTGGCCTGAACGCCGCCAGACTCGAGATTGCGGAGCAGGTTGGCCACCGCATAGGCCATGCGGGCCACGGGCGTGTCCACCAGCTCCTTGATGCCGTGGGGGTGCAGGTGCGGATCCAGCACGGGCTCGCTGGAAATGGAGCGCGAGTCGAGGATGCGGTTGACCAGGCGGAGGATGACCTCGTCGCTCTTGTCAAAGTATATGCTTGAGGAGGAAGCCATGGTCCTTGCTCCGGAAAGACAATGAAGTCGCAAAGCCCAGAATAGCTGTTCCCCGCCCTTTCTTCAAGGGCGCAGCCCGCTTCTTCACAGGGCTGGTCCTTTGGACTATTCTCGATGTTTCCAGCCTAGCCAAGCCCCAAGGAGGCCTGCCATGTCCGCATTCACGCCCCTGCGCGCCCGGCTCGCCGGAGCCCTGCTCCTGCTTTTCGCGGCCCTCTGCCTTCCCGCCGGCCCCGCGCTGGCCGAAGGCGCGGCCAAGCCCGCCTGCGCCCTGCTTCTCGAAAGCGCCGATCCCGACGGCGGCATGGCGGACATGCTGCGCGAAGGCTTTGCCAGGGCCTGCCGGAACTTCGGCCTCCAGGGCGAAGTCGTCGTTGCCGACCCCGACAGCCAGGACCAGACAGCCGTCTTCCGGGACGCCTGCCAGCGCTTCGGCCTCGTGATCGTGGCCGAGGGCCGGCTGCACGAAATCCTGCGCAACAACGCAGCCCGCTACCCCAAGGTCATGTTCGGCTGCCTCGACACGGGCGTGCGCGCCCGCAACATCATGTCCGTCACCTTCGAGGACAACCAGGGCGCCTTCCTGGCAGGAGCGCTGGCGGCCATGCTCGTCCAGCCGGGCGCAAGCCTCGGCTGGATAGGCTCTGAACCCACGCCCGTCATGAAGAACATGCTCAAGGGCTTCGTCGACGGCGCCCAGGTCACGAGGCCCGGCACGCGCGTCGCCACCCGCATGACCGGCTTCAACAAGGCCCTCGAGACCGGCGAGGCCGTGCGCGAGCTGGCTGGACGAAACTGCGGGGCCATTCTCGTGGCAGCCGGCTACGGCTCGCGCGGAGCCTACAACGCGGCCGGCTCCTCCCCTGCCCTGCTCATCGGCCTTGACCGCGACCAGTCCGGCCAGGCGCCCGCACGGGTGCCCTTCTCCGTGGTCAAGCGCTTCGACAGGGCCGTGGAGGAAGTGGTTGGCGCCTATGCCAGGGACCAGTTCCAGGGCGCCAAGATTCTGGTCTACGACCTCGCCAACCAGGGTGTGGACATCGCCGTCTCGAAGGCCTTCAAGGCCAAGCGGAGCCTTCCCGCCAACTTCGAGGCCAGGCTTGCCGAGCTCAGGCGCGAGATAGCCAGGGGCGCCATCAAGTTTGAAGACCTGCACAACCCCACCCTCTGCGAGTGCAACTTCTAGCCTTCGCTTCGCCTGCTGGGGACGCGCATTCCGCCCCCGGCGCCGGGGCCGCGGCCCTGCTTCCTTCGAGGGCGCGGCAATTGTTCGATGCCGAACGGCATTGCTCCCATGCGAACCAGAGCCATCTTCCCCCCTGCCGGCCTCCTGCAGGCGCAGGCGAGGCCCTCGTCCTCCGGGAGCCCAGGCGGCTTGGGCTTTCAGGCATTATCCCAAGCCGCAGCGCCGCGATCGAAGTCCTGCGCACGCAGGAGCGAGCTGGCCAGGCGCCTGCACCTGCCGCTCGCAGGGGCCCCCCGGGTCCCCTGCCTGGCACAGCTGGTTCGACACCAGCCTCTCTTGAGGAGCACATCCATGAGCAGCTTCAAAAAAGAACGCATCGACCTGACCGCCCCCCGCACCGAACTCCACGCTCTGCTCGGCCTCACCGGCGCCGAGGTTTCAGTCAACACCCTGCCCGCCGGCGCAAGCGTCCCCTTCGTGCACAGCCACCAGGCCAACGAGGAGATCTACCTTGTCCTCGAAGGCGAAGGCCGGGCCTATCTGGACGGCGGGGAATATCCGCTGGCGAAGGGCGACTGCCTGCGCGTCGATCCTGCCTGCCGGCGCTGCTTTGCGGCCTCGCCCCAAAGCCCC
>ODAI011393610.1_pt1 | contig 10885 bp, 11 predicted proteins | sample 1539321 | NCBI WGS metagenome assembly ODAI01 (sample SAMN02144231, study PRJEB22623) | gut metagenome | biome: sheep rumen | host: Ovis aries | place: New Zealand | reverse complement strand
CGTCTACGACTTCCGTGATCCCCTGCTCCTTCAGGTAGGCTTCGATCAGCTGGTCCGCTCTGAATCTCGACTTGCATGCCTTGCAGTCGATCAGCGGATCCGCGCATCCTCCGACGTGTCCCGACGCCACCCAGGTCTCCGGGTTCATCAGAATCGCCGCATCCAGTCCGACATTGTACTTGGATTCATGGACGAATTTCTTTCTCCATGCGTCCTTCACGTTGTTCTTCAGTTCTACGCCCAGGGGACCGTAATCCCATGTGTTCGCCAGTCCTCCGTAGATCTCGGAGCCGGGAAAGATGAATCCCCGGTTCTTGGCCAGCGCAGTGATTTTCTCCATTGTGACTTCTGTGCTCATAAATGTATTCTTCCCGGAACGATTATTCCTCGTCCTCTGCTGCCTCCTTCACCTCTTCCGCTGCTTCCTCTGCAGCTTCCTCAGCTTCTTCAACGGCTTCCTCAGCTTCCTCGGCGGCTTCTTCGACTTCTTCCTCCGCCTGCTTTCTGAAGCTGTCGGCCTTGTCCTTGGCCTTGTCCGCCAGATCCTCAGCCTTATCCTTGAGATCATCGGCCTTGTCCTTGAGATCATCCGCCAGATCCTCTGCCTTGTCCTTCAGGTCATCGGCCTTGTCTCTTGCCTTCTCGTAGATATCGCTGTCCTTGATCTTGTCTGTATATTCATCGGCAACGACCTTGCCCTTCTCATAGAGCTCGCTAGCCTTGCCCTTGACCTTCTCGGCAGCTTCGCTTCCCTTCTCGGCTACGTTGCTGACGGTGTCGGACACTGCGTCGCTGACATCGATGATGGTCCCGTCGGTCTTGATGACCTCGATGGAGCATTTGAATCCAAAGGCTGCGACCACGGCGACGACGGAAGCCAGCGGAGCGATCGCGATCCCCAGGATACCCGCGTTGAGGGGTACGTTCAGGATGGTATCGTCATCTTTCTTGACCTGGATCTTGGCAACATTGCCCTTCTTGACCAGTTCCTTGAGTTTCTTGAACAGAGCCGCGCCTCTGTCTCCGAAGCTGCGCTCTTTCTTGCCGGCGTTGACCGTCTCTTCGATATCGATGATCGCGTCAACGACACTGCCATCGTTCTCTTCGAGAGCTTGCTTGGCCTCAGCGTATGTCACACCTGTTCTGTCCTTGACCAGTTCGATTTTTTCCAGAGTGATTTCCATAGTTGTCTCCTCCTTAAAAAAATTTATAACATTTTCTCGCTTTTGATATCGGCGATGTCAAGATGATAGGCCGCGTATTCGCGGATCAGCTTCTGCACCATCCTGCCCATCTCCTCGTTCAAAGCAATATTTTCCAGCTTTTTCAGCGGGTTCACAAGAAAATAATTCAGCACTTTAACTATATCAAATTTAGTGCAGGAAATCAATGTACTGTCCGATGAAATTTCATCCCTTGACAGACAGTCCGGGCACACGATCCCCCCCTCTCTGACACTGAAGGCAGCCGCCGGCGCGGCTTTTCCGCAGACCGCGCACTGGTCCAGCCGGGGCAGCAGGCCCATGATCTGCAGGAGCTTGGTCTGATAGGCCAGGACCAGGGTCCCGATTCCTTTTTCCCGTCCCTCCAGCACATCAAAAAACTCGATCAGAAGATCGAAAAGCCGCTGGGCCGGCATCTCCTCCTCCAGGACCTTCTCCGTGAACTCCAGGACATAGGCGCCGTACATGTACTTATCCACATTCTCGCCGATCCCGTAAAAGCTGCGGAGCACCTCGGCGGAATTGATGTTGTAGCTGTCCCTGCCTTTGTACATCTCATACCGTCCGTAGGTGAAGGGCCTCAGGGCCAGGGCGCTCTTGCTTCGTCCCTTCTCCCCGATGCTGGTCCCGGCGCTGATCTTGCCGTACCTGCGGGAAAAGAGGAGGATCATGCGTCGGTTGTATGAAGTTTTGATCTGCCTCAGCACGATGCCTTCGGTATCCGTTAACATAGTCCTCGCTCTCCGGACGGCCTACCTGCCGTCCTCTTTGTATCCGAAATTGGACAGAGCCAGATCGCTGTCCCTCCAGTTCTCTTTTACCTTGACCCAGGTCTGCAGGAAGACTTTGGTCCCCAGCAGGGCCTCCAGCTCCTCCCTGGCGCTCTTGCCTATGCCCTTGAGCTTGCGGCCGCCCTTGCCGATGATCATGCCCTTGTGGGTCTTTCTCTCGCAATAGATGCAGGCGCTGATCCTGGTGATGTCCTCCTCCTCGATGAACTGCTCGATCTCCACGGCCACTCCGTGGGGGATCTCATCCTCCATGTAGAGGAGGATCTTCTCCCGGATGATCTCGCTGGCGATAAAGCGGACCGGATCCTCGGAGATCATATCCTCGGGGAAGAACATGGGTCCCTCCTCCATGAAGGAGGCGGCGCTTTCGATCAGGTCTTCCACATGGGTCCCCTCGAGAGCGGAGATCCCGCGGATATCTTCGAAGACGCCCGTTTCTTCGTACTCCCGGTAGATCTTCTCAAAGGTATCGGGGGGCATCTGGTCGATCTTGTTGATGACCAGGATCTTGGGGGTGTCGATCTTCGACAGCATGTCCAGGATGTATCTGTCCCCGGGCCCCTTGTCCAGGGCGCTGTCCACGATGAAGATGATAGCGTCCACTTCCTTGAAGGTCCCGATGGCCGCGTCGGTCATGAACTCGCCCAGCTTGTTCCTTGGCTTATGGATCCCCGGGGTGTCGATGAAGATCATCTGGATCCCGTCCCCGTCTTCTTCCAGGCGGGTATAGATCCCCCGGATGGTGTTCCTTGTCGTCTGCGGTTTGGCTGTCGTGATGGCGATCTTCTCTCCCAGGATGGCGTTGAGAAGGGTCGATTTGCCGACGTTGGGCCTTCCCACGATCCCTACAAAACCTGATCTCATTCTGTCTCTCCTTCCAGCCGGAATCCATCCGGCAAAAGCTGCTCCAGACTTTGGACCTTAAGGCCTCCCTCCGGCTCTCCCTCGCGGACCGGTCCGGTGATGACCCGGATCCCGGGAGCGAACTCAAACATGAACTGCCTGCAGATCCCGCAGGGAAGGGATGGCTGGGCTCCCGCCGAGATGGCGATGGCCGCGAACCTGCGCTCTCCCTCCGAAATGGCCTTGACAAAGGCTGTCCGCTCGGCGCAGATGGTGGCGCCGTAGGATGAATTCTCCACGTTGACGCCGGTATAGACCCTGCCCTCTTCGGTCAGAAGAGCGGCGCCGACACGGAATCCGGAAAAAGGCGCGTAGGCGTTTTCCCGGGCTTTCTCCGCGGTCCTGTATAGTTCCAGATCATTCATGGTCTTCCTCCTGCTCTCTCAAAGGCTGTCCTGCCGCTGCAGGTCCACCGCCTCCATGACTTCCTCTTCTCTTGCCCGCATCTCCTGCTTATCCTCGTCCTCCATGTGGTCATAGCCCAGCAGATGAAGGACGCTGTGCACGTAGAGATAGACGATCTCCCTCTCCCGGCTGTGGCCGTATTCCCCGGCCTGCCGCTCGGCTATGGGAAGGCAGATGACCACATCGCCCAGAGCCACCGGTTCCAGTTCCTCGTCCTCCTCCGCCGCCTCAAGATCGTTCAGATCTTCGATCAGGGGAAATGAGAGGACGTCGGTCGCCTGGTCCACTCCCCGGAAGTCCCGGTTGAGCTGGTGGATCTCCTCTTCGGAGACAAAGGAAAGGCTGATCTCGATCCCGTCCGGATCCAGGTCCTCTCCCCTCAGGCAGATCTCCGCCGCCTGCCGCATGGTATCCAGGATGGCCGGCTCGATCACCGACCGGTCATTGACAAGAAGCTTCATTATTCTTCCTCCTCCCTGGGATGGGCACGGTAGTAACTGTCATAAGCGCTGATGACCTTCTTGACCAGCTGGTGGCGGACCACGTCCACATCCTTCAGGTGGCAGAAACCGATCTCTTCCACGTCCCTCAGGACCTTGCGGGCCTCGACCAGGCCGGACTTCTTGCCCCTGGGCAGGTCGATCTGGGTGATGTCACCGGTGACGACCACCTTGGAGCCGAAGCCCATACGGGTCAGGAACATCTTCATCTGCTCCGGGGTGGTGTTCTGGGCTTCATCCAGGATGATGAAGGAATTGTCCAGGGTCCGGCCTCTCATGTAGGCCAGGGGGACCACCTCGATGACTTCTTTTTCCTTGAGACGAAGGGCGCTTTCCCGTCCCAGGACATCGTAAAGGGCGTCGTACAGGGGCCGGAGATAGGGATCCACCTTCTCCTGCAGGTCGCCGGGAAGAAAGCCCAGTCTCTCGCCGGCTTCCACCGCCGGACGGGCCAGGATGATCTTCTGGACTTCCTTGTTCTTGAAGGCGTTGACCGCCATGGCCACCGCGATGTAGGTCTTGCCCGTACCGGCAGGGCCTATGCCGAACACGATATCCATGGACCGGATCTTGCGCACATACTCCTTCTGACCGATGGTCTTGGGCCGCAGGGGCCTTCCCTCGTGGGTAAAACAGATGATGTCCCTTCCCGGGTCTTCATCGCTGTATGATATTCCTTCTTTCTTAAGATCCATAATGTAATTCACCTTCTGCTGATCCAGCTTTTCTGATTTTTCCAGGGTCTCCGTCATCTCACGGAGCACCTCGGCCGCCGCCTGCTCCTGCTCTCCCTTGACGAGCAGCTCGTTGTCCCTCTGGATGATCAGACATCCGAACCGCTCCTCGATCAGACGCAGATAACGGTCCATGGACCCGAACAGATCGCTCCGTTCGATCCCTTCACTGATTCCGACTGCTATCATTGTATTTTTCTCAATCCTTTTTTTCGTTTATTATCTCGGCGTATTCTCCGATGATCTGCTCTGCAGCCCGGATCCCGTCCACCGCCGCCGACATGATCCCGCCGGCATAGCCCGGGCCTTCTCCTGCCGGGATCAGGCCGCGGATCCTGGTCTGCATGTTCTCGTCTCTTCGGATCCGCACCGGAGATGAGCTCCTGGTCTCCACTGCCGTCATGACCGCCTTCTCATCGTCGAATCCCTTCAGCATCCGTCCCAGGCGGGGCATGGCCTCCTCGATGGCTTCTGCCGCAAAGGCTGGGAGACAGCGGCGGACCGGGTCCTCTTCCTGTCCGAACCTGCCGTAGACGGTCCTGGGCAGGCCGCCCTTGCTGCCTCTTCCCATCTCCCAGGCCAGATGCTCATACTTTCTCTGGAATTCCACGCCGGCCAGGGGATCCTCGCCGGGAAGATCCGAGGTCCGCACATCCACCAGAAGTCCGCTGTTGGCGGTCCCGCTGTCCCTGCGGCTCTCGCTCATGCCGTTGGTCACCGCTCCTCCCTCCTCGGAAGATGCGTTGATGACCTGCCCTCCCGGACACATGCAGAAGGTGTAGACGCCTCTGCCGTTTTGGCACCGGTAATGGAGCTTATAGCTGGCCGGGCCGAACACCTCAGCCAGGGCCGGATCCCCGTACTGGGCAGCGTCGATCTGCTCCTGGGGATGCTCTATCCGCACTCCGATGGAAAAAGGCTTGGGTTCCATGTCCAGACCCATTTCCTCCAGCATCCGGAAGGTGTCCCTGGCGCTGTGGCCGATGGCCAGGATCAGGTGCCTTGCGGGGATCCTCTCTTTCTTTCCCCCGCAGACCGTCTCGATGGCGGACAGAGAACCGTCCCCTGTCTCAAGGCCGGTCAGTCTTGTGCCGAAGCGGACTTCTCCTCCGGCGTCCTCGATCTGTTTTCTCAGCCGGGGTATGATCTCCCGCAGCTTGTCGGTCCCGATGTGGGGCCGGTGCTGGTAGAGGATGGCCGGGTCCGCCCCCGCCCCGGGGAATTCCTGAAGGACCTTGCGGATCCGGATGTCGCGGATCCCCGTGGTCAGCTTGCCGTCGGAAAAGGTACCGGCGCCCCCTTCTCCGAACTGTACATTGGACTCAGGATCCAGGACGCCTGTTTCCCAGAACCGCTGTACATCGGCCATTCTCTCCTCTGCCGGTTTTCCCCGCTCGATGACGATGGGCCTCAGACCCGCCTGGGCCAGGATCAGGGCCGCGAAGATCCCGCAGGGTCCGAACCCGGCGATCACCGGCCGGAAGAGGCGGTATTCCGATCTTCCGCCATCCGCCCTAAGAGCGCAGGCCCTGTAGTCAATGGCCTTCCCTTCTTTTCCCTCCGGATAGATGCGGGGCATCTGGTATTCCCTCCGGCCGCCTTCAGGCAGGGGCAGGTCCAGGGGGCAGTCGAAGTCCAGGGTATAGACCGCCTTCACGTCCGGCTTCTTCCGGGCGTCGATGGATTCCCTTATGATCTCTATGCCGGAGATCTCAGCCTTTGGACCCGGTCTTCCCTGCAGCTTCCTGACCTTTTTGCGGAGGGCCTTTTCTATGTATTTCATTCGGTTCGGTCCGTCCCCGTACTGGTCCGGTCCGATCCTGACTTCACTGATCCTGTATCTCAAAAATTCTTCGCCCTTTCGTTGATCGCCCTTTCGTTGATCGCTCTTGCTGCCCTTATCCCGGTCTCCCAGGCATTCTGCAGATTATATCCTCCGCAGGGACCCTGAACGTCCAGGATCTCCCCCGCGAAATAAAGGCCGGGGACCAGGAGGGATTCCTGGGTCCCGGGATCGATCTCATCCAGGATCACCCCGCCGCCGGTGCACTGGGCCTCCTTCCAGCCTTTGATCCCCAGAACGGGAAGACGCCAGTCTTTTATCTTCTCCGGGTCCAGCCGGTCCGCCAGGGGGCCGGTCACGATGCCGAAGGCCGACCTGCGGGACCTGACCTGGTCCTCCGTAAAGTCGGGCGCCAGATCCAGAGACAGCTGGTACCGCTTCATCGCGTCCGCCGGCCGCTCTCCATCCTCAGCCCTGATCAGGGGGGTCAGGTTAAAGACACAGATCCCGGATATCCCGTCCGCGGTAAACTGGATCTGGCCTTCTTCCTCGCCGATCTTCAGCCCGTCCCGATAGAGGCTGACCCTGCCCAGGGCCCGGATCCCCTTCAGGTCGGAGAAGTCGCCGCATTCGATCCCGGTCAGGATGGGATAGAGCCTGCTCACCTGATGGCCCAGTCCTTTGGCCAGCCGGTAACCGTCTCCTGTGGTGCCGAACTGGGGGCCGGCCTTGCCGCCGGAGGCGATCACCACAGCATCCGCCAGGATGGTTTTCAGCTCTTTGCTCCCCCTGCCTTTGGCCCGGCCGAACTCGATCAGAAAGCCTTCCTTACCCCTGGAAAGCCTGGAAACTTCAGCACTTGTCATAATATTGCAATATGTCTTGTCAATGGAATCAGCCAAAATCCGGACCACATCGGCCGCGCACTGGGAATAAGGATAGTACCTTCCCTCCGGATCGCGGTAAGTCTCCAGCCCCCGCAAAGCAAAAAAATCCAGTGTCGCAGGTGCTCCGGGGCAGCCGGCATTGGTCAGATTGCATCTGCCTCCGCCGGTCGCCAGGATCTTGCGACCCAGGATCTCATTTTTCTCGAGTATGCAGGACCTGATCCCTCTGTCGATGGAGGCCGCGCAGGCCAGACCTGCCGCGCCCCCTCCGATGATACAGACGTCATACCTTGGGTTCATCTACGACTGCTCCTATCGTTTCCATGATCTCTGCCTGCTCCTGCGCCTGTTTCTCTTCCTCGGCCTTGGCTTCCAGGCGCTGCTCTACCGCTTCCTTGGTCTCATCTTCGCTGGTGATCCTCACCGGCTCTCTCTTTCTCTTATATACCCGGATGTAGTCCTTCTTCTCATGAGGCATGTTGATGCCCAGCTCGATGACGTTGACCCCCTGCATGCAAAGGAATATTCCCAGCAGCAGTCCGATGGTCAGCCAGGAGACCAGGGGATTGATGAAGCCGAACAGTCCGACGATCACGGTCAGGATGCCGGTGATCATGGTGGACCGGAAATTGACCTGCTTGCGCTCCCGGTTGATATGGGAGGCGGCTTCCACCCTCAGGATCCCCGATACCAGGACCCACATGCCGAATACCATCGGGATGGCCATGTCGACGACCAGCTGGTTGCACAGGACCAGGACGCCCAGCAGCAGTGTGATCAGGGCGTCGACCAGGATCCATCCGTTGTTGTCGCCCCTGTTGTTGAATCCCCGTCCGACCAGATAGGCCAGGGTATGTATGATGCCGTTGATGACCATGACGATGCCAACGACAAAAGCCAGCACAAGAAATGTCTGTCCCGGATTGATCAGGCAGAACACTCCCGTGGCAAGCATCAGGATACCACTCAATATTGTCAGTACTCTCATCTATAATTACTCCTCAAACCGGCAGCCTGAGACTACCAGATATCATCAAACTCATGGGTCTGGAACCCTTCTTCCTCCGGCTCCTGGGGGATCTCGATCTTCTCGATCAGTTTGAACAGGGCAAACACCGCGCCCAGGGCAAGAAAAAGTTTCCTTAACTTACTATTCAGATTCTTAAACATATTTCCTCTGTTCCGCTTCTTCCGCTTCGTATGTGTATGCAGTTATTATATTACCACAATTCCGCCTGCATTAAAAATGGAGATTTTGTGATCAGGAAAGCATCACGGCCAGGTCGAAGATCTCCTTGTTGAAGGGCCGCTCGATCCTGAGCGCTTCCTCCAGGTCGACGGAGATGATCTTGCCTCCGCTGATCCCCACAGCCCGGCTTCCTTCGTCATCATAAAGGAGACGGACAGCCTTTCCTCCCATCAGGGAAGCCAGCATCCGGTCCCGGCCGGTGGGACTTCCGCCCCGCTGGATATATCCGGGAACGACGGCTCTGGTCTCGATGCCGGTCACATCCTCCAGGGTACGGACCATCTCGTCGGTGGACAGTTCAACCCCTTCCGCCTTGATGATCAGACTGTGCCGTTTGCCGGCATGCTTGCCCTTGAGGACTTCCATGCACAGTTTTCTGATGTCCGACTCGATCTCGGGGATCAGGATGAAATCCGCGCCCCCGCCAAGGCCCGCGTGCAGGGCGATGTCGCCGCAGTGCCGTCCCATGACTTCGATGACCGTGGCCCGGTCGTGGGATGTAGATGTGTCCCTGATCTTGGAGATCAGATCCAGGACCGTATTGACGGCTGTATCGAATCCGATGGTGAAATCGGTATAGCCCAGGTCGTTATCGATGGTCCCCGGCACTCCCACGACAGGGATGCCCCTCTTAGCCAGGGCCAGGCCGCCGGCAAAGGAACCGTTGCCTCCGATGATCACCAGGCCTTCGATCCCGAATGTTTTCAATATGGTCACCGCGTGATCCTGCCACTTCTCTTCCAGGAACCGCTTGCTGCGGGCGCTGTAAAGGATGGTGCCGCCCCTGTGGAGGATGTCTCCGACAGATGACCATGTCATCTTCTCGATCTCTCCGTCAAGCAGGCCGGCAAGGCCATGGGTGATCCCATAGACCTCCATATCCAGCGAAAGGCCTGTCCTTACCACTGCTCTCAGGGCTGCGTTCATTCCCGGCGCGTCTCCGCCGCTTGTCAATACTCCGATTCTTTTCATACCTTCATTTCCTCTCTGTATTCATGCAAAGGCTGGCTCAGCCTTTGTAATTCTCTTCTCCTACCAGGCGGATGATCCTCTGCCTGAATTCCTCGCATCCGTCGACCCAAAGGTCCGGACTGGTCCGGAAGGAGGATCCTTTGGGATGGTCTGCATCCGGCGGCAGATAGACGATGGTCTGCATCTTGCCCGGATACTGCTTCATGATCCGGCTGATCTGCCGTACCATATCGTGGACCATGACCGGCGGTCCCTGGGGGAGCCGCACCTTCAGCAGGCCCTCGGGCTCGGAAGCCGCCTTCATCTCTCTCAGATCCACGACCCGGTCCGCCAGCAGCTTGGGGACCTCCCCTTCCTTGAAGTTGATGGTCCCGGTGATGGCTACGATCCGATCCTCCTCCAGGAGAGACCCGAACTTCTCATAAATGTTGGGGAAGACCACGACCTCCACGCTGCCGTACAGGTCCTCCAGATCGACGAAGGCCATCATCTTGTTGTTCTTGGTGATCAGGGTCTTCCTGCCGGTAACGATGCCCGCCATGGTAGCGGTCATGCCGTCGGTGACCTCGCCTCCCGCGGCCGCGCCCATTCCCTCGTTCTCCTGATCCAGCACCTGCAGGAGCTGTCTGGATGTGACCGTCACCAGTCGGGAAATGGTCTCATCGTACTCCTGAAGAGGATGGGCCGTGATGTAGACGCCCAGCATCTCCTTCTCCTGGGCGATGAGCACATCCTGGTCGAAGTTGACCACGTCCGGCAGCTGGGTGCGGGCGGAACTGGTCTCCATGGCTTCCGCGTTGGTATCGAACAGGGTCATCTGTCCTTCGATATTGTGTTTGGCGTCGGACTGGGCCGCGTCCAGAAGCTTCTCGTAAATGACCAGATGGGCTGCCCGGTTCTCGTTCAGACAGTCCAGGGCGCCCGCCTTGATCAGGCTCTCGATCCCCTTGCGGTTGATCCTGTGGATGTCCAGGTTTTCGATAAAACGGAAAATATCCGCCGGCCGGCCCTTCTTCTCTCTGGCCTCGATGATGGCTTCGATGGCCCCCTTGCCCAGGTTCTTGATCCCCAGAAGGCCGAAACGGATCTTGCCGTGTCTGCGCTCTGTGTCCTCAGGATCGTAGATGACCGTGAATTTCTCACTGCTCTCATTGACGTCGGGAGGGAGCACCTCGATCCCCATCTCCCGGCAGTTGTGGATATAGTTGGCCGTGGAGGCCGCGTCTCCCATGACGCTGGTCATCAGAGCCGCCATGAACTCCACCGGATAGTGGGTCTTGAGGTAGGCTGTCTCATAGGCCAGTACCGCGTAGGCGGCGGCGTGGGATTTATTGAAGGCGTACTCAGCGAAGCTGATCATCTGGTTATAGATCTCCTCCGCTGCTTCCCTGGGGATGCCGTTTGTCCCGCACCCGGGTCTCTCCACATTGCCCTCTTG
>ODAI013063507.1_pt1 | contig 10886 bp, 8 predicted proteins | sample 1539321 | NCBI WGS metagenome assembly ODAI01 (sample SAMN02144231, study PRJEB22623) | gut metagenome | biome: sheep rumen | host: Ovis aries | place: New Zealand | reverse complement strand
CCAGCCATACCCCAAAGCCTTAGTCCACCCAACACCAAACCACAACAAATAACTTGCAACAATCTCCCGTCCCAGACAACAATAAACCCCATACACCCTCTCGACGAAGCATGAGGAGCAAGGAGAGAGGGTGTATGGGGTTATGTCTCTCGACGCAGCATGAGGAGCAAGGAGAGAGGGTGTGTAGGGGTTATGTCTTCTCGACGAAGCATTTTGAGCGAGGAAAGAGGGTGCATGGGTTTTGTCTTCTCGACGAAGCATGAGGAGCAAGGAGAGAGTATGTTAGGCTCTTACCCCTCGCGCTTATGCAGGAGCTTGATGAGTCGTTTTGCGGCTTCTATCGTGTCCTCCGGGCTTCCGAACGTGGAGAAGCGGAAATACCCTTCCCCACAGGCGCCAAAGCCTTCGCCCGGAGTACCGACGACCTGAATCTCGTTTAAGAGGTAGTCAAAAAACTCCCAGCTTCCCATGCCCATCGGGCAGCGAAGCCAGATGTAGGGTGAATTCTTGCCTCCGCAGTACCAGATTTCAGCGGTATCGAGGGCCTGCATCAGCGTTTTGGCGTTCTGCTTGTAAACCTGAATGTTTTCGCGGATCTGACGCTGACCTTCGTCGGTGAAAACAGCCGCGCCGCCTTTTTGGAGGATGTACGAGACTCCGTTCGTTTTGGTGGTTCGGTTGCGCAGCCACATTTCGTTAAAACTCATGCCGTCTCGGACAAGTGCTTTGGGAATCAGCGTGTACCCAAGCCTCGTGCCGGTGAACCCGGCTGATTTCGACAGCGAGCAGATCTCGATCGCACAGGTTTTTGCCCCTTCGATTTCGAAGATGCTGCGCGGGAGCGTCTCATCCTCGATAAAGCTCTCGTAAGCTGCGTCAAAGAGGATGATCGAGCCGTTTTGGTTCGCAAAATCCACCCATCGTTTCAGTTGTTCCTTTGAAAAAACCGCGCCGGTCGGGTTGTTCGGCGAGCAGATATAGATCAGATCCGCACAAGCCTCTTCCCGCGGCTCCGGCAAAAAGCCATTCTCAGCATTCGATGGAAGGTGGATGATCTTTCTCCCTGCCATCACGTTCGCGTCCACGTAAGCCGGGTAGGCCGGTTCCATGATCAGGCTGCTGCCGGAACGTTCGAAAAGGTCCAGAATATCGCCCAGCTCATCGCTCGCGCCGCTCGAGACAAACACCTCGTCAGGGGCGATTTCGATCCCACGCTTTTGGTAGTGCGCTGCGATCGCTTCCCGAAGAAACGGCGCGCCAGCCTCCGGCATGTAACCATGAAAACGTGCTTTGTCTGCCTGATCATCCACGGCCGCGTGAAGCGCACGGATCACCGCAGCGCACAGTGGCAGCGAGACATCGCCGATGCCCATCCGCAGCAGCTTTGTACCGGGATGGGCATCGACATACGCTTTCGTCTTTTGCGCAATGTGGTAAAACAGATAGGAGTCTTTTAATTCCGCATAAAAAGGATTTGGTTTCATCATGAGTCTATCGAATCGCGTTTTTATGAATCGTGTTTATAACTTACGCTTACAAATCGCGCTTACGCCTCGCGCTGCTTGCTCCGCTTGACGGCTGCCGGGCAGCGATGCGGGCCTCCGGGGCCGTACTGGCAGCGCTTGCACTCAAAACAGTGAACATACGGGGTGCCGTTGAGCACGGCATTCGGAAAGGCCGGATCGGCCAGCTCCGCGCGGGCGAGGTCGACAAAATCGACAAGATCATGATCGATCAGGTAATTCACTTTTTCCGGGTCAAGGATCCCGCCGACGCACGAAACCGGGACTCTGCCTTTAAAATGGTCATGGAAATGGACGCCCAGCGAGCAAAGGAAGCCGTACGAGTTCTCTTCCTTCATGATCGCCTCTTCCGGCAGCTCGATGCCCATCGATACCTGCAGGAAGTCGCAGCCGGCTTTTACGTATTCCTCCGCGACAAGGATCTCATCCGCGAGGGACGGGTCCGCGCCGACCGTGCGGATCGAAATGATAAAGTCATCCCCGCAAGCCTCGCGGATCTTGCGGATGATCTCCGAACCGAAACGAGCGCGGTTTTCGGCTGAGCCGCCGTACTCGTCGGTGCGCAGGTTGGTTTTGGGGCAAACAAATTGGTTGATAAGGTAGCTGTGGCAGCCGTGGAGCTGGATTCCATCGTAGCCCGCGGCCTTGGCTCTCACCGCAGCGGCCGTGAACGCGTCCTCCATCTCCCGGATCTCCTCGATGCTCATCGCGTGAGCGATCGCACCGGACCGGGTTTCAACGGCGGATGGGCCGATCGGCTCGCCGCAGATCGGATTGGCCCCGATCCCGACATGGTTCAGCTGGATGAGGCAGACGACATCGTTGTCATGGCAGACTTTCACGATCGCCTTGTGCCCTTCGACCTGGTCATCATTCCAGAGGCCGAGATGGTTTTCGCCGAAGCGTCCGCCGGGAAGCACCGCGGTCGCCTCGACACAAATGAGGCCGATCCCGCCTTCCGCGCGCTCTTTGTAGTGCTCGATATGCTTGTCCGTCACCTTTCCGTCGGCTCCGGCATAGTCAAACTTGACCGTCGGTGCGAAGGTCATGCGGTTTTTGATGGTTTTTCCTTTAAGCTGATACGAATCACTGACTTTGCTCATCATGCCCTCCTGAAGCGATCCTGCCAAACTTCATGATCATTTGGCGAGGTGTGATGCCTCAGTATAGCATAGATTTCCTGACAGGGTAAAGCGGGAGGGTGAGCTTGTTCGGGCCGTAGAGGTAGCTTTGCCCTCCGTCAAAAGTATGATAATAGAGCGTAAAGCCCTCGAGCGAATCGTCTTTCGCGTAGGTGAGCAGGTCTTTTTTCAGGTACTTGGCATATTCCAGGTTGGCTACATTCGGATAGGAGATGTACAGGTAGATGATGCGGCTGTTTTCCTCATCCATCAGCGCATACTCATAGGTGCTGTCATATCCGTCGATTGTGATGTAGGCGGGATAGGGGTAGACCTCTTCCTCGTACAGCACATAGTTGGTGTACGTTTGACCATTATCTTCGATGGTGCATTCGAGCGCTGCGAGCCGTGCAGCCTCGCTGTCGAACAGTTCCTGATCCATCGTGCATTCGAGCAGGATGAATCCATCGGTATCAAAGAAGCCCGTCTTCAGCGCGGATTTGAATTTCTTCACGGAAAAGCCTTCGAGACTGTCCGGAAAAACCATGAGCTCAGATCCCAGATCTCCGCCGTACTTATCCAAATAGAATTGCTTATCATAGTTTTCGATGCCTTCCGCTTTCTTTGTCGGGGCAAAAATCTCGATGGCTCCGACTCCCGCAAAGACAGCCCAGTACATCAGGCTTCGGATCAGCAGCAACGACACGATCACGATCAGGATGATCCCGGCAATCCTTCGCTCTTTTTTCATGCGGGCGTATTCTCTGAGGATCTGGTCCATCGAATAATTGACGATGGCATTTTGGTTCTGCGGGGTGGCGCGCTGGGCGGCGAAGAGCTCCGCAATCGTGATATTGAGCTCGCGGCAGATGCTTTCATAAAGGGAGATATCCGGCATCGTTTTGCCGTTTTCCCATCTTGAGACGCTGCGGTTTGTGACGCCGAGCTTCTCTGCAAACTGCTCCTGGGTCAGGCCTTTTTCTTTCCGGCAGCTTGCGATAAATTGACCGATTGCCTGTAAGTTCATTGAAGTAACTCCTTTGGTGTTTGTCTAGTATTATACCTGTCCTGTCTGTTTTTCAACAGGACAAGATGTGAGAATTAAGGAAAAAGCTCTGTCGATGCCTTCACTGTTGTGGCGTGACACACAAGAAATCATCTTTTTTGCGGTTTTCCTGCATTTAAGATTACCTTGTCTTCATTGCTTGCGGCTGCAAAATGAGGGGGCAAAGCATAAATCATCTCATTCGCATTTATCGGGTAATAAAGATTATATTACTCTGTCTGCCTCTCACTGAAGATCCGTTTCGCACGGAGGCAAAACTCGTCCAGGTAATCTTTTTTTCTGGTTTTTTGCGATTAAGATTACTTTTACTTTGCACGGGAACTAGCGGAATCGACCTGGTGTGCCAAGCATAATCCCAAAGTGCGGTTTTGTTGGTTTGAGATTAGTTTCCAGCGATCACGAAGGGGTTGCTGTCGAAATTACCCCATGCTAACCGCAGCGCTCCGCTGACTTTGTCAGCTCTCGCGCTGCGAACAAAATTCGGACTCCGCACACTTGCCTTGCAAGTTTGCTTCGTCCTCATTTTGTTAGGCCATCCGCAATACAAGGTTTGCTGCAAGCAAGCTTGCGCAAACCTTGTGTTCCGTATGGCTGTTATCATAAAAAAATCCCACTGGTGGCAGTGGGATCAAGACCTCTGTGGTGAGTGAGGTTCCATATGTTAGGCGGGTTTTCTTAATAGAAAACGTTTCCGCCAATTATGGTGTAGGGGCAGTCGAGCGTGGCCGGGTCGAGCCAGTAGCGGCCGTTGAAGGATTTGTAGGTGCCGACGTTGTTGATGCCGGCGAGGGCATCGGCGGCGCCTTGTCTGGCGGCATCGCTCGTTCCGTTGGTCAGGTAGTAGTCCATATCGCCGGTGGCGAACTGGTACGGGGCGTAGATGACATCGTAGATCGTTGCGCCATAGCCTGCGTTCAGGCGGTTGATGATAACGTTGGCAACGGCGAGGGCACCTTCGTAGTAGCTGCCAGCTTCGATCTGGCAGATCGCGGCAAGATAGTCAAGCGCGGTGTAGGTTCCGAAGCTGGTGTTCTCGGTTGCGCCGCGGGTCGTGGTGCCGGGGTTGTACTCGTTGCTTGAGCTGCTCGAGGAGCTGCTTTCTTCGGAAGACCCGGAGGATACTTCGGAGCTCTCTTCGTAAGAGCTTTCCTCGTAGGAACTTTCTTCATAAGAAGATTCTTCTTCGTAGTAGCTTTCCTCATACGAAGACTCTTCTTCACTCTCTTCGTAGTAGGATTCCTCAGACTCTTCTTCGTAATACTCTTCCTCGTAAGATTCCTCTTCGTAGGATTCTTCTTCCGACTCTTCTTCCTCTGACTCCTCGGATTCCTCCGATTCTTCGGACTCCTCAGCCATGGCAAGCGCGAGGGCTTCAGCTTCCGCCTTTTCCTTGGCAGCCTTCGCCTCGTCCATCATTTTGACGCTGAACATGACCTGAACGGGCAGGAGGTTGTTGTCGGTCTCGGGGGCGGTGAATTCCGCTTCCGCCGCGGAGGTTTCTTCTTTCGCGTTAATGGAGGCCGCTAAAACGAGCGGCTCGATAATTTCCACTTCTTCCGCCTGAAATGAGATCAGCGGATCATCTTCACTGAACTCTTCGAAAAGCTCAGTGCCGCGTTGGGACTCTTCCGACGCGGACGGTTCCAGTTCAAACAGGAACGAACTGGCTCCGACGATCAGGGCTAACACGATCGACAGCGCGATCAGGTGAAAGCGTTTCTTCTTCGTAATCATAATACCTCTCCGGTAGAAATTGCTCTTTATCTTTGTAATATTTGTAATACTTTCGACATTATACCCTATCATGTTCCATTTGTCAAATCCTTGCCCTTTCGCTTATTTACCGCATTTCCCGTGCATTGACCATCGCAGGGGAAATTGTTACAAATTGTTACAAACAACCCCTCAACCGCTAAATCTTGTTGCGATTCTCTCCCCGCCCAACAACATCTTGTGGATTTTCCACGCCTGTTGTGATAACATGATTTTTATCTTTGAAATTGATGCGATGCCGAAAAATATTTTTTGCATCGTTCCGGAAAGGATCATTCATGTCATCGGTTATCCTCGCTTCTGCCTCGCCAAGGCGGCAGGAGCTGCTTCAATTAATACTTCCGGCCTTCGCGGTGGAGGCCTCCGCTGCGGAGGATCATCTTCACCTCCCGGAGACCATGACTCCGGAGGAAGAGCCTGAATGCCTTGCACGTCTCAAGGCCTGCGATATCGCGGCCAAGCACCCCGGCCATCTGGTGATCGGTTCGGACACGGTCGTGCTTGCCTCCGAAAACGGGCACGAGGAAGCGCTTGGAAAACCCGTCGATCCTGAGGACGCCAAGCGCATGCTGCGCCTGCTCTCCGGCAAACGGCACTACGTTGTCACGGGCTGCGCCATCGCACTGCTGCCGGAAGATGGCGGTGAAATGCGGATCGACAGCTTCCGCTCGCGCACGGCAGTCGATTTCTATCCTCTCACCGAAGAGGAGATCGACGAATACGTCGCGACCGGCGATCCGATGGACAAGGCCGGTGCCTATGGGATCCAAACAAAGGGCGCGCGGCTTGTCAAACGAGTGGAAGGCGATTACTTCACGATCGTCGGCCTGCCCGTCGCGGAGCTTGACCGGCATCTGCGCCGCTTCCGTGCTTGATCCGCATCGTTTCCACCATGGATCGAAAAATAAAACCACTTTCGATAACCTCAGGAGGTTCTGTTTATGAGTGAGAATCACAGCCCCTCGTTTCGGGATGCCTTCCTAAAGGAATGGAAGGCCGCCTTTGCTTCACCGGCCGCGTACGTTTACGGGGCGGTTTTGCTGCTCGTGGTTGGTATTTTTACCCTGCGCTACAACGTGACCGGCCAGCTCTCAAACTTTGAATACGCGATCAACGCATCCGCCTGGATCCTGATCCCGCTGAGCGGTCTCGCGGCGTTCTGGATGCACAAACGGCTTCATCCCCGCGCACCCAAAGCCGTAAAAGCGTCAGATGAGGCGGAAAAGATCAGCAATGCATCGGAGGATTTGGCAAAAGCATCCGCCGAGGCCAAAGCCAAAGACGATGCCGCCGAGACTCCCGCCGATGATCCGGAGCAGCCTTCGCCGGGCACGGTGCCTGCGCTGTTTGCAATCTCTGCTGTGGCACTGCTCATTCCGACCCTGCTCATGTGTGCTTATGCGCTGATCCTCTCGTCCTTCGGCGAGGTCTACCTCCCGTCGGTCTTGAATGAAGCTGCGGCGTTTTTCTTCCTCGGCCTTGTTGCCAACGCGTTCGCGCTTTCTCTCGCTGCGACCCGGAAGAACCGCTTCCTGACGATCCTTTTCACGCTCGCCGGCATGCTCCTGAGCTACTACATTCTGCCGATCTCGACCTACTGCACCACGCCCTACGCGACCATGCTGTTCTTTACGCTCGTGATCGCGCTCATTGCAGTGTATGTGCTCCTTGTCAGCCGGAACCAGACGCTCGCGCTGCTTGTCGCGGCGGTTCTGGAGATCCTGCAGGTCATCTGTTTTGTTATCGCGCAGAACAAGTTCTTCTCACTGGCTCCGATCGTGCTTGCCAAGCTTTCGCTCTTTGAGCGTTTCCACGTCTTTGTCGGCGGACTGTTCGACGGACGCGCTATCCTGTATTTTGCGGCGGTCTGCGCCCTGCTGCTCTCGCTCGCGAAGGCCGGTTACGGGTATGAACCCTCGCCGAAAAAGGAAAGCTCGGATGATGCCTCGGAGACAAAAGAAAAGCTTCCCGCTTTCGACAATTATCCGGTAAAGGTCCCTGCCATTGTCCTGTGTGCGGGCATCGTTGTCTTTTTCCTCACCCAGCTTTCGGGAACCGCACTGCTCGCGGACGCAACCTCGACGCACCTTATCACGCCGACCGAGCAGCTCAAGCAGGATGTTCAAAAGCTTGACAAGGACATCACGATCTACCACATCGTCCAGAACGGCCGCGAGGATGAATCGCTCCGCTCGGTCCTGGCCTATTACGATGCGATGAGCTCACACATCACCGTCACCCACTGCAGCCCGACCGTGCAGTATGACTTTATCACCGCCCACGTGCTCGAATCGATCTACAACAACTCGCTCCTCTTCGAGTGCGGCGATCTGTACCGATTCGTCAGCTTCAATGATCTGTATTCCTACGATTATTCCAACTATGATACGACCGGCACCTACGAGATGAAATTTGAGGTCGAGGACCAGATGGCCCATGCCCTCGAGTACGTCTCAGGCATGACGCTGAACCGCGTTTACCAGCTGACCGGGCATGGTGAGAACCAGCTTTCCGCCTTCTTCCACACGATTTTCGAAAAGGAAGACGTCGATCTGGTGGATCTGGAGTACCTCACGGAGGTTCCCGAGGATGCCTCGGCGATCCTCATCAACGCACCGGCCACCGACCTTTCCGACGAGGAGGCGGATCAGCTGTTCCTTTATCTGCAGCGCGGCGGCCGCTTGTTCCTGCTCACGCGCGTCCAGGCTTCCGATGAAAACAACCAGCAGATCCAGCTGAAGAACCTTTATTCGGTCATGATCGGATACGGCGCAGCGCTGATCCCCGGTGTTGTCATGGAGTCCGGCTCCGCCGCCTACGATACCCCCAACCCCTACAACCTGCAGCCGAACGTTATCACGCACCCGGTCACGGATCCGCTTGTCTCTTCCCGAACCGCGCCGCTTTTGTCGATCGCACAGGGCATGATGACCATGGAGGTCGGCGGTGTCACCCTGACCCCGCTCCTTCTGACCTCCTACGAGGGATATTCCAAGGTCGACGGCTACAATTCCACGACCTACGAAATGGAGGACGGTGATTATCAGGGCATTATGCCGCTCGCCGCAGCAATCGAGGCCGGCGATACCCGGATCGTCTGGGTCACCTCCGCTTCGCTCTTTGTTGACGATGTCAACACCGCAAGCAACAACGGAAACCGCTACTTCTCGACCGGTGCCATGAACTGGCTCACCGGCGGAAGCGTCCACACCGTCATTCCCGGCAAATCGTACAATTACGGCGTGCTGATGTTCAATAATGAGTTTGCCGCCTCGCGTCTGACGCTCCTGTTCTGCTTTGCCTTCCCGTTTGCCTATCTCGCGATCGGACTGATGTTCCTCTTTGCCAAACTTTACCGCAAGAACCAGGCCGAAGCCGCCGCGCTCGCCGAAAAGCAGCGCCTTGAGGATGAAGCCCGCCAGCGTGAGGACGAGGAGCGTGAGGCCAAGCGTGAAGCCTACCGCCGCCAGAAAGAAGAAGCGACCCGCGCCGCCATCGAAAGACAGCGCGAGAAGAACAAGAAGAATTCTCAGTAATTCAAAGAAGCCTTGCCTTCGCAAAACAAAAAAGCCCCGAACCGTTATGGTTCGGGGTTTTCTTATGAAATCTTAATAATGATATCAGTCTCGTCCGCACCTTCCGCTTCGGCTGTTTCGCTGGGATGGGTCATCTTGCCGAGTTTGTCTGGTTCGGCCTTTTTGCTGGGTTCGGAGGCATCGACCGTTTCATCCGTTTCGTCCATCTCGCTGACATCGTCCGTTTCGTCGGCTTCGTCCGCATATTCATCCGCCAGGCTGTCAACATTTTCCAACAGCTCCGCTTCGAGTTCTTCCTCTTCGATGGGCATCCAGACATGCAGCAGTGGAATGCCGGCTGCCTCGTAGACATGGTCAACGAACTCATCGCGCTCGATACGGTCTTCCCGCTCATGGGACGGATCATCGAGCTCGACCCCGGCCAGCACCTCGAGCGTCTCCGGGTCAACAAGGATAAAGTCCGTGTGCTTCGCCTTGATCCGGTTGAAAAAGCTCATGTACTTTTTCTCTCCGGCCTGCACCTTCACCACATCCGCCAGACGCAGCTTGATCAGGAGCATCCACCCGTTCCGCGCGCAGATCGGTGCAAGGATCTCGTAGAAAGCCGCTTCGCGCTTTGTCAGCAGCTCGCGCCGCTCATAAGGATACCGATCCCTCGGCCGGATCAGGTAGAAAAACAGCATGACAAGCACGACTCCAACCGTCGCTCCCGCCATCAACCAAAGTCGCTCCCGCATCATGGCTCCTTTCCGGTAAGATACCCGCAACAGCCGAACCCGCAGCTGCAGACCGCGAATCGCAAACCGCGAACCGCGGACATAACAAAAAACGATGGCCCGCAAGATTTGCAGCCATCGTTTCTTTCGCTCTTTTTGAGCTTCTCTAGTGCAGTTGGTGGGACTCGAACCCACAAGACGTATGTATTAGTCACTAGATCCTTAGTCTAGCGCGTTTGCCAGTTTCGCCACAACTGCATATTCCTTTGTCGGAACAGAAGATATTCTACCATTGCTTTCGCATATTGTCAAGTGGTTAATTTTCTGATATTTTAGAGAAGGTTTTTTCGTTCCGAATGCACGGAAAGATGGCTTCAATCCCCGTTTTAAGGAGGTTCCCCATGCGTTCTCATAAAATCCAGGGTGTTCCTTTTATCTCCCAGCTTGTCGTTTACCCCACCGGCTGCGAAAGTGTCAGCTGCACGATGGCCCTTCAGTATCTTGGCTGGAAGGGTACAGTGAATGAGTTCATCGACCAATACCTGCCGAAGGGCACCCCGCCGTATCAGGCCGAGGACGGTTCCTGGGTCGGTGATGATCCCTGGAAAGTGTTTCCGGGTGATCCTTACTCCCCTGACGGCTGGGGCTGCTTCCCGTCCGTGCTCGAAGAGGCGGTTTCGCACCTGCCCGAGTACACCTGCACCGCCTTCTGCAATCGTCCGCTCGAGGAGCTGAAGGATCTCATCGATCAGGATATCCCGGTCATTTTCTGGGCAACGATTGGCTTTGCCGTGCCACACGATTCCCTCGCCTGGACGACGCCCGATGGTCGGAGGATCCAGTGGGTTTCTCCGATGCACTGCACTCTGCTGATCGGATACGATGAAAATGGTTACTATTTCAACGACCCGACCAGCGGGCAGGATGCGTACTTCTCAAACGCAGCGGTTGAGACTGCGTATCAAGCGCAAGGTTCACTCGCGATGATCGTGCAGAGACGGTAACGTGCGGGACGCGGGTGGCTTCCGGTAGGTTCCGGGTAGGTTCCGGGTAGGTTCCGGGTGGGTTCCGGGTGGGTCCGGGTAGGTTGGATGTACATTTGGATGTACATTTCCTCGTACGGTGAACTTGACACCCAGCTCGCGCTATTT
>ODAI010773862.1_pt1 | contig 10887 bp, 9 predicted proteins | sample 1539321 | NCBI WGS metagenome assembly ODAI01 (sample SAMN02144231, study PRJEB22623) | gut metagenome | biome: sheep rumen | host: Ovis aries | place: New Zealand | reverse complement strand
TGTGCTCTGGCGTTTCTGTTTGCCGCTTTTTGGCAGCATCATCTTCCAGCAGCTATACAACATCGCCGACAGCTTCGTCGCCGGAAAATTCATCGGCGAGGAGGCGCTGGCCGCCGTGGGCAACAGCTATGAAATCACGCTGATCTTCATCGCCTTTGCCTTCGGCTGCAACATCGCCTGCTCGGTGGTGACGGCGCGCTATTTCGGCGGAAAGGATTATGCCGGTGTTCGAACGACAGTCTCAACCACGCTGATCGCCAGCGGCGTGCTGTGCCTGGTGCTGATGGCGGTGGGCTTCGTCTTCAACCGGCAGATGCTCACGGCGATCCATACGCCCCAGAACATCATGGAACCATCCCGGCTGTACCTGATGATCTACGTCGGAAGCCTGCCGGCGGTTTTCTACTACAACGTCGCCACCGGCATATTCTCGGCGCTGGGGGACTCTCGTACGCCCTTTTTATTCCTGGCCGCATCCTCCACCGCCAACATACTGGTAGACACACTGTTCGTCACAGCCTTTGGCATGGGTGTTGAGGGCGTCGCCTGGGCGACTTTCCTGTGCCAGACCGTCAGCATGGCGCTGGCGGTGCTGACGGTGTTCAGGCGCCTGAGGTTGCTTCCCAACGACGGCCCCGCGTCGCGCTTTTCGAGGCCTGTTTTCCGGCAGCTGGCAGTCATCGCCGTGCCCAGCATTCTCCAGCAGAGCTCCATCTCGGTAGGCAATATCATCATACAGGGCCTCATCAATGGCTTTGGCTCCAGCGTCATCGCCGGCTATTCCGCCGCCATCAAGCTGAACAACATGGTCATCACCTCGCTGACCACATTGGGCAACGGCATTTCCAGCTACACGGCCCAGAACCTCGGTGCAAGGCAGCCCCAGCGCGTGCGGGCAGGCTTTTTTGCGGGCCTTCGGCTGGTGTGGTTGCTGTGCCTGCCACTGACGGCGCTCTACTGCCTCGCCGCCCCCGCGCTGGTGGGCATATTCCTGAAATCTGCGGAGGGGCTGGCGCTGGAATCCGGCGTGTCCTTCCTGCGGATCGTCGCGCCGTTCTACTTCGTCGTGGCGGCCAAGCTGGTGTCCGACGGCGTGCTGCGGGGCTCCGGCCTGATGAAGCAGTTCATGGTCGCCACCTTTACCGATCTTGTGCTGCGCATCGTATTCGCGTTCATACTCTCCCCCGGCATGGGCTATCGCGGCATATGGTATGCCTGGCCCGTGGGCTGGATCGTCGGCGCGGTGCTGTCCATCGTTTTCTTCGCCTCAGCGCAACGCAAGACGACACGGATGAGGAGTCAAAGTCACTAACCAGATACAGTATGCGCTATACTCGGGACGATTACTCGTACTTGTCAACGAATTAAATCGTCCCGAGTTTAACTTGTCAACGATTACGCTTTGACCGCCGGCGGTCACACTTGATTTATCAGATACTTATCCTGAACTCGTCAACGATTAGCCCCGGTACTTGTCAACTTTTACCAGTAATCGTTGACAAGTAGGGTGCATTTTATGCCCAGAACCAGCCCTTGGGGCATTTTTGAGCGGCTGGAGCAGTGGCTGAGATCTTCGGTCAGGAGGGCAAGGATTGGCCTGTTTGCAACGCTTCCACAATAATAGTGCAGAATCTAACCTGATTCACAGGTTTCTTCTGGCTATTTGCAAGAATCCAGATCCAGAACAAGCAAAAAAATGAACGGCAACTTTGTATCAAAGTTACCGTCCATAGGTGCCCGGGCACGTCTTATTTACTACAATCGGTGTTTTGTTGTACAATTTGCACAAAATTGTCACTATAGAAGATGAGAAGAAGGAGGTTACAGCAAAGGGATTATGGTGAAAAATCGTAAAAAAGGGCGGCCACGGCTCATCACTGTAACCTGTTGACCCTCAGTTCAGTTCTATCCCGTAATATGAACGTCAGTCCGTCCCTCGCAATCATCTTATCGACCAATGCTATGAACACCTCGATGCTTTCCAGCTTTGCCCTGTCCAAAAGGTGTTTTATGGTTTCCAGAAAACACTCGCCTGCTTGGCTTGGTATACTGTTTCTCAGCTCGATGAACACCATCTGCAGACCGTTGACGAACAGCATTATATTCAGCCTACGTTAGTAAAAGCACCCCCTGAATCCACATCTGCGAGACGACGGTGAAGGTGTTGTTCGACGGATCGTCGAAGTCCACCGGCTTCACAAAGTCAAAGTCTTCCTTGCAGTTGCAGCGCAGTGTAATCTTGATGCCGTTGCGAATCTTCCATAGAACTGGTAGTTGGTCGTCATCTTGCCCGCCCCAGAATAATCACGGCGCAACTCCCGGAGGATGTCGTCCAGCTTTTCCTGCGGGATGTCGAGATTGATGCGCATCAACGCCTCTCGCATGACCTGCGGGAGAATACACTCCTTTTGCTGCCGAGGCCGGTGTCGTCTGCCAGCACCTCGCGCTTGGAGGGCAAGGGATCGCAGCGCATGATGTCATATCTGAAAGACTCCGCCTCCAGCTTTTGCAGGATGGCATGCTTAATATCGTCCTCGGAGACGAAGTTGCGCATGGGATCACCACCTAAAAGAATCTATTCTTCACCATTTCTGGAGAATACTCCAATTCTGGAAAAACAAATGCTTTGTCAAACTCGCGCCCCCCGTCACCGCTTCAGCCACCTCCCGCGCTGCCGCTATAAGCCCACTCGGCGAAGTGATGTTCTGTGGACCTACGCACTGTTCAATCCCCGATAAATCCATATCCCCACGCCGTGGACGCCTGCTCCACATGTCCGCCACCAGCTCCACGCCGCCCGCGCACCATTCCTCGCAGAATATCTCCGCAAAGTCCCCACCTGTCATCAGCGTCGCACCCAGAACCTCCTAGGCCGTAGATTTGGTTAGCATCAATAAGTCTCCTTTCGCACCCTTTCCCAATGTTAGGTCATCAGAAATCCGAAGCGTCTATCTGACCAACACTGTTTTTGACGCCCGTTTGGTTTTCTATGACAGCCACCACAGCCTGCAATGTCTTTTTCATGATTTCATCCAATCCTATGGCCACAGCGGTGTTATAATCCTTATAGATCGATTCCGCTTGAGGCCTGTAAACCTTATACTCTCCTTCATCGTCCAGTATCTGGCCAATCAACAAAGAACTCTTGCACAAAGCATTCAGTCCATAAACATATGAGGGATTGATATCCGCCTGAGGCTTTAACGCAACTTGGCAAACCTTTAACCGTTTCAGGGCCAGGGGATAATCCCCTCTGGAGATGGCGATGTCGGCTAGACGGAGAGAACAGCGAGGGAAGAAACGATTGCTATCCGTCGCTCGCTTAAGTATTGTTTCCTCTGCTGTTTTTTCATTTAGCATGCGATGAACATTTGCCAAATCATAATACGCCAGATCAGACTTCTGTTTTGCAACAAATCGTTTTGCCAGATCAAGTACTTGTGATCGAAGGCCGTCCCTCTCAACACTACACAATGTTCTTTCCCGCATTTCAAGCAGATAATCGATCGAAAATGAATACGCGCGCCAATTCCAGCTATCCATTCCCAGCGATTGTAGCGTATCATAGCATTTACTGCACACTTCCCATCGGCCATCCTCGGTGCCATATTTAAGGTAATCCGCAAGCAAATCAACAGACGCAGGGTACATGGCAAGACCCTTTTCCAATACATTGCATGCGGACCGATTTTTATCAGCCCTGGAGAAGCTCACTGCCAGATTGTGAAAACTCGCCGAAGGTCCTGTCCATTGTAAATCCGGCATCAGAAAGAGCTGCTCGAGCTCAGCAAGGTGGTCATTTTCGCTGTAATATCCATCCTCACTTGATGAGGCTTCTCTAAAAACGGCAATGGCCTGCTGTAATTCTACCGTCTTTCCCGCATCTATTTGCGTTTTTATCTGTTCCCAGGCAGTTATTTTGCTCATGTCAATTCCTCCCTTGATCCTTGAAAAGATCATCAATCATCTGTCTGCGCTTCTCTGATTCACCGTCCAAAACGCGCTGGTATTCCGTTGGGGGTGTAAACTCCAAGTCAAGAACGGGTCTGGGTTTTCTCAACTCGGTTTCGGGCAGTGAAAAGCTGTCGTGATCATAATATTTTATGTCTGGCAGTGTGGCCACAAGGGGCTTTTCCCGACCAACGATCAGCAGCACTTCTCCGTCCTCCTTGCTAAGCCTTTGCAGCATTGCGGCAGGAAGCACAGGCTTGCCATCATTGCGATCGCCGCACAATTTGGATACCTCTTCCAACAACTGCATTTCCCTGCTCGTCAGGAAAAGCCAGTTGTTGCAGTTTGTCAGAATCGTTTCCGCCTCATCATTGTACCGCTGAGTCAGTTGATGCTTGCTCTGAATAACCAGCGTAAACCGAATATTCCTGCTTCTGGATGCAGTCACCATAGCGGGGAAATCGGTGATTGTGGGCAGGGAGGAAAACTCATCCAATATATAGTTCACCCGACGCTTCAACTTGCCGACATTGAAACTGTCCTTCTGTTGTTGCTGGGCGCTATAGATCAGATACTCATAACTTTGCTTGATGAAGAGTGAAACTAGGCTGTGAAATCCAGTCTTTTCGTCCGGAACAATCAGAAATACTGCCGTCGGCTCTTTGCCAATGCTGTCAAAGTCAAAGCTGTTTTCGCTCAGCAATTCCATCAGGGATGGCTGCACAGTGAAGAGCCTCATCTTCTGATCGAATACACTCAGTATCCCGCCTTGTGTATCTTTCGCGGTCTCAACTGTTCCAATGAGTGAGGCCGCAATTATGGGATCGGTTTTGGCATAGTCCCACAGCCAGTTCCGCCTTGAACCGCCTTTAATCAACTCGTTTCTCAGGACGATGAGGTTCCTCAAATGAATGGCCGAGTCCTTTACCTCATGTTCCTTGCAATACTTAAACAGCAATAGCGTCAATCCGAAGAAGAACGAGCTGGCGCTATTATCCCAAAATGGATCAGTACTCGACCTTGAATGCATCAGGTTCTCCGCGATGTCGTTGACGAATTCATACGCCCTGTCGATCTTTCCTGTCTTGAAGAAGCGAAAGGGAATGGCCAGAGGGTTCCACGTATCGCCATACAGCGGCGCGCGCAAATTGAGGGTCAGTATGCGATAGCCCTGCTTGCTCAAATAGACAGCAGTGCGTGTGTATATTTCCGCCTTCGGATCGCAAATAATCATGGTTTCTCTTGCCGCACTATTGGCCAGAATTCGCACGCAAGGCATTACGACCAGGCGGCTCTTTTTTGATCCCGTAGGGCCAATGACGAGCGTATGTGAATCCCCCTGATCGATCAATACCGTATTATATTTTTTATTCCACGCCAGTGGAATGCCTGCCTTACCGCTGTCCCACATGGGTCTTATCGGTGATACACTTTTTTCTATCTCAGCCGAATCCAAGGAATATCTCAGGAACAGCCTTGAAAAATCCTGCGGGTCAGAAAAATACGCTTTGAATTCACTCCGGCTCTTCTCATAGACGATGCTGCTCACAGAATCTCTCCCTTCATACCGGATTACTCCTTAGATGCATCAATGTTGGAATGTTTTTCTGAAATAATTCTATTTCATCCAATACCCTCGAATTCTTTTCTTCTAAGGATACCTCATCTGAAATAATGCTTGTTATGTGCTCAAAGAACTGTTCCAGTTGTACATATTCCGCCGCATTCTTTGCAGTTTTTTCCAAAATTCTGTTGATTTCCTCCAGGATTAACTGAATAATTCCTATGTGCTTTGTCTCTTTAAACATGCTAAATAATCGCAAGAGTCTTTCTCGATCATGTTCAAGACTCTCATGTATTTCTATTCTGGCTCTTTTCAGTTTCTCTGTAATTCTTAAGTCATGTCCTTTTATCATTATACCTGTGTTATAATGAATACCGTATCTGCTTCTAGTGAAGCAGATTTCACTCAAATCAAATTTTGTATTCTCCAAATCTATTCTTAGTATATATGATTTCCATTCTGAACTGTCCGTATCACTGCTGGCCCATGTTGGCGTCTGGATAAAAAGGACTTCGCCATGGACATCATATCCCAAAAATTCAGCGTGCATATGTCCATTGACGGCGATATCCTTTTTATCTGCAATTTTATCTCTGCTCTCCTTTAATCTACATATGCTGTCTCCGGTCAGCCAATCTATCGGATGGTGAACCAAAGATATAGCCAATTGTCCTTTGGGCTTAATGCCATCCCTGTCTTCTACCGGACCGATCCTCAGGTTTCCGTAATCCTCTTTATCATAATGGAGGCAGTCCCAGGCTGAATTATAGCAATAAAAATCTATTCCCTCAATCTCCCTATGTCCGTAAAGATATTCCGATCCATCTGGCTCTTTTTTTCTTTTTGCGACTGGCCTATTGCCATCATCTGTTGGAATATCAAATGGTTTAATCCCCTGACTTTTTAGAAAATTTATATAATTTACGAAAGGCTTAACAGCATAATCATCTAGGATAAAGACTTGGTCTTTGCACATTAATCGATAATGATAACAATGCTTTTCCCTTGTTTTCTCAGTCTTTAAATTATTAATACATTTCCATGTCACGCTATCCTTATTCTTACTCCTCATGGCAATACATGAATCATTCTTATCATGATTTCCAGGACAAGCGATAACATGATCGGGCTTGATTTCAAGTATTTTTATCAAAGGCTCAAAAAAAGTCTCGGCAAAAAAAGTATAATCTTCTTCGGCACCGGAAAACCCAATGTCCCCGGCTATGGCGATAATATTCGGCTTCCAGTTTTCATCTAGTCCAAGTATAGCATCTTTGTATTGTTCGGAAAGTTCTATTAACTCATCTTCATGACCCTTTGAAAAGTGCAAATCCGACATCAACAGAATATTGACGTAAGACACAGTTTCTTCCTCCTGTTACTATATATTTGGCCCATGTTCGTGGCAGCCAGCCACGGGCAAGGGACATCTCGAAGGCAATGGTCTGGCGTGTCTCTCCAAGAGCTTCGCGCTCGTGGAAAAGTCAGCCAACCGGCCTTCCCGTTGTGCAACGTTCGGTTTGTACAGGTAGGCGTGCCCAAACGGGTCACTCGAGTCAGCTAACAGATAGAATCGGCGATGGGTAAAGGCGGAACGCCATTGTAGTAATACATCGGGGGGATTCCACATGTTCGCAGTTGATGTCTATGTTCCCAACGGCAGGAGCACGGTTGCCGTGCTCGGAGTCAGGCGCAAGGTTGTCATGAAGCCGTTCGAGGTTGCGCTTACATCCGAGGGCTTCGCTTCTTTGGCGGAGAAGCTGAACGGTCTGGACGGCGAGACCCGGATCGTCATGGAGCACACGGGACGATATTACGAATCGTTTGTCATGAGCACGTACCGCGCCGAATTCTTCGTATCTGTAGTGAACCCGCTGGCCATCAAGGATTACCGGGAGGATGTCAGTTTTTGCAAAGTCAAGACCGACAAGGCGGACGCTTTGAAAATCGCCCAGTTTGCCATTGACAAATGGGAGATTCTGCCGCAATATACTCCCATGGATACGATTCGTTACAACCTCAAAACCCTGCATTGCCAATTCCAGCTGTCCAGCAAGACCAAGACCGCGCTGAACAACAACCTCATTGCCCTGTTGGAGCAGAGCTATCCGGCGCGAATCGGTACTTCGACAGCCCTGTGCGCCCGGACGGCAGCCAGAAGTGGGTGGACTTCGTGGACACCTTCTGGCATGTGGACTATGTTACCAAGGGCAGCCAGAGCGCTTTTGTTGAGCGCTACCGGAAGTGGTGCAAGCGCCACGGTTACAACTTCCCCGAGCGGAAGACTATTGAGATTCACGCTGAAGCCCGACAGAAGTTCCCGCTGGTGTCCAAGACTGACACTTGCAAGCTGCTGGTGAAGGAGGCCGTTGCCCAGCTCAACGCCATCTCCCGCATGGTGGAAACCTATCGCGCCGAGATGAATCACCTGGCCTCCCAGCTTCCGGAGTATGCTACCGTCATGGCCATGACCGGCGTCGGCAAGTCCATGGGCCCTCAGCTCATGGCTGAGATCGGCGATCTGCGCTGCTTCGCCCGTCAGAAGTCCCTGGTCGGCTTTGCGGGTACGGACCCCATCAAGGACGACTCCGGCGACAAGGTCTCCGACAGCAAGCCCAGCAGCGAACGCGGTTCTCCCTACCTTCGCAAGACGCTCTTTGTCATCATGACCATCCTGCTCCAACTCCAGCCCCAAGATGATCCCGTCTACCAGTTCCTCGACAAGAAGCGGTCCGAAGGCAAGAAGTATTACGTCTACATGACCGCAGGAATGACCAAGTTCCTGCGCATTTACTACGGCAAGATCCGAGGCCACCTCAAGGAGAAGAGCCTATGGGATAGTCCGCCTCCCGATGAGAATGTATCCGATGAGAACACTCGCAACCCGAAAGAATAGGCCATCTTCGCTGCCTTCACGCCGACGTGATAACGGCGGCGTCGGTAACCTCTTTTCAGGCAAGAGATACATTCATTATGCAAAAAGCTGAAAACCATCCCGGATCGACTTTGATCTGTTTCAGAACCTCGTGGTCTATGCCTTCCGCCACGGCGATGCCGACGATGCGCAATTCATTCGGATCGAATATGGCATCAGGAAGAAACTATATGCCATGCTTTGCCACGATTTGTACTCAATGCACAAGTCCGGCGCAAGTATATCGGAACGCTCATACGCCCGCAAAAAACACCTCGACGTGATAGGCCTGTTCGACGATTTCACGTGGCAAGACAGTCAGGATGAGGACATCACTCACAGGGTGCCTTGCGAAAAAACTGAGATAGATCACGCATGTCCCACTTCCTTCTGAGCGGCATTGATATGGCGGTCTGTTTGTTGTACTTTCTTGGAACCTCAGCCTCTCCTGTAAACTGTCCGTCATTCCTTCGCTCAGGCTATTGCTGTTTTGTTTGCAGACTTTGATTCTGTCTTATGATAATTCATTATATCACAATACTTATGCGGCTGTCCACTACATTTTGACAATAGGGGAGTAAATACCACTAATGAATTCCAAAAGTTACGTCCACAGTGGACGAAGGGGTAGACGTTAGACTGGGAAATGAAAATGAGTAGAATTAAATCTTGGAAAAATACAAAGGAGGTTGACCCATGTTAGACATAAAGAAGAACCCTCAGTGCGCACAAGCACCTAACGTTTGAAGACCGCATTGAAATCCAAGAATGCCTGTATCATGGCGTATCCTTCAAGGCTATCGCCCTCCGTATCGTGAATAATCCCACGACCATCTCCAAGGAAGTTAAGAATCACCTGCGGATTTTCATGGCGAGGACCGAAAATCCACGATCATGCCCTGATTTACTCAAAGCGCCGTTTGTATGCAACGGATGTATGCGCAAGCGGAATTGCAAGATTGAAAAGCGGGAGTACCTGGCCAAGACCGCTCACTAAGCCTACAGGGATACGGTGGTCGAGTGCCGGACGGGCATCGCCTTGTCCAAGGAATCGTTTTAGGAAGTTCTGCCCATTTTTTCTGTAAACCTCGAAACTGCCACAGTCCAATGATTCCTTGAGCCCGATAACATAATCCCTGAACCTCTGGTTATCCAACAAGTAAGCCACCGCGAAGCGGTTGCCTTGGTAGGGTGCCGGGAAGTTGCTAAAATAGGGAACTGACGAGGATTGCCCGATGATGATCTGATTCCTATCGCCGTCGGTGGGACAGAATGGGTACGGTCTATTCACCGTACCCAAAGTGTTATATGAAAAAACGAGGCACGGATCATCACCGTACCCCGCCAACCTTCTGCTCCGTCCCATCCCTGAGCACGAACATTAGCCCATCGCCCACGACCACCTTATCAACCAGCGCCATGAACAGCTCATCACATTCCAGATCAGCCCCTTCCAGAAGCCCCTTCATGGTTTCCAGGAACAGTTCGGCCTGCTTGGCTCGGTACGCCCTGTCCTGCCGGTCCGCCGCCACAACTTTCAGCTTTTCTTCAACCCGCCGGTAGAGCTTTTCCAATTCCTGGTATTTCTCGGCGAAGCCATCTACCGTTCCCCGTGCCTGCCGTTCAACCAGGGTCTCGATTTCCCTGGCAATGACGTCACCTTCCTTTTCCAACCGCTTGCGCTTCTCGTCCGTCACGCTGCTGTCGAGCAATTCCTGGAGAAGGGCTTCGCAGGTATCCAGCACTTCCATTTTTCGGGTGACCAGTCCAGCCACGACTTTGGAGAACGCCGTCATAACCTTCTCCTCCGTCACATGACCGGTGCAGCATTTCTCGCCGCCGCTTTTGCGTTCTATCCCCGGCCTGTACTTGTCATTGCACCGCCAGATGACGGTCTTGTATGGGTCTGAGCTGTGCCAGGTCTTGGCTCCGAAGAACGCCCCACAGTCCGCGCACACCAGCCTGCTGCCCAGCGGACCCTTGGGGCTGAACCTACCCGGCATCCGGCTGCGGCGCTCCAGCTCGACCTGCACCAGATCCCACTGTTCCTTCGTCACGATTGCCGGATGGCTGTTCTCAATATGGTACTGCGGCAGTTCCCCGTCGTTCTTCTTTTTCCGGTGCGTCAGGAAATCTGTCGTGAAAGTCTTTTGCAGCAGCGCCGAGCCGTAGTATTTCTCATTCTGGAGGATGCTGCGCACCGTGGTCTGGTGCCACTTCCCTTTGCCCCCTGGGGACGGTACCCCACGCGCAGTCAAAAGCCGAGCGATGCTGCCGGGCGTCTCACCGTCCAGGAAGCTCTTGTAGATCCCGCGGACGATTTCAGCTTCCTCCGGAACGATCTCGGGGGTGCCGTTGGGGCCCTTGCAGTAGCCGAGGAAGTTGCCGTATGGAAGGGAGAATTTGCCCTCTGAAAAGCTCTGCCGGATGCCCCAGGTCGTGTTTTCACTGATGCTCC
>ODAI014697491.1_pt1 | contig 10888 bp, 3 predicted proteins | sample 1539321 | NCBI WGS metagenome assembly ODAI01 (sample SAMN02144231, study PRJEB22623) | gut metagenome | biome: sheep rumen | host: Ovis aries | place: New Zealand | reverse complement strand
CGATTTATCTACGCTCACACAAAACAAAAAAGAGCAGCATGAAGCATTACAGGTTTCTATGTTTGATGATCAATTGGATATTCTCAGAAAGACGTTACGTAAGTATCTGGATGACTATTTCTTGACTACTGATCATCAAATCAAAACTCGTTTGCGTCAGCAAATAAAAGATAATGTAAATCAACAACTCCACGAGCAGTATATCCGAGTAGATTTTCCTGAGCAATATGATATTGCCGCTAATACAGATTTTTTTTTGTGGCACACTTGGTTTGCCGATGTGTTCAATCGACCCTCAAAGCAAGGCTTCGATATTGTCATCGGCAATCCGCCGTATGTAAGTGCTCCGACACAAGTAGCCAATCCCATACTTGCAACGCAACGACAGAAAATCATAGATAGTAAACAATATAAATCGCTCTATCAAAAGTGGGATTTATACATTCCCTTTATGGAACTTGGAATCAGTCATATGTGTGCTGATGGAGGTGTGATGACGATGATTGTGCCTTATCCTCTTTCTAATCAGATGTACGCAGAAAAACTGCGTAAAATGTTTACACATGATTACAATCTCTATAAGATTGTTGACCTTAATGGAACTAAGATTTTTGAGAATGCAACGGTTAGCAACTGCATACCTTTTGTATGTAAAGCCAAACAACAGAAGCATATTGCCATTGCCCATATCAATGAACAAAAGCAAATCACAACAGACTTTGAACAACCATTAGACAAACTCCGCCAAGACGAGAAATCGGAAGTCTGGAATTTAACCCAAGAACAACGCCAAACCAATCGCCACCCCGATTTGCATGTTCTGGGAGATTTTTGCTACATTAGCAAAGGAATGGTTCTTAATGCAGATGAAAGAACAGCAAAAGGAGAATTTGCAAAGGAGGATTTAATCAGTTTGACGAAAGATAGTATTCATTGCCGTGAATATATAGAAGCAAAAGATATTGAACGTTACCGGGTTAAGCGAGTACGTTATTTGGAGTATGATACCCCAAGAGTTCCTGACAAACTTAGTCGCCCCACATTTCGGGAACTATATGATAGAGAAAAATTAGTAATGAATTGTCTTGGTGGACTGAATACTACTTTGGATAGAGACAACATGTATCTTCATAACCATTCGATATATTGTGCTGTCTTATGGAAAGACTTATGCGGCGTAGATAATAAGAGTATTGCCGGTGTGGTAAAAAAGTTTTCCACTTTGACGCGCAGGGAGATGGAAGATTTGTCAGCAGGATATGATTTACGCTATTTTTTAGGCATCCTTAATTCTAATTATACAAAGATATTATTGGATGATATCCGAGGTGGTGATTATCATATCTACCCGGAGCACATCCGAAAACTTCCCATCCCCTCAGCCACTCCAGCTCAGCAACAACCAATAGTTGAATTGGTAGATTCTATCCTTGTAAAGAAAAAGCAAAATCCTCAAGCCGACACTTCGGTTGAGGAAAAAGCAATTGACCAATTGGTTTATAAACTATATGGCCTGACAGAAGAAGAAATCAAACTGATAGAGCATGTCTAAAATCCCAAATCTCAATAAAAAATAAAGATTTGGGACGAAAGCCCCCCCCGATTTTTATAAAAATAAGTCGTCCATGTTCACTTCTTGTCCAATAATGCTACTGTGCATATTGTCAGCAACTCCGAATGTGGTAATCATTGTTTGCACAATGGAATAATGGGTGTTGGTCTTGGCACGGAACAGCTCTGCTCTATCCCTCATATATTCGGCATAGGTGTTTTTGATTTGATACTTACCAACGGCAAATTTTATCTCGCATAGATTGATAACTCTGTCCGATCTTTCAATCACCATATCTATTTGCGCACCTCTTTCTTGAGTTTCTTTTGGGTTATATCGCCATGACGCTATGTTAGTAGAAATACCTAAAATGCCCAATTTCTTTTTGATAGCATCGGTATGTAACATACAAATTAGCTCAAAAGTTTGCCCTTGCCACACCTCAACACTATGTGTCTGAAAATTCCGACTCCACCATTGCTCGTCAAAAGAATTATTCGTCTCAATGTATTTGAAGTAGAATAATGTGTAGAAATCAGACAGGCGATAAACTGCATCTTTCAATTTGTTTCCTAACTGATTGTATTTAAAAACGAAATCACAGCGTTCAAGGTTTTTCAATACTCTGGTAAGCATTTTCCCCTCCAGCCCCGCCATTTCACCCACTTGAGTTCTTGTCAATCCTTCTTTATGGTTTGACAGCAGTTTTGCTACTGCGATGTATTTGTCGGCATGTTTGAAAAGTGCATTAAACAACTCGTCAAACTCAATGCTCAAAACGGCATTGCGTTGAAAAAAAAGTCTGTCAACATTTTGCACGAGGCTTTGCTTCAGATCAAGCAAACTCCAATAGAAAGGCACACCGCCGATAATCATGTATGCCTGCATTATCTGGTACCTATCCCATGTGCATTTTTTCGTACGCACATATTGTTCTGCTTCGGCAAGTGTGAATGGTCGCAAATATATACTACTCGTTATCCTACAATGCAAGCCACCTTGATTATCAACCAAATTGTCAATCATCCAACTTGTTGCGCTGCCACTTGCAATCAGTAGTATATCTCTTCGTCGTGCAGCCCAGCCATTCCAAAAAGTTTCAAATTCTTCAACAAAATCGGATTGTGGTGTATCAATCCATGGCATTTCATCAATGAATATAACCTTCCTCCTATTAGCAGGCAATGCCTCTATATACTCTTCAAGTGCATCGAAAGCATCTGCCCAATCTTCAAATTTGGGCTGTTTTGGCAAATGTGCATATTTCTTCAATGCTTTTGCAAAATTGCGTAATTGTTTTTTCTGCGCTATGTTATGTCCGCCGACATACGAAAAATCGTATTTGCCTTTGAAATATTCATCCACGAGAAAGGTTTTGCCGACACGTCGCCGACCATAGACGATAACGAACTCAGACTGTTCGCTTTTAAGACATCTGTCAAGCTCTTTCAACTCTCTGTCTCTTCCTATCAATAGTCCTGCCATAATATTGTGAGTAATTTTTGGCTACAAAAGTACAGAAAAATTCTCAATTATGCAAAATTTGCAGGTCTTTTGTCCCAAATCTGTGTTTTAATTTAAGATTTGGGAACTTTAAGATTGCTCTATCAGGGCTATTTCATCGGGAGTGAGACCAAACAAGTTGTACACAATAGTGTCAATTTGCTTTTCCAATGCGCTTGTGTCGGCTTGCAGATTTGACCGTTTTGCAGATAAAATTTTATCAACCAATAATGATATTTCATTTTGTGTGTTTTTATCAGCCGAAGGAATAGGCAAAAGTTTTGCTTGAGCAATTCTAATTTTAGGGAAAAGTTCGGTTTCTGCTTTGAACTTAACTTGATAATAGAATTGTAGTAGAGAGGAATTAAGACACGCTAATACAAATTTAGTATTGTAATCTTCATCAGTAATCAAAATGGAATAGAGACTCCTATTTGAGTAGATATGCTCATTAAGATATATTGCCATCAAATAACTACCAGTTTCTCGTAATAAAATTCTTTCGTTCGTAAAATATTTTTCATCTTTGGAATATAGAGATAAGGTCTTCTTAGTAATATATTTAATCGTGTGAGGTAGATATTTACTTACTAGTGTACCTGTTATACATGGGAAATCTCCGTGTTCATAAACATCACTACGACCTATTTCTAACCCTCTTTGTATTTGCGAAATCTGATGTAATTGTTTTCTTCCAAATTCCACTTTAGCAGTTATTTTGGTGAGAGGATTTAGGTCTGCGTAATTCCATTGTCCTTGTTCTTTTAATCCCAAAATTGTAGATGTTGGCATTTTTACTTTTTTGAAAATATCATCTCCTCTATTAATGTATTCTAATAAATTCATGTGAGTTTCAAGATATGTTCTTAATTTGTCGAATTTAAATCCTTTAACCCAAAGAGATGCAGTGATATAAGATAAAACACCTTTATTTACAAGTAGCTTGATTGCTAATTCATAGAAATAAGCATATAACTCATGACAATCGTACGTGTAATAATTGTGATAAACATCATTAGAAGTTACCACATACGGTGGATTTCCTATGACAATATCGAAGCCTTGCTTTGAGGGTCGATTGAACACATCAGCAAACCAAGTGTGCCATAAGAAGAAATCCGTATTAGCGGCAATATCATATTGCTCAGGAAAATCTACTCGAATATGCTGCTCGTGGAGTTGCTGATTTACATTATCTTTTATTTGCTGACGCAAATGAGTTTTGATTTGATGATCAGTAGTCAAGAAATAGTCATCCAGATGCCTACGCAACTCGTTTCTGAGCACATCCAATTGATCATCAAACATAGAAACCTGTAATGCTTCATGCTGCTCTTTTTTGTTTTGTGTGAGCGTAGATAAATCGACTCCCTTATATTGCTCTAAGAGTGAGTTTCCTTGCATAAACTTATAGTCAAAGTTAGGCAATGCCTCCGGCTCTTCCAAATCGACTACAATACTGAGCCAGAAACGCAAACGGGCAATGTCTATTGCTCCTTTCTCTATATCTACTCCATAGATATTGTTTTGAATGATGTCTTTCTTCATCCAGTCGCGTGGTTGACCTATTCCTAACGCATTATTGAGTGCCACTCGGCAATTCATCAGCAGATTAAGAAGTCCCATAGGGAAGGCACCGGAACCGATAGCGGGGTCACATATCTTCACTTCACAAAGTGATTCATTTAAATCTTTTAGTTGTTGATTCCCATATTTTTGCATGCGAATAACGGTCATCTCCGGGTCGTTGACAAAAGCACGGATAGCATCCTCAAATTTGCTTTGCCGTTGTTTATTAACCTCGCTTTTGCGCCTTGCTTCATCTATAAGGTAGGCTATAAGTGCTTCCTTGCACATATATTGCACTATCTCTTTTGGCGTATAGAAAGCACCTTTGTCTTTGTTGTCTTCCAGCAGATTCTCGAATATCTTACCGAGCATTTCAGGGTCAACACCTACCTCGTTATCTAATGGGTCGGACTCATCGATAGTGAAATTATAACGGTCGAAGAAGTCGAATATACCGCAAGAGTCATCGTAGTATTTGTCGGTAGGTTTGCGTATAATATCTTTATGTTCGGGATTAGAAAAGAAATACGAGGGGATAGGCAATTTCAGCCGGTCTAATTCATCGCGTTCAAACAAACCTCCATTCAAATAGGGGAAGTCCTTCCAACGACTGTAAAGATCGGTGTCCCAGCCTTCTTGTCGGAAAATAGTTTCTCGCTCTGCTTTCGGTGTATTGAAAACACCGAAGAAAAGAGGCTCTAATACGTTGTCAAGAAAATTGTCTTTTTGGCTATCGGTGCAAGTGTCAAACAAAGTATGCGTATAGTGAATATCATTATTGAGCCATCCTTTGTTTTGCAGAAATTGTATAAAGACAAGTCGTCCCATCAGTTTCTTGATATAGTCGCGCACCATTTTAGAGGCTTTCTCTTGGTTGTTTTCAGCCAATGACTTAAATTGGTCGATAAGGTTGTCTTCATTCGTAACGAAATTGACAAAATCATCGTAAAAAAACCTGTATTCGTTGAAAAATTCGTCGGATAATGTTTCAACGGAGAATGCTTTTTCAAGATTGACTGCGGTCTTCTCATCTTTTTGCAACACGTCAAAGCGCTCGGCTATTGTGCGACACGGATATTGTTGTCCGCACAGATAGGTATATCTTTTGGCATTGGTAGAGGCAGCATTAGTGCTGCGTTTTTCCAAGTATGACAGACGCCATGAGCGATTTGCAGGATTGGCATAATGGAAGACAATGAACGCTCCTTCAAATCTATCTACGAACTGCCGAACCAAGGCTTGTATTCCTTTGCGTGCCTGATGAATATGGCAGTGTTCATCGAGTGTTACGTCAAAGACCTTTATGTCGAAAGCGAGAGCCTGCAATGTGGCAATATGCTTGATTGTAAGGATGTGTGCCGCACGTGCCATCTCTTGTGCTTTAGGTGTATCAAGAGTTATCTCGGTATAGCCCTTTTCATAGTCGCCGAATATAGGTATAAGTATTTCATTCAAAAGCGAGTCAGCACTTTTGAAATCGGCATGAAAATAGTCTTGAATAAATTGTTTGGTAAGCATATTGCGTGTTATTTAATTACTTTGTTAGTACAGAAATAAATATACGGTTCTCCGTTGCGTTCAATCATTTTGCGATTAAGAGCCTTCAGTTCGTCTTCGATGACAGAACTTATATGTGCCATTTTTTCTTCGGCAGACGATTCAAAGAGCGAGAGCTGCAGGTCGTGATATTGGTCTGCCAACTTGCACACTTTTCTTGCCAAAGCGACATCTCCTTTGCCCATGATTTTTGATGCTATACTGAGTCGTTGTTTTGCATTGTCTGACAGCCCTTGCTGGCTGATTATCTCCCTTATAAACGACTTGGCTTTGGTGATAGACTTATTGTTGGATGTGGCTGCTCGGTAGATTTTTGCAACATGAGTATTATAAGCCATAATAGCAGTTTGAGCAGTATCTGCATCCGTTGGCATGTTAACGGCAGGTGTGTCAGGAGAGCAAGCACAGCATTGGAACATATCAAGGCATGGGATTATCTTTCCTTCTGCACCAACCACACGGACGTACACACTGCCGGCATTGTTTATGTCAGTCTTTACAACGAACAGACTTTCAGCGTTGTCAGCATAGAATGAGGAAATGATAGGTGCTTCTTGCTTGCAGATAAAGTCAAAACGCTCAGGATTATTGCTCTTATAGGTCTGCAATTCTGTGATATATTTGGTAAACGGTGTTTCTCGTCCGTCCATAAGTTTCATATAATCAACCTGCGAGACATCTTCATCTTCCATAAATATCCTGTTGTCTTCGCCGAAAAGTGTGTGGAAAGATTGCAGTTTTGTAAATGCTCGTTGCATGAGATTGATAGTCTCATCGCCCTCGGTTGATGGGAAGAAGTTATAAACAAAAACTTTGTCCTCCGTTGAGCCGATGCGGTTGACACGTCCTATGCGCTGAATCAGTCGGGTGGAGTTCCACGGGGTATCATAATTGAGGATTGTATTGGCACGATGCAGGTTAACTCCTTCTGCCAATACCTCGGTAGTAACGATGGCGTCGTAATCGTTGAGCCATTCTCCTTCGTAGTTGGCATCGAAATTAGCACGGATTGTTTTCTCCTTCTCATTACGGTTGGCGGCAGTTATTTTCAGTACTCGTTTACCGGCATCTTCCAATGCTTCGGCAATCTCATTAACGGTAGCAATAGCCTCTGAGAAAACAACAATTTTTTGCGGATGGTTATTTTCGACGTCGTACAAATCTTCGTATATGGCGCGATTGAAGCGAAGTAACTTAGGGTCTGAACGCTCATCTTTCCAGCGTGTTACCAATTCGTCAATATAACGGATGTCTTCAATGAGCAAATCATAATACCTGACATCGAAATCTGTTCGGTGATATTCGGCATTTTGCTGCTTGCTGTTGCGGTTATCTTTCGTCAGTTTTTCTATTTTGCGGCGGATGTCATCGTAGCACTGCTCTTTTGTATAAGCATTATTGCCGGTGTGCTTGCGTTTTTCAGAGATATTCAGTTCAGCGTTAACATCTATTTGCGGACAGATAAAGATACAATCGTCTTCCCACATCTGTATCATATTGCGAGTATAGCGTTGCAGATTTTCTAACGACTCACGGAAAGCCGTTATGCTACTCTCTAAACGCTTAACAAGTAGCATCTGCATGATACGAGCCAAATGTGAAGACGACTTTTCCGGCGTCATGTTCTTGCCCGAATAGCGTTTCTTTAGTTCCGCAGTCAGGTATTCAGTGGCACGATAGCGCATATATACTATTCCGGGTTCACCTTTCTTTATATCCGCCTCAGATGGCGCAATAATTCGCATAGAATCATAGAACAACTGCGAAAGTCGCTGATTCATTTTATATTCAAGTGCCACAGGACCGTGTACTTCGGGAAAATGCAAATCCTCGTGGTAATCGTTTTTAATGTCGGTTCGTGTTCGGCGGACAAGGAGTTCAGCCAAAATCTTATCATGAATCTCTTTTGACAGATATTTCAGAGCATTTCTATTAGTCTGTTTTTCTTGCTCGCCGGTAGGTTGCTCGTGGATAATTTTGTTATATCGGTCGCATATTTGAGAGAAGAATACTTCAAGATTATGACCTTCAACAGCCAATGTACTTTCTTTAGGGCGACGCTGAAAGAGGTAAATCTGATTTCGCAAATCGGCAGGTGTGTTATTTTGAATAGTGGCAGACAGCAGTCCCATATACGGATAATAACCTGCCTGCAGATTGATTTCCTCAATCAGTTCGTTAAGCAACTCATATTTTTGTGTCCCGTTATTTCGGAAATTATGGCTCTCGTCAATCATTATCAAGCCGTATATTTCTTTTTTGAACGGTTCGTTGAAATCATCGGTATCTTCATCAAGATTATCCTCTTCGTCTTCCATCAGTTTGGCTATACTTCCCGTAGTAACGAAATCAACGTAAGGCTCAATCTTATCATCACGCCCTTCATCAAAGCGGGCTATTGTATTCACCCACGAAGACTTGATGGCGGGCGGCACAATGACAAGAACACGGTGAGCGCGACCTTCGTCTTCTGCCGTATCAAGATAATACTTAAGGACAAGAACACCAACGATTGTTTTTCCTAAACCAACGACATCGCCAAGCAGGAAACCTCCGTGCTGGTGCATAACTTGCATACACAGAGTAGCGGCATCTATCTGAAACTTATACGGATGCACGTCTTTGGGAAGGTATCCCTTAAGGACAGCCTCCATGTCATCATTTACCAAATTGCCGAAGCGGTCGCCAAGCAGACGAATATATGTTTCGTATGGAGTTAGCGGAGTTATTTCTGATTTATCATTCTTAGGTTGCGCAACAGGGGCTTTCAACAAAATGTCTTTAATAAATACACCTGTCCAATCCACACAACTCTCATCATTCCACATCTCATCAAACCATGTGAGGTGAGTTTTATTTGGATTGTATTGAGTTATCGCTCCCGTAACAGTATTCGGATTCGTTTCTAAGTGGTTGAGTTCTGCATTATCCTGTAATCCTTTTTCTGTGAAGTTACTACTACCTATTATACCGTACGCTTGACCTTCTCCTAAGAAAATATAACATTTAGCATGAAGGAATTTCTTCTCATCCCCTTTTTGACCATATACCCGAATCTGGATATTGGAATTATCGGTACTAACCAGATTGGTATATTGGAGAAGCATTTGTGCAACAGGTGCATATTCGTCTGTGAGTTGGTTAATATCACGCTGGATATAAAAATCAGGGAATTTCTCTGTTTGAGGAATATCCGAGTTGATTTGGTAGCTACGTATAATAGGTTCTTGCCCTATCAAAAGGCGTAGTTTTCCACCGCGAGCAAAGAAATCTAATAAAGAGTCATACAGCAACTTAGTACCCTTTAGGTCCCAATATCCCGTTGCAATGCATATCTCATTGCACTTTTTATCGCGAGCCAACTCGTTGAGATATTCAACAAGATGGAAATGCTCGGAATTGTCTAATAATGTATTTTGCATTTTGTTTGTTATTTTTCTTTCATTAGAATTTCTTATCTCGTTTCACTCGAACGATTATTTCTTATTTTGCTTTGCTCAAACTATTATTGCTTTGCGGTTTTGTGTCTCGGTCTTCGATCGGCTTTAAGGAGTTCTATGTTTGCTTTGCAAACTCGCACGGCGCACTTACTCCTTGACTGTCCACCGGACACTCTGCGGTGCGCCTTAACTGCTTCACAGTCATCGGTCGGTGGGGACAGATGATGCTATTTTTCGATGATCTCCCAATGACCTGCACTGGTGTTACCCTCGCGAATCAGAACACCTTTCTTTTGCAGGTCTGCGAGGAGGCGATTTACGGTTCTTTCAACTTGTGACAAAACTAATGACATTTCTTTTACCGAAATACAAGAGTCCTTTCTTATCAATTCGAGTATAGCTGTTTGTTTTTCAGGCAATTTAACTAATGACAAACTGGTGATAGAATTAGTGACATCGCTGCCGACATGAGACAACTTTACAAATACGATTCATTCAATGTAAACCCGTACACCTCCGCAGAAATACACCGTGCCACTATTCTTTATACTCGATGTTTTGGTTCTCGCTATTCATTGCAGTTGTTGTTTCTTTCTTTTCGCTGCACGCATTTGCGTCCAAATATACGACTTTTTTAGTAGATATACAAATAAAAATGCCGTTTTTGCGCTGAAAGACGGCATTTTAGGTGGTCATGCTCGGGATTTTCGTTGCTACGTGCTACGGTGCACCATTGGTGTTAGTAGCACTATCTATCACTATCATCAAGAGACTATATATCGGTTATCGTACGGATTAAGTTGCTGAGTGCTTGTTGACTGATGTCCGAGGGAGTGTATAATTGTTACGGCAAAAAGCTGTGTCTTTAAGTGCGAAATGGGAGATTATAAAATGAAAGATTAGCAGAAAATGAGTCTTGAGAAAGGAGTGACAAACTCAGTTTGACGGAGGTGACAGATGAGATATAAACCCTTTAGTGAAGAATATAAATAAAAATCATGTATTACGCTGATAATCAGTAGTAAAACACAGTAAAATATAAATCGTAGAATTTGGATATAAATGGGTTTGGGTAGTAATTTTGCACTTGGATTTTGAACAAACGCAAGTGCAAAATTTCAACACATAAACAAATATAGGTTCAATGGCGGAGAAAGATGTCTCAGATGCAAGAAACATATATATTGATTGGTGTGGTGAGGCAATGCGATTACGAATGCTTGAGAATGGAACGGAGTTCTTTATATCTGTCGAACAGACATATCAT
>ODAI012818092.1_pt1 | contig 10888 bp, 12 predicted proteins | sample 1539321 | NCBI WGS metagenome assembly ODAI01 (sample SAMN02144231, study PRJEB22623) | gut metagenome | biome: sheep rumen | host: Ovis aries | place: New Zealand | reverse complement strand
TGTATATCCTGTAGAATATGCAATTTGTAAATTAAATCCTCCTGTGTAAGCATCTACATCTATTACTTCTCCTGCAAAATAAAGTCCTTTTACAATTTTAGATTCCATTGTAGATGGATTTATTTCTTTTATGTTTATTCCTCCACTTGTTATAATCGCTTCATCTATTGGTCTAAAACCTTTAATTGTTAACTTTAAATCTTTAATTATTTGTACTAATTGTTCTCTTTCTTTTTTTGTTATTTCATTTACTTGTTTTTCAAGATTTATTTTCGAAAGTTGGGTTATAGGAGTTATCATTTTTTGTGGCAATAATTTATCTAAACTATTTTTAAATTTTTTATTTTTAATCTCTGAAAAATCTCTTAAAATTCTATCATCAAGTTTTTGAATATCTAATGCAGGCTTTAGGTCTATATGCAATACTATTTTTTTGTTTTGTAATAGATTATATAAGTTTTTGTATCTTACTAAATGAGAAGAACCACTTAAAATTATAGGACCTGATACTCCAAAATGAGTAAAAATCATTTCTCCAAAATCTTCATATATTTTTTTATTCTTTTCTATATTTTCAATAACAATTCCAACATTTCTTAGACTCAATCCTTGCATTTGTTGGCATAACTCTTTTTCAAAACATGTAAGTGGTACAAGTGATGGCTTTATTTCTGTTATTGTGTGTCCTAACTTTTTGGCAAATTCATATCCATCACCTGTTGATCCTGTTAAAGGATAGCTTCTACCTCCTGTTGCGATAATTACCTTATCCGCATTAATTTTTTGCTTACTAGTTCTAACACCTTTAACCTGTCCATCTTCTACAATTAAATCTTTTACAATTTCTTCAAAAATTATTTTTACATCTAGCTCTTTTAGTTTTTTTTCGAAGCATTTTAAAACATCTTGCGACCTGTCTGTTACAGGAAAAATTCTGTTTCCTCTTTCTACCTTTATCTCTAGGCCTTGCTTTCTTAAGAAATTAATAATATCTTGATTTGTAAAATTTTTAAAACTGCTATACAAAAATCTACCGATTACCAGGTATATTTTTTATAAAATCACCTATATCTATTGACGATGTAATATTACATCGTCCTTTTCCAGTGATAAGTAGCTTTTTGCCTAATATTTTATTCTTCTCTATTATTATTACTTCATTTCCATTTTCTGCTGCAGTAATAGCAGACATCATTCCTGCAGGTCCCCCGCCTATTACAATCACTTTCATTTTTGCTAACATTCCTTGTATAATAATATATTTAGGTTTTTAAAAAGGATTTACCTATAAACCTTTTAAATATTATGTTAATTATGATATTTAAATTAGCATTGCGTACTCTTTACATTCCTTGTAGTTTCAACTACTAAATAAAGAATATTGACACAGTTTTATTATTAATTGGTAATAAGTTTGATAAGATTTTGATCTATTATTAAGTACAAGACTCCAAGTAATAAAACTAGTCTTAATGAACTGTAACAAATTTAAAACAAAAAAACCAAACGTTATTACACATTTAGTTCTTATTAACCCTTCAATATTTTTATAATATTAATTTAAAAAATAGAACCAACCGCAATCCCTATAATAGCTCCTACAATAACTTGTGTAGGGGTATGACCTAATACCTCTACTAATCTTTCTTGTACTTCTAAATCAGAAAGCCCCGGTGTTTCTACTATTTTATTTAATAATGTAGCTTGTTTACCAGCTGCTCTTCTTACACCTGCTGCATCATACATAACAACAAATGCAAAAACCATTCTTAAGGCAAAAATAGGAGAATTGAATCCATATTCTTTACCGATTAATGTTGAAAGAGACATAACTACTGCAGTATGTGAACTTGGCATTCCACCTGCTCCTAATATTCTCTTAAAATTAAATTTTCTTGTTGTTACTAAATCCCATATCACTTTAAAAGTTTGTATAAAAAACCATGTTAATATTGGTATTATTAAATATTTATTATTAAATAATTGTGCGAAAAAACTATTCATTTTATTACCCCTTTTATCTCGTTTGTTATAGCTTGCAATCTTCCTATAACATTTCATGTACTTCTACTTATAATACTATTTTTATTTAAAATATTTATTCTTTTTTCTTACTTTTAAAAACTATTTTTCTTCAAAATCTTCTTCTTCAATTTCTCCATTTTTTTCCAGTAAAATGGTTATCTTTTTTTCTGCATCTTCAAGCATTCTATTGCATTCTTTAGAAAGCTTCATTCCTTGTTCAAATTTTTCTAAAGATTCATCAAGGCTCATTTCACCATTTTCAAGTTCATTTACTACTTTTTCTAATTCAGAAATTTTTTCTTCAAAATTATTTTGCTTCATTTTTTCTTTATTCCTTTCTATTTAAAGCATAATTTTTTTATTATTTATAATTATTTTTAGCTTTACATCTAAGACTTAAATACTTTATAAAGTTATTTAACACATAGCACTTTTTATTATTTAGTACATAGCTTTTATTCTGTAACTGTCTTTTTGTTTATATCAACCGTGTATGTTGTCATTTCTATTGTAGTACTGCTATCTCTTACTACAATTATATAAATACCTTTTTTCTCGTTTTTTTCTTCTACATCAAAATACACGTTACTATTTTTCCTGCCCCATTTTTCTTTAGCCAATGATATAGCTAATTTTTCTGGATCTTTTTCAGTTGTTGATGTATTTACAGTTTCATTTTTTGACGTATTTTTTTCGGTTGCAGTATTATTTTCGGTTGTTATATTGTTCTCTGTTGTTATTTTATTCTCTGTTGTTGTTTTGTTCTCCTCAGACATTTTATTCTCTGTTATTGTTTTGTTCTCCTCTGTTGTATTATTTTCAGTTGCTTCGTTCTCAGAACTCGTATTACTCGTAGCATTTTCTATAGTATTATTAGAAACATTCTCTTCCATCGAATTCGAATTCTTACTTTCTTCATAAATATCATTACTTATAGTATTTTGAGCAACTTCTGTTTCTTTTGGTTCTTCATATTTATAGCTATTTAAATTCTTTATTTTCAATCCAAATATTAAACCTACAACTATTAAAGCAATAATTATAACAGTTACAATTATTTTTTTATCTACCATAAAATCATCTCTTTCTATATAATTTTGGCTTGTTTTTCTCCATCAAAAAACCTTAAGTTTACTTCATCATCTTCACTTAAATCATTTTTAGTTTTAATAATTCTATCATTTTTTTCTATAATACAATATCCTCTAGTTAAAGTTTTAAGAGGACTTAAAGCATCAAGTTTTGCCACTATAGATGAAAATTGTGTTTTTGCATTTACTAAATCATTTTTTATATTTATTTCCAATTCTCTAATATTCTTATCTAGTATTAAAGAATAATCATTTATTTTTTTATATGGTTCTTTAAAAACTTGCGAAGCTTTTATTCTATCAAATCTTAGTCTCATTACCTCTAGTTTCTTTTTTAGAGCCAATCTACTTCTTTGATTATATGAATTTATTTTTTCTTTTAATTCAAATATGTCAGGATTAGCAAGTTCTGCTGCAGCTGAAGGTGTTGGTGCTCTTAAATCTGCTACAAAATCAGAAATTGTAAAATCTGTTTCGTGTCCTACAGCCGAAATAATAGGTATTTGAGAATTATAAATTGCTCTTGCAACAATTTCTTCATTAAATGGCCAAAGGTCTTCTAAAGATCCTCCACCTCTTCCTATTATAAGAACATCTGCTAGATTTTTTTCATTCATAAGTTTGATTCCTCTTGCAATATGTTCTGCAGCTCCAGGTCCTTGTACTGGAACAGGAAGAAGCCTTATATATGTATTTGGATTTCTTCTTGTAGATACATTTATAATATCTCTTATTACTGAGCCTGTTTGTGAAGTTAAAACTCCAATTACATTTGGCTTTAATGGAATTTTTCTTTTATGTGTTTCATCAAATAGTCCTTCATTTTCGAGCTTTGCTTTAAGCTTTTCATAAGCTTCATACAAATCTCCTACTCCATCTTCCTTCATTGCTTTTACATAAATTTGGTATATTCCATCTCGTTCAAAAACAGAGACACTCCCAAAAACCATTACTTTCATTCCATCTTTTGGCATAAAATTAATTCTTTCTGCATATGTTTTAAACATAATACATTTTATTAAAGATTTTTCATCTTTTAATGTAAAATAAAGATGGCCTGTGTAATGGTTTTTAAAATTTGAAATCTCTCCTTTAACAACAACCGTATTTAGTGCTTCATCCCCTGCAATTTTTTCTTTAATATATAAATTTAAATCTGTTACTGAAACTGCTATTGCATCATAATTCATTAACTATCACAATCCTTTTTATTAATTGTAAATTATAAATTTTATACCAATTGCATTTGCTTTACAGCTGTTGCCAAAGCTCCATTTATAAACTTACTAGAAGTATCTTCTCCATATTTTTTTGCAAGTTCAACTGCTTCGTTTATTTCTACCTTATATGGAATATCTTTATATTTAAGTTCATATATAGCAAGTTTTAAAATACTTAAATCTATTTTAGAAATTCTGTCTATTGTCCATTTTTCTGTTAAACAATTTTTTATTATTTCTTCTATTTCATTAATATTTTTATTAATTCCAAAAACAATATCTTTTATGTAATCAATAAATTCTTCATTTTCGATTTCATTTTCTTGAACATATAATTCAATTTGTTCCTCTAAATTATCTGTTTGTTGAAATTCCATACTATATACTAATTTAAATGACATTTCCCTCATCTTTGTTCTGCTCATTGTTATTCCCCTTATTTTAGAATCTATCTATAAAATTTTTTAGTCTATCTTTTACTATTTGTTTATTTTGTTGAATATAATTTCCAACAAAAGCACCTAAAAATATTAGTATAATCCCAACAATTAACTTATACAGATTTGTAAAAATAATTAAAACTGCGAGTACTACTCCTAATATTGCACCTTTATAACTATTCCAAAAGTCTTTTATACTATTCATAATAAAATTCATTCCTTTCTTGATTAACACGAAAGTATATATAAATTTGAAAAATATGATTTTTCAAACTAATTATTCCTCCGCTTCTGGACTTACTACATTTTTTATTCTAACATTAACTTCATTTACTTCTAAGTCAGATGTTTTATTTATAGCTTCTTTAATTCTATTTTGCATATTTAAAGTTAAATCTTTTATAACTACATCTTTAGTTACAACTAAATCTACAAAAACCGCTACATTATTTTGCTCATCTAATCCAATTTTAGTATGAGCTTCTTTTGCTCCAGCAAATTCTTTAACAACTGAATTTACAAGATTTTCTAATGTATCACGAGAAATCATTAGTTTACCATTATCATTTTGCATTAAAACATCTCTACTGTTTTTACTTTCTTCTTTACTTCCTGAATCCGCAAAAATGCAAATAACTGCAAATAGCATACAAAATCCGTTAATAACAAGAACTATTTTATTCTGTGGTGATGTAGTTAGAATTTTTTTAATTAGTGAAAATGCTGTTTCATAATCTAGCCATCCTATTACTAATAAATTTATTACAACACCTATTATTAAAATAATTACTGAAAATAGTACTAGTACTAATTTACTTAATTTCTTCATCTTTTTTTCTTCCTTCCTTATATTTGCTTAAATCACTTTTAAATAATATGTCTTTTTAATGACTATTTTTAATTCATATCTTATATAGCAAATATTTTTTTAATCTTGATTTTCTTCTTTGTTTTCTTCTATTATTTCTTCTTCAACATTCCCTGTATTTAGACTTTCTGTATTAACACCTTGAACATGTACATTAACTTCTGTAACTTTAAGTCCTGTCATATTTTCTACTGATTTTTTTACTCTATTTTGTATTTCAAATGCTACATCTGGAATTCTACTTCCATATTCAACAATAATGTTTACATCTATTTTAGCTGCCACCTCTGTTGACTCAACTTTTATTCCTTTTGCTAAATTTTTCTTTCCTTTTAATGCTTCTGTTAATCCTCCTGTAAGTCCTCCTGCCATTGTAGCAACTCCTGGTACCTCTGATGCTGCAACTCCTGCTATAACTGCTATTACATCATTAGAAATTTTGATTCCCTCTGATTCTTTTACTTCCTCTACTACTTCTATATTTTTGTTTTCTTCCATAAAAATCACTTTCCTTTCTTTATTTAATTTTTATTATGCCTATAGTATATCAATTTTTTCAATATTTTACAACTGTTTTTCTTAAAAAAATCAAAAAAAACCGACACAATTAATGTGTCGGTTTAATAACTAAATTCTAATCATTCCACAAGCAATTCTACTTTCTGTTCCAGCATTTAAAAGTTTAGATCCACCTGAAACTATAACTAAATCTCCACTTTCTAAAATTTTATTTTTCTTTAATTGCTTTAATCCTACTTCTACAGTTTTGTCTGTAGTTTCTTGTGCTTCTATAAAAATTGGATGAACATTCCATACTAATCCTAATTGATTAAATGTTCTTCTATTATCTGTAATTGCAAGTACTGGGCATGCTGTTCCTATTCCTGCTAATCTTCTTGCACTATCTCCTGTATTTGTATATGCAACAATTGCATCTGCATTCATTTTTTGAGCTAATACACAAGCTGCCTTTGCAACATTCATTTCAAAAGTTGATGTGTCTATATCATCTTCTTTATTCTTAAATCTTTTCCAATAGTGAACCTCAGGTTCAACTCTTCTTGCTATTTTATCCATTGTTTGAACACATTCTATAGGATATTCACCCATAGCGCATTCTCCTGAAAGCATAACTGCACTTGTTCTGTCAAATATAGCATTTGCAACATCACTTGCTTCAGCTCTTGTAGGTAATGGATTATGTGTCATAGATTCTAGCATTTGTGTTGCAGTAATTACAGGTTTATTTAAATTATTTGCCAATCTAATTATCTTTTTTTGCATTATTGGAGGTTCTGTAAAATCTGTTTCAGTTGCCATATCTCCTCTTGCTATCATTTGAGCATCAGCCATTTCTACTATAGATTCGTAATTTTCTAATCCTTCAACATTCTCTATTTTAGTAATAATTTTTATATCTTTTCCGCCATTTTCATCTAAAACTCTTCTAACTTGTTTAATATCATCTACATTTCTTGTAAATGACATTGCAACATAATCATAATCATGTTCACATGCAGTTTTAAGATCTTCAATATCTTTTTCTGCAAGTGCTGGTAATTTTATAGCTGTTCCTGGTACATTTACAGTTTTTCTACTTCCTAATCCATTTCCATGCACAACAGTACACACTATATCTTTACCTTGTATTTCATCAACTCTTAATTCTATTGCACCATCATCAATAAGAATTTTTGCTCCTGGGACAACATCTTTATATAGCTCTTTATATGATACAGAAACTTTTTCTTCATTTCCTGTAATATCTTCATTTGCTAATATAAATTTTTGACCATCTTTTAGTTCTATTTTTGTGTTTGTACCTGTATAAAGCATTCCTGTTCTTATTTCTGGTCCTTTCATATCAAGAATCATTGGAATAGGTAAATTTAGCTGTTTTCTTAATTTAATAATTTCCTCTGTTTTTTCTCTTTGTTCTTCATAACTTCCATGAGAGTAATTTATTCTACATACATTAAGCCCTGCATCAAATAACTCCTTTAGCTTATGTTCACTTGCTGGTCCTATTGTTCCAACTATTTTTGTTTTTCTTAATTGTTTCATATTTTTTCTCCCTTTCTTAATATATTATATTTTATGTACTTTTGGTGCATTTTGTTATTGCATATTTTATTATAACACAATTATTTATTATTATTCAAGACTTTTATTATTAAAAGCAAAAATTTACTTACACTTAAGTGCAGCCATTTTTTTAATATAGATTTATAAGTGTTTTTAGAGATAATCTTATTTAACCTCATTTCTATAAGCTGCAAATTTCATCAATACAAAAAATCAACTGTTTTTATTAGCGATATAATCTGAAACCATAAGTTTAATAAGTACAGCAACTGGCACAGCCAAAAACATTCCTATAACTCCAAAATATGCTCCACCAATTGTAACTGAAAAAATTATAAGCAAAGGACTCACATTTAATTTTGAGCCTGTAATTCTTGGATTAATAATGTTTGCATCAAGTTGTTGTACAATTGTTACAACTATACACATAATAAGTGCTTGTTGCCATCCTCCTGTAAGTATAGTAATTATACCTGCAATTGCAATTGCAACAATTGCTCCAAAATATGGTATTAAATTAAATAATCCAATTATAACTCCTAAAAGAATAGCATACTTTACTTTTAATACAAGTAATGTAATAGACACCAATATTGTAACTACTATTGCATCTATAAATTGGCTGTATAAAAATCCAAAAAATATAGTATTTCCACTAGTAAAATATCTATTAAACTTAGTATATCCTTTTTGGCTCATTGAAGCTTTAGCAAATTTATCTATTGTTCCAACTATACTTTCTCTTTCAGATAAAATATAAATAGAACAAATAATAGCTATAAAGAAACCAAACAATGTTTTTACTGCCCCAATTGCTGAAGATAAATATTCTAGCATTTTATCAGGTGTTAACATATATTTAAAATCAAGCCCTTTTATATATTCAACTAAAGGTCTAATAATATTATCTTTTATAAAAGGCGCCCAGCCATCTCCTATTTCATTTGTAGCTATTGAATTATAATAAGTTTGTATATTATTTACAAGATCAACAATACTGTTAATTACAGCTGGTATAATAAATTTTAGTACTAAAAACAGAAAAATAAATACTATGGTGTAAACAATAAATATACTAAACCCTCTTGAATGTTTTAATTTCTTTTTTAATTTACGTTCTATTTTAGAACATGGCTTATATAAAATGTATGAAATTAAAATAGCAACAAGAAATGGAGCTAATATTCCAAACAAATTAGCTATCCATTTTCCTATTCCTGAAAAATTATCAAAAAATTTATAAATTACAATTAAAACCGTTCCAATTGAAACCCAAAAAATCCATCTTTTTGTACCCATTATTTTTTCGTTTTTCACTATAATTCCTCCATTTTTTAGTTCACATTTTCTCTGGCATATCTATACCAAGAAGTTTTGCTCCATTTTTTAAAACTTTTCCTACTGCACAATTTAAAAATACTCTTGCATTTTGCAAATCTTTATCTCCACAAATAATCTTATTTTCATTATAAAAACTACTATATGCTTTAGATAAATCTATCAAGTATCTTGCAAGTAAAGATGGCTCCGACTTTTCTATAACCTGATTTAATATATCTTCAAAATTATATATTAATTTTATTATGTTTTGAGAATATTCATCTTGTAATAGTTCTTTCTTTACGTCTTTATACGCTGGAATATCTCCAGCTTTTTCTAACACACTATTAGTTCTTACATATGTGTACTGAATATAAGGTCCTGTTTCCCCTTGAAAATTAAGCATTGCATCTATATCAAATACCTCGTCTTTTATTCTACTTGTTGCTAAATCATTAAAAATAACTGCTCCTATTCCAACTTTTTTTGCTATTTCATCTTTATTTTCCAAATTAGGATTTTTTTCTTCTATAATTATTTTTGCCTGATTTATAGCATCATTTAGCAAATCTTCTACTTTTATAAAATTCCCAAGTCTGGTTGACATTTTTCCAGTAGGAAGTCTTACAAAGCCATAAGGTACATGCTCTAACCCTTTTATATATTTTTCATCTAATCCAAATAGTTTTGCAACTTCAAATATTTGTTTAAAATGCAAATTCTGTTCATAAGATGTTACATATAATGCTTTATCAAAATCATAAGTTCTCGCTCTATATAGAATTGCAGCTAAATCCCTTGTTGCATATATAGTAGATCCATTAGATTTACAAATAATACAAGGAGTTTCTATTCCTTTATCTGACAAATCTACTATCATTGCACCTTCAGATTCTTTTAGTTTTCCTGATTTTTGCAATAATTCTATAACTTCATCAGTTTTATCTGCATAAAAAGCCTCACCATTCCAAGAATCAAAATGTGAACCAAGCAAGTCATATATTCTTTGAAATTCTTTTATACTTAGATCTTTAAATTCCTGCCAAAGTTTTTTGCAATATTCATCTCCTTGTTCAAGTAGTTTAAAGTTTTCTCTACACTTTTCTAATACACTTTCATCTTCTTTGCAAAGTTCATTTATTCTTTTATAAATATCTGCTAATTTATCTATAGGGTCTTCGTTTAAATCATACTCGCTTCCCCATAATTTATAACCTTCAATTAGTTTTCCAAATTGTGTACCATAATCTCCTAAATGATTTACTCCTATAACATTATATCCCAAATATTTGTAAATATTGTATAAAGCTCCTCCAATTACAGTTGTTTTTAAGTGTCCAATATGAAAAGGTTTTGCAATATTTGGTGAAGAATATTCAACTATTATATTTTTCCCTTGCCCTAAAGAGCTTGAGCCAAAATTTACTCCTTTATCATTTATTTCATTTAATACAATTTCTGAAAGTTTTAATTTATTTATATAAAAATTTAAATAGCCACCAACGACTTGAACATTTTCTATGTTATCATCTAGCTCTATTTTTTCTTTAATTTCATTTGCTATTATAGGTGGTGCTTTTCTTAAAGTTTTTGCTAAGTTAAAACATGGAAAAGCATAATCTCCCATATCTTTATTTGGTGGTATTTCAATATATTTATAAATGTTCTCTTCATTTATATCATCTAAATTAATTGCATTACATATTTTTTCAGCAATTATTTTCTTAAAATCTATCATTTACTAATCTCTCCCTTAGAATTTGCCTTTTTATTAATTGAAATTTGAACAATTTTTAAAATTATCATCATTACACATACTCCAGTAAAAAAGCCAAGTGA
>ODAI012548129.1_pt1 | contig 10888 bp, 5 predicted proteins | sample 1539321 | NCBI WGS metagenome assembly ODAI01 (sample SAMN02144231, study PRJEB22623) | gut metagenome | biome: sheep rumen | host: Ovis aries | place: New Zealand | reverse complement strand
GACGGCCTCGGCACGCTGCTGGGAGAGCGGGTCGTTGATCTTGTCAGAACCTTGATTGTCGGTATGTCCCTGCACCTCGAAGCGAACGCTGGGGTTCTTCTTCATATACTCAGCCACCTTCTGGATCTCCTCCATCGACTCAGGCTTCAGCGTTGCCTTGCCCGTCTCGAAGAGGATGTTGTTGGTGACGAACTTACCCGTCTCGGCAATGGCCTTCTCAACGGCAGCCACCTTAGCGTCGATGTCTGTGGCATTGCGCTCATAGAGATCAACGGCACCTTTGGCGATCACCACATTCTTTATATAGACAGGACTGGTACCACCACTGGCGAACCATGTCACCCATCCTGCACCAGGCTTTGCATTCGGCACATTGATCTGACGTTTGCCATCGACATAGAATTTGATGGCACGCTTGTTGAACGAGAGGGCAAAGTGATGCCAGCGACCATCATTATTAGTTGTAGTTTCTGCAGAAGTTGCGTGTCCATCTTTACTATTGAAAGAAGGCTCAGAGGTTAGACAATAACTACAATCGTATGCTTGTTTATCATGACAAGTATTATATGTAATAGTAAACAACTCATTGTCGCGAGGCGATTTTTCGTGCATGATATCAAGTTCTATCGAAGCGCAGCCATCCTTTTTTCTGTCGTCATACAGCATGTCGTACTCAATGGTAAACACATCGCCTAAGTAGTTCTTGATGCCTCCCTTGACAAGCGGAGCAATCCAGGAATCACGCTGGTCCATCTCGATACACTTTGCGCCATTGATACTGGCCACCTCGGCACTACCTCTGACGAGATCCCACTTGGAGGGGAACTCACCAATCTGCTCACCAGCGAGGTCATCCTCGAACATCACTACTGAGCCACGCACGAAGTCGCTCTTCTGGTTCTTGGCATCAACGGGGGTATCGTCGCCAGACTGCTCCGTCACCTCGGCATCCTCATAGTCGGCATCGTCGGAATCTTTCGATTTCTTGTCCTTCTTCGAGGACATCTTGCCCTCCACCGCATCATCGACGGCTTGTTCGGTCTTCTGCTCCACTTTGCGTTCCACTGTACGCTTGGCGGCGTCTTCTGCCACCTTACCCAGTTTCTTCAACCATCCCTGAGCATCGGCTGTGCCAGCGCAGGCAAATGCTACGATCAGCATAAAAAACAGTTTCTTCATCATAGTTATCTGTTTGGTTTTAATGATTAATATTACTTGGGTACAAAGATACGAATAAAATCTGAGACCACCAAACATTTATCCAATTATTTTCCTATTAAAAGCACATGGCACGTTACAAGCTCTGGAAATCTCATGTCATATCCTGCGTTGCAGTGATGCAGTGTTGCAGTTCGTGGAGATGCCTTCCCTATCCCAAAAATATATCTATATATTTATATATATATATATATAAATATATAGGGTAAATTTTTAAGTTTGGAGGTATGTAATTTTTAACTGCAACACTGCAACTGCAACGTTTTCAGGGTGTCTTTTTCGATTATTATTTGGAAGTTGCTTGAAATATTTGTACCTTTGCATTATCAATGAAAAAAAGACGAAATTTGCGACCTAACTAGGTAGCAAAAATTTCCTATGCTAAAAGCAATTGTTTCCTAGTAAAACCACAAAATGGCACCCTATAAGTGATACATCAAATTTGTTTACATAAAGCTACCATCCAATATCAGAACGCTCAGAAAAAAGTATTTTTCTGCAATAATTCTTGTGGATTCCAAATAATTTTCGTATCTTTGCAGGCAGTAAAAGACTTACTAAATATTCACTACACGCAATCATCAACTCTATGACGAATCAGATAGATAGCAAAAAACAAAAAGCCCGCCTGGCGCTGATCCTGAAGACAGGACGACTGCGGCTGTGGTTCTACTATCCGGCCACTCGCCACTATCGCTACCTCTCGGAAGCAGGCGAGTTCGGACCGGAATTCAACCCCTCCGAATTTGGCCAGGCCTTCCACCCCACCGACCTTGAGGTGATGCGCAGCCTCGTCTTCGACATCTGCGACGGCAAGCAGGACAGCGGCAAGGTGAAGCTGCGCAGCAGAGCCGAGAAAGAGTCGGAATGCAAGCACTATGAGGCATCCATCACCGTGATAAGCCGCGACGAGAACGGCCTGCCTACCGCGCTGATGGGCATCCAGCACGACGTGACCGACGAATACCGCCAACAGGAGAAGATCAAGAAACTGCTCATACGCTATCAGACCATCTTCAACTCATCGCTGCTCGACAACCTCTACTACGACAGCAAGGGCGTGCTTCGAGAGATCAACGGGCGAGCCTGCGAGAACTTCAACGTCAAGAGCCGCGAACAAGTGCTCGACGGCAGCTTCCTGCTGAAGAACAACCCCTTCTTCAACCAGCTACAGTTCGACCAGATAGAGGACTCGTACACAGGCAGCATCATCGACTTCGACAAGCTGACGGAAGAGCGATACCGCAATGAAGAGATTGGACTGACGGGCAAGATGTACTACGAATCGACCATCAACCCCATCCGCAACGAGGAGGGCAAGCTGGAGGGCGTCTATATGTCGGGGCGCGACATCACCGAGATGGTCAACTCGTTCCATCGCCTGCAGATGAGCGTCGAGAAGCTGCAACATGGCACCGACAGCATCAGGCAGTATATCGCCAACATCGACTACGCCCTGAGCGTCAGCGGTGTGCAGCTGGTGAACTACTACCCCCACTCCTACACCTTCGAGCTCATCAACAGGGAGACCAACAGCAAGCTGCACATGTCGCAACTGCGCTGCATCCGACTGGCCACCATGCCCTTCAGACGGACGGTGAACAGCGTGCTCAACAGGATGGACCACCTGACGAGGCACGGCATCGAACAGGCCATCGAGATCGAGATACGCGACAAGAAAGGCCGACAGATATGGCTACTGTTCAACATGGTGCCTATGTTCGACGCAGAAGGCCGCGTGGAGCGCTACTTCGGCACCTACCGCGACATCACCGACATGGTGGAGACTGAGAAGCAGCTGGCCATAGAGACGAAGAAGGCGCAGGAGACGGAGCTGCTGAAGCAGACCTTCCTGACGAACATGAGCTACGAGATACGTACGCCGCTGAACAACATCGTAGGCTATGCAGGCCTCTTTACGGGCGACCACGACGCGAACGACGAGCCCTTCTTCATGGAGCAGATCAAGCGCAGCACGGGCGAACTGCTGCTGCTGGTGAACGATATCCTCTACATCTCGCGCCTGGAGGCCAACATGGAGGAGTACACGAAGGAGCCCACCGACTTTGCCGGAGCCTTCGAGGCCCTCTGCCTCGCAGGCCTGTCGGCCATCAAGCCCGAGGTGCAGCCCGTCATCAGCCAGACCTACAACCGCCTGGAGGTCGACATCGACATGAAGCATGTGTCGGAGCTCATCCAGCGTATGTGCAGCATGGCCTGCCTGCTGACCTCTCAAGGCTCGATCCACGTCAGCTATGAGTATCATCGCGGCGAGCTGACCTTCCGTCTCGAAGATACGGGAAGAGGATTCACAGAGGAAATGATGTCGCACATCTTCGACCACTTCACGCGCGATGAGAAAGGCGAACTGATAGGCTCGGGACTCGACCTGGCGATTGCACAGCTGCTGGCACATCAGATGGGCGGTACCATCGATATCCAGTCAGACTACGGAAAGGGCACGAGTGCATGGATGTCGATCCCCTGCACCGCCTTGGTGATCGATAAGAAAAGGAATCTTGAACATTAATTTGAGGTATGGAGACAAAGAATATGTTTGACGAGCAGCAGGCGATGCAGATGGCACTCGACATCAGCGGCAACCACGTGGTGTGCCTTGACCTGAAGGATAACCGCGTGTACGACCTGTTCGGAAAGGCTGTGTTTGGTGAAGAAATGGGCATCGAGGCGTATTACGCCGGCTTCCATCCCGACGATCTGGAACAGTTCTGCGCTATGGTTGAGCGCATGAGAAGCGGCAGCGAGACAGAAACAGAATGGCACTACCGCTGGAACGACAACCTTGGAGGCCAGGGCGCCCCTGTATGGCGCGACATCCACGGGCACGCCCTCACCGAGTTTGAGGACGGCAAGCCCGTGAGCATCATTACCACACTGATCGATGAGACAGAAACGAAAAGCAAGGAGCGCGAGATTGAGCAGCTGTCGAAACGTTACTGGACCATCTTCGAGAATTCCATCATCGGGCAGTCGTTCTATACACCCGACGGCTGGCTGCTCGACTCCAACCGCATCATGCGCAAGATCTGTAACTTCGAGGAAGATATAGAAAAAGAGTTCTATTATAAGGTGAACCTCTTCGACATGATGCCGTTCAACGAGGTGCTCGACCGCTACCATCCCGAAGACTACTGGGCCTGCTCACTGAGCATCGTACCCGAGAAGAACATGTATGTGTATCTGGAAATCAGCGTTCACCCCATCTACGACGAGGACGGACAGCTGATGTATCTCTCAGTGACGGCCAACGACATCACGGAGGAGCGCAACATGTATCTCAACGTGATGGAGAACGACGCCAGGATGCAGAAGATGAGCGAGTCGATCAAGAACTACGAGGCCGAGCTGCGCTACATGCTGGAGGCCTCGAATATGCAGACGTGGCGCATCAGCCTCGACCGCAACGTCCTGGAGTTCTACAGCGGTCTGAACACCGTCGAACGCTCTTTCGACCTGAAGCAGATGCGGAAGATCTTCGTCGATCAGGAGGAAGACTTCGTGAAAGCCCTGTCGAACCCGGAAGAGGCCCTGCGCGAACCGCTGGTGTACGTAGGCCAGATGCATCCGCTGGTGACCCAGAAGAACACCGAGCCGCAATGGGTACAGATCAACTGCATCCCCGAGTTTGACAAGAACGGACAGCTGAAGGGCGCCTTCGGTGTGTGGCGAAACATCAACGACCTGATGCACAAGCAGGATCTGCTGCGCCAAGAGACCCAGCGCGCCAAGGAGTCGGGCGAGGCGAAGAGTCTCTTCCTAGCCAACATGACGCACGAGATACGTACCCCCATCAATGCCATCGTGGGCTTCTCGGAGGTGCTCTCGATGCTGACGACGTCGGAGGAGAAGAAGGAGTCGATACAGATCATCAAGAACAACTGCGACATGCTGCTGCGACTGGTGAACGATATCCTGACGGCATCGTCGCTGGAGACAGGGCAGATCAGCATAGAGCCCGTCGATGTCGACTTTGCCAAGTCGTTCAACGAGTGGTTCGAGTCGCTCCGCCCCAGAGTGCATACATCGGGAGTGGAGTTCATCAAAGACAATCCCTACACCACCCTGCCGATCAAGGTCGACCCGGGGCGCGTGTCGCAAGTCATCACCAACTTCGTCACCAACGCCGTGAAATATACCCATCAGGGACATATCAAGCTGGGCTACCGCCTGGAGGCGAGAGACAGCGACGGCGAGCAGCGCAACGGGCTCTACATCTACTGCGAGGACACGGGCGAAGGCGTCCCCCAGGAGATTCAGCCGAAGCTCTTCGAACGCTTCTACAAAGTGAACGACTATATCCAGGGAACCGGTCTGGGACTGTCGATTTGCAAGGCTTTCGCCAATGCCAGTCACGGCGACATCGGCATGACGTCTGAGGGCAAGGACAAGGGCTCGACCTTCTGGATGTGGATACCGTTATAACATTTCATCAGAGAATGGTTCAATATTTTAAACAAATACTATTATGAAAGAACTAAAAGGAACAAAGACAGAGAAAAACCTGCAGGAGGCATTTGCAGGTGAGTCAATGGCTCGCAACAAGTACAGCTATTGGGCATCGAAGGCCAAGAAGGACGGCTACGTGCAGATTGCTGCCATCTTCGAAGAGACCGCTGCCAACGAGAAGGAGCACGCCAAGATGTGGTTCAAGCTCCTGGAGGGTGGCGCCATCAAGGACACAGCCAGCAACTTGGAAGCTGCTGCCGATGGTGAGAACTTCGAGTGGACGGACATGTATGCCCGTATGGCCAAGGAGGCTCGCGAAGAGGGCTTTGACGAGATTGCCGAGAAATTCGAGGGCGTTGCAGCCATCGAGAAGGCTCACGAGGAGCGCTATCGCAAGCTGCTGGACAACATCAAGAAGGAGCGCGTATTCTCAAAGGATGGCGACGTCATCTGGCAGTGCAGCAACTGTGGTCACATTGTCGTTGGCAAAAAAGCTCCCGAGGAGTGCCCGGTGTGCAATCATCCGCAGTCTTACTTCCAGGTCAAGGCCGAGAACTATTAAAAACAAAAGCTCCCGAAATCGGGAGCTTTTTTATTGCCTTTCGGTCGCTTATTTCAGCAACTGTTGTTTAAAGAATGCCACGCATTGACGGTAAAGATGATTGCGCGTGTTTCCGCCGGAGATACCATGATTGCGGTTGGTATATACCAACTGGATAAAGTCCTTGTCTGCCTGCACCAGCGCCTCCGTGTATTCTGCCGTATTGCGGTAATGCACATTGTCGTCTGCCATTCCGTGACACAACAGCAAAGCACCATGCAAATGGGCAGCACGGGTAATCGGACTGTCGTCATAACCCTCGGCGTTCTCTTGGGGAGTACGCATATATCGCTCGGTATAGATGGTGTCGTAGTAGCGCCACGACGTGGGAGGCGCGATAGCAATTCCAGCACAGAACACTCCCCTGCCTTCTGACATGGACATCAGTGTGTTGAAGCCTCCAAAACTCCAGCCCCAGATGGCGATACGGTCCTTGTCGACAAATGGCTGCTGTCCAAGCCAAAGGGCCGCCTCTACCTGATCGCGGGCTTCCAACTGTCCTAATTTCAGATAGGTGCATTTCTCAAAGTCTACGCCACGGCCTCCCGTTCCTCGGTTGTCCACACAGACACAGATGAATCCCTGCTGGGCCAAGTACTGCTCCATCATAGCACCTTGTGCCGACATACCGATGGCCCAGGCATTGCGCACCTGTTGATTGCCAGGACCGCCATATTGATACATGATGACTGGATATCTCTTGTCAGCGTTAAAGTCTGCAGGTTTAACCATCCAGCCGCTCAGCGTGACCCCCTCGGAGGTTGTCAGCGTAAACATCTCTCGCGTGCCCAGCTGGTAATCTTTCAGCTTCTCCTGCAATTTCTTATTGTCAATGAGCACCTTCAGAACCTTTCCGTTAGCAGTACAAAGCTCATAGACGGCAGGGGTGTTCCTGTCGCTCCACGAATGGATGAAGTACTGATGGTTCGAGCTGAATGTCGCCGTGTTCCATCCTGCCGTTGGTGTCAGACACTCGCGTTTGCCGTTCTTATAAGCCACCCACACATGCTGCTCGGTAGCATTCGCGACGGATGCGGGCTGACCAGGCAAGGGTTCGTGCGACGCAAAGTAGACATGGCCGGTCTTTTCATCGTAACCATAGACTGCACTGACCTCATAGTTGCCTTGGTCTATCTGTCGCAACAACTTTCTGTTTAGGTCATAAAGATAGAGGTGCATATAGCCGTCGCGGTCGCTTGGCAACAGGATGTGGCGGTCGGTAATTTGGGTACCGTGAATCACCTCTTCCCGCACATACTTGTCAACCTTTTCCTCAATGGCCAACTGGCATGTCGTGGTCAGCGGATTTACCATATACAGGCGCAGACAGTCCTGATGGCGATTCATCGTAAAGACGGCAATCTTAGCGGCATCGCAGGTAGTCTGAATACGAGGAATGTAGTCTTCCTCCTGCATCGGCACTTGCAACTGTCGCATCTGACGACTCTGAATATCATAGCTCCACAGCGTGCAACGGGCATTCACCTCGCCTGCCACAGGATATTTATAGGTGTAGCTTCCCGGGTATTCGGCATACTCCTGATGCTCCGGTTTCAAACCTTTAAACATCGGCATGCTGAACTCCTTGACCTTGCTCTCATCGTAGCGCACCCACACCAACTGCTTGCCGTCGGCCGTAAACACCATAGCCTCGCTGAGACCGAACTCCTCTTCGTTCACCCAGTCGGGAATGCCGTTAATCACCTCGTTACGCCGTCCGTCGTTGGTAATCTGTTCTTCTGTATGGCCTTGGTAGAGTTTCACCAGGAAGATGTTATTGTCGCGCACAAAGGCAATCTGTTGTCCGTCAGGCGAGAACAGCGGTGCCTGTTGCGGCCCACCCGCCGAAAGAGGCACTATGCGGTTGTCCTTTCGCGTATATATATAATAGGTGGCAGTATGCGAACGGCGATAAACCATTTTTGTTTGGGTTCTGATGAGCATGCGACGACCGTCCGAACTCATTTGGAAACCGTCTATATCCTCCAGTTTGCCCCCCAGAACGGTTGTAACGTCAAAGAGCGTTGCCGTCTCTTTGCCTGACTTGAAAGCATACTGGACAATACGTTTGCCGTCGGCCGTCAACTGTGCATACGACTCCCCGTCGACCATTGGCTGCACCTGTCCCATCGTCTCTCCACGGAAGGCTCCTTTGGCCACGTCTTTCAGCTCCAGCGGCTTGCCAGCATGGGCTATAGCCGTCAGTAGGGTAAATGCCATCATGATGATTCTGAATCTTTTCATCGTTAAATACTACTTGATTATCGAGTATGCAAAGTTACAGAAAAATAAGAATGTAGCCAAATTATTTAGGTATTTTTTTGGTGGAATCAAAATTTAGTTGTACCTTTGCAGTCGCAAATTTGGAAGGTTCAATATCTAATTGACCTTCCTTGCACTCGACAAAATGAGTAAGCTCTTTTGTCCTCGCTTAATTGGAAGGTTGGCAGAGTGATCGATCGCGCTGGACTCGAAATCCGGTATACCCCTTTCGGGTATCGGGGGTTTGAATCCCTCACCTTCCGCCAAGAAAAAGAGAATGGTTCAACGCCATTCTCTTTTTTTATTTCCGTAAAAACGCTTCCCCGTTCAGAACAACTCAATGCCGACAGTCTTCAAGGCACTGCGAGCCATGCGTTCATAGACCAGCCCCAACTCGGCAAAATGCTGCATACTCCGAAAAGCTGCTTTTCGTACCGACGGGAAAGGTCCCTGTATGCCAGACAATGCCTGGTCGATGAATTCATTGATGCCGCGTTCATTGGGCTCTTGGCCATTCATGAACAAACGGCTCAACACATGGAATCCGCAAAGCTGATAGTACTCCTGCTCACCGGCCATCCACTGGTAGGCTTTCTCCGCAGCGTACGGCAAGTGCTGCCACAGGTTGAACGCCAGTTGTTCGGCAATCTCCTGCGAGGGGATTTCCTCCATCCAGATGTCAGCAACCTCAGGAAGCATGCGTTCAGCAGGCATCAGCATGGTAGCCAGTATTTTGCACTCACGGACGTTCTCTTTCCACAGGGCAATGGCCAAGTGGTAGCAATCGTCTGTCGACATATTTGGTTCGCCCTTGATCTCTTCAGCCATTTCCTTAAGACGAGGCAGCGTGGCACCCCAGTTCAGCTTGTAGTCAACACCCTTGTCGCGCATGGACTGTGCCACAGCTCCGTCCATCATCTGCCGGAAGGACTGCTTGATCTCTTTTATTCTCTCGTCTATTTCCATCTCACTTCTGACCTTTCACTTCTGAGGCTTTCACTTACAACGTCCCGTATTCGTGTCCATATCGCAACATCTGATGCACATAGCTCTCTCCGTAGACAACCTGAATGTCGCAAATCTCGTGATGCTCGTCATAGACGGGTATCAACTGCGGATTGATAAATCCCTTGTAGGGTGCCAGGTTCAGCTTCCGATAACGCTCCAGAACCTCTTCGTGCAGCGACTTGTCTACCTTGACGGCATAGCGCTCCACCAGTTCTCGCGCAGCAGGATAGTCGCCCTCGCTCTTAATGCGTTGTATCTCGGCCAGCAGACGGGCAAAGAGCTTGCGTAGCTGCTCGTAGTCCGTGATGCGCACAAAGGTTTTTCCTTCGTGCTTCACCAGCTCGATTGCTGTCCCGTTTTCATAGCACCAGTGGGCAATGAGCGCCCTGTTGCGCATGTGGGCTTCCTCTATCTGTCTGCCTGGCTCAATCCTGATGAGCTGTGTCATCAGACCATTCATGATGTAGGAGTAGTACTGCGACTTGTAGGCTTCTTCGTCGGGCACCAGTCCCAGTTCTATCAGCTTGCGGTCGGCAATATAATAAAGTCCGAACAGGTCGGCACGTGCTTCCTCGATGGTGTTGCCGTAGGCCTTCAACGCGTCGGGGTCGGTGCCGGGCAACAGCTGGCCGCTACCGTGTCCCAGACATTCATGGAGGTCGGTATGCAGGTCGTCGCACACGTCGCCATAGCGCTCAATCAACTGCAACGTCTCCTGGTCAATGACAAACTCTTCCTTGAATCCGCTACCGTGAGCTGCCTTGTTGTAGGCATCGGTGATATTGCTGATGGTGATGCTCTTCGAACCGTGGCGAGCCCTGATCCAGTCGGCATTGGGCAGATTAATGCCAATGGCGGTCGACGGATACTCGTCACCACCCAACATAGCTGCACAGATGGCATTGGCCACGACACCCTTGACGTGTGGCTTGCGGAAACGGGCATCCACCGGCGAGTGGTCCTCAAACCACTGGGCATTTCGGCTGATGGCCTGTGTGCGCTTGGTAGCCTCCAGGTCTTTGTATTCCACGATACCCTCCCACGAGCCTTTCAACCCCAGCGGGTCGCCATACACCTCGATGAAACCGTTCACGAAGTCTACCCTGCCCTCATGCTCGTTCACCCATGCGATGCAGTAGTCGTTAAACACCTGCAAGTCGCCCGTATTATAATACTGTATAAGAATCTCTATCACCTTGCGCTGGTGCTCATTCTCTGCCACCGTCTTCGCCTTCTCCAGCCAATAGACGATGTGGCGGATTCTGTTGGCATATCGGCCATGTGCCGACCAGACCTCTTCCCTCACCTCGCCGTCTCGCTTGACAAGCGTCG
>ODAI012981328.1_pt1 | contig 10889 bp, 9 predicted proteins | sample 1539321 | NCBI WGS metagenome assembly ODAI01 (sample SAMN02144231, study PRJEB22623) | gut metagenome | biome: sheep rumen | host: Ovis aries | place: New Zealand | reverse complement strand
CTTTACGAAGAGCTTTACAAGGAAGTGAAGGTTTCCAAGGGAGACAAGGTTGCCTTTGCGGATTTGTTCAAGGGTAACAACTAAAGAAAATTAATCCGAGAGACGTGACCCGGTTGCGTTTTGTTTAGGAGATACTGCACGGAAAATGTCCGCCTCAAAGCCGTTGGTGGAAAAATAATGCCGCGGCGGCGGGGTTGGCATAAAAATGCGGTTTCTCCCCTTGTCGGATTCCGTTTTTTTGTTTACCTTATAAAAAAGCTTCTGAAGATTTTTTTTGGAAGCAGCACAAAGAAATGTGGTCTGTCGTGGAAGCAGCACATATGGGAGACGTTTAATGAACGAACGCATGAGTTATTACAATATTCCTGTCGTTGTTGAGAGAAGCGGCAACGGAGAAAGATCTTACGATTTGTATTCACGTCTGTTGAAGGACCGAATCATATTCGTTGATGGAGAAATCCAGGATCAGAATGCAGATGTGATTGTTGCCGAGATTCTTTATCTTGAAAGCGAAAATCCGGAAAAAGATATAAATATGTACATAAACTCGCCCGGAGGATCTGTCACGGCCGGTCTTGCAATTTACGACACAATGCAGTACGTGAAATGCGATGTGCAGACCATCTGCATGGGACAGGCCGCAAGCATGGGAGCGATTCTTCTTGCAGGCGGTACAGTGGGCAAGCGTTATGCACTTCCGTCAAGCCGTGTGATGATTCATCAGCCTTGGGGAGGTGCCCAGGGACAGGCCTCGGATATTGCCATTCAGGCAAAGGAAATCGGTCGTCTCAAAAAGCTCAGCATCAAATATTTTGCACAGCAGACCGGAAAAAGCGAAGACTTGATTGCAGCAGATATGGAGCGTGATTTCTATATGGATGCCGAAGAAGCAAAAGCATACGGAATCATCGATCACATTATGACCAGTGCCAAGCAGGGAGAAAAGAAATAATGGCCCGTTTTGGAAAAAGTGACCAGAAGATTTGTGCATTCTGCGGAAGACCTGCAGATGAAAACCGCCGTGTGATTCAGGCCCCCTCGAGCGACATCTACATCTGCGAGAAATGCGTTTCAGCCTGTCAGACTGTTCTTAACGATGAGCGTCATTCAATGACCCCTATCGACATGACCGAAGTCCCCACTCCGCGTGAGTTCAAGGAATATCTTGACCAGTATGTGATTGGTCAGGATCAGGCAAAGAAGGTTCTCTCGGTCGCAGTGTACAACCATTACAAGCAGCTTTCCATTTCAAAGGAGCAGCAGGTGGCGAGCGATGTGAAAATCGAAAAATCCAACATCCTTTTGCTGGGACCAACAGGAAGCGGAAAGACACTCCTTGCAAAAACCCTGGCAGAAAGACTTAAGGTGCCGTTTGCGATTGCCGATGCCACCACACTCACCGAGGCCGGATACGTCGGTGAAGACGTTGAAAATGTTCTCCTGAAACTCATAAATGCAGCAGACGGAGACGTCAGCGCGGCGGAAAGAGGAATCATCTTCATCGATGAGATTGACAAAATCAGCCGCAAAAGCGAGAACACCTCAATCACGCGTGACGTAAGCGGTGAAGGCGTACAGCAGGCTCTCCTGAAGATCCTCGAAGGAACACATGCATCAGTGCCGCCTCAGGGTGGAAGAAAGCATCCCAATCAGGAGATGATTGACATAGACACAACCAACATACTCTTCATTTGCGGAGGTGCTTTCGTTGGTCTTGAAAAAATCATCGAGGAACGTCTCTCCTCATCTTCAATCGGTTTCGGTGCAAAGGGAACTCAGAGGTCTGAAGAAGAAAGGATGGAGCTTTTGAATCAGGTTTCATCTGACGACCTTGTAAAATTCGGACTTATTCCTGAGCTGATCGGCCGTCTTCCGATGACATGCGCTTTGAAGGAGCTTACACGCGAGGATTTGAAGAGAATCCTCACCGAACCCAAGAACGCAATCACGAAACAGTTCCAGGCCAGTTTCGCCATCGATGACGTGGATCTCACATTCAATGACGAGGCCATCGACGAAATTGCAACAATCGCCATAAAGAACAAAACCGGTGCCCGCGGACTCCGTGCCATCGTTGAGCACATCCTGCTTGACATTATGTTTGAGATTCCGAGCATCAAGGGAAAGAAGCATCTTGAAATTACGAAAGACATCGTAAAACAGGTGCAGGTTCCGAATGTGGAACAGCTTCTTATAGATCAGAAGACAGCCTGAAAAGGCCGCTGAAAGTCCCTGTCCCGCAAAGACAGGGATTTTTTTTTCACACGGATTCCTGCTCAGCGCTGTATTTCTTTCAGAAGCGCAACGGTGGCATGGGCAGTCTTTTCCCAAGAATAACGTTTCGTCCATTCCAGTCCATCGGCAACAAGAGTTTTTCTAAGCTGTTTGTCCGTAACAATCCTCTCGAGAGCAGAAGCCATTTCCTCAATATTGTCGCTGTCAAAGAAAAGAGCATTTTTTCCGGCAATCTCCCCCAATGCACCCGAAGCAGAGCAAGCAACAGGGATGCCCGAAGCCATGGCCTCAAGCACAGAAAGCCCCGCACCCTCATTCACCGAAGGACACACCGCCGCCTCCGCATTTCTGTAGAGCTCGGGGAAATTCTCGTGTGGAAAATATCCCGTGACGAAAATATCGCTCGCAGCGGAAGACTCAAAAACAGCCTGATGCACCTGCTCACCGTAGGAATCCTCGCTCCCGGCAAGAACAAGTCTGTGGGGCAGACGGGTCTTTTCCTTGAACAGAGTGAATGCCTTCACAAGCTCCACGTGTTTTTTTCCCGCGTTCTGCATACGGCTTGCATAAATGATGTACGGCCTCTTTATTGCAAACGGCTTTATTTCAATCACATCGTCACCGGTGTCAAGCGTCTGGCGGGGATAAAACAGGCTGTGGTCAATTCCATTGTGCACCACTTCGATGCGGCGGCACTTCAAATCAGCACGCTCCAAATCCTTCTTTATGTACTGACTTGGAACCACAACACAGTCCACTTTGGAAAGTCCCTTCTTCATCTGATGCAGATACCAGCGGTCATCATTCTGCTCGAAAAGCGATGTCACGATGTCATGCACAACCGCAAGACCGGGAACAGAAAAGGACTTTGGAATCAAACGGGGACCTGCGGCATACAAGACAGCATTGTATTTCTGTTTTTTCGCAAATTTGTTTGCCCTGAATCCATGCCATAATCTTTCGGCAACAAGACTGTCGGGCATAGACGCAGAGGTAAAACTGAATTCCCGATCCCCCATATATGTGAAACGGTCTGCTTCTGTTCCGAAAAGCTCATAGCTTACAGAATCGTCTTCCGGCAGATTTTTAACCAGAGAAATAAGATAAGACCCCAATCCGGACCTTCCGTGATCACATCCGAATGTATCAATTCCAACTTTCATACCTTATAGTATATCACAAAAACACAAAAATATGCTATAGTTTATTTATGAACGATTCATTTTCAGATATAGGACTTTCAAGGGAGATTGTCTCCCGTCTTGAGGAAAACGGCATTACCGAGCCGACGCCTGTGCAGAAAAAGGTGATTCCGCTTGTGGCAGAGGGAAAAAACATTCTTTTTCAGAGCGAAACAGGCACGGGAAAGACATTTGCATACCTGCTTCCGCTTGTTGAGGCCCTCGAAAAGCAGGAAAATCCCCGGCGCGACGTGAGGCTTTTGATTGTCTCCCCCACATACGAACTGGCATCGCAGATTAAACAGCAGGTGCAGAAAATCAGCAGCCTTAAATGCGCTCTCTGCATAGGCGGCTCCCCGCTTTCAAAGCAGGTGGAAAAACTACGCGAGCATCCCGAAATCGTAATCGGAGGCCCCGCACGTCTTTTAGAGCTTATCCACTTAAAAAAAATGAGGGCGGATTCCGTCAAAACCCTTGTCCTTGACGAGGCAGACCGTCTCATGTCCCCTGAACTCCGCGACGACACAAAGGGACTTCTGGACAGACTTCCACGCTCAGTGCAGCTGATTGGAAATTCAGCCACCGTGAGCGACTACACAAGAAAAATCCTCCAGGAAGCACGAGACGGGCTTGAAGGAGCAAGGGAAGACACATCGCAGGGAAGTGGAAACGCAATCATACTTGTGACTCTGCCTCCTGAAGACATTCTGAGGAAAAAAATCACCCACTGGGCGCTCTTTGCGGAAAGACGGGACAAAATCGACACCCTCAGGAGCTTCATAAACGCTGTGAAACCGGAAAAACTCATTGTGTTCACCAGCCGCTCGGATCAGGTGGATAATATAGTAGGAAAAATGAGATACAAAAAGCTTGAGTGCGATGGATTCAGCGCAAAATCGGACAAAAGGAGCCGTAAGGAAGCCATAGACAAATTCAGGAGCGGGAAAATTCCCATTCTTGTGACCACAGACCTTGCATCCAGAGGACTCGACATTGCAGGAATCTCACACGTGGTGCAGATGGACCTTCCTGAAAAGGCCGATTTCTTCGTGCACAGGGCAGGACGCACAGCCAGAGCCGGTCAGACGGGAATAAACTGCGTGATCGGAGACGAAAGGGAAATGGAAGCATACGCGAGACTTGAAAAAAAACTCAAAATCACCGTTTACCCCAAAGTCCTTTACGGTGGAAAGCTGCTTGCACCGGAAGACGCATACGGCGAAGAGACTGAAAAATGACGGAATTGCTCACCACGCCCGACATTGCCTCGTCAATAATCTTCTGGGCTTTTTCTCTTGCAATAGCAGTGCACGACTTAAAGTCCATGAAGATTCCCGATTTGCTGGTTTATTCAGGCACAGCGGTTCTTTTCATCTATAAAGCCGCATTTTCCCGGAGCGGACTGACTTTGTGCATAATCTCGTCCCTTCTTTCGGTCGCTCTTTTTGCCGCCGTAAGATCCGTCTCAAGAGGAGGTCTTGGCTGGGGAGACGTGAAATATTCAGCTTTGTGCGGTCTTTACGCAGGACTCATAGGGGTTTTCGTGGGATACATCGTCTCGGCGCTTTTCTGTGCACTTTATTTTTTGATTCTAAAAGCACTGAAAAAATACGATAAAGAAAAAGCGGTTCCTTTCGCACCTTTCATGGCGGCGGGCACCATAGCAGTTACGCTGGCCCCTATTGTTAAAACAATCGGTTCTTGATATAATGGAGGCCACTTTCAGCATCTTCATGGGTAAATCCGTGGAAAAAGAGGGGATTTCAGGCCCTTCACGCTTAAAAAAAACATTTTCAGGGGAACTTCCGTGTTTTTAAAAAGTCTAGAAATATTCGGCTTCAAATCTTTTGCAGACCGCACGCACATTCATTTCACAGACGGCATCACAGCCCTTCTGGGACCTAACGGTTGTGGAAAAAGCAATGTCGTTGACGCAATAAAATGGGTACTGGCTGAAAACCGCTCAAAAAATCTGCGTGCCGCAAGCATGGAAGACGTAATCTTCAACGGAACAGAATCCCGCCCCGCCCTTTCAATGGCAGAAGTGACTCTCACCATCGCAAACGAAAACCGACTTCTTCCGCTGGAGGATAGCGAGATTGCAATAAAACGCCGCCTTTACCGCTCGGGTGAAAACGAATATTTCATCAACGGCAGACAGGTAACCGCAACAGAAATCAGAAAACTCTTTATGGACACCGGAATCGGCAAGTCAGCCTATTCGGTCATGGAGCAGGGAAAAATCACCCAGATTCTTTCTTCAAAGCCGGAGGACAGGCGCTATCTTTTCGAGGAAGCCGCAGGAATCAGCAGAAGCAAGGCGGAAGTAGCAGAGGCGGAAAGAGAGCTTGAAAAAACAAGGGCCAATCTCGCGCAGATAGACATAGCACTTGCAGAAACAAAGAGAAGCTACGAAACTCTCAAAGTGCAGGCCGACAAGACTGCAAAATACAGAAAACTGCAGGACGAGAAATTCAATTATGAGTTGGACATCCAGCTTTTGAAACTGAAGGATTTCACGCAGAACAAGGCGCGCCACGAGCAGATGATGACGGAGGCAAAGGAAAAAAGAGATGCGGCTGTCAAAGAGATAGAGGAGATTTACGCAACCCTCAACGAAAACACCGACAAAATCAAGTCTCTTCAGGAACAGCTCAATGTAAAGCAGCAGGAAGTCATCAAGCTCCAGGCGGAACAGAGCGGAAAAAAGGCCATGGCGAACCAGCTCAGGCAGCAGCAGAACTCAATCCGGGAAAAAATCGGACAGCTTGAAAACCGCATAAAGAACATCACGGAGCGGATTGACGAATACAACGAAGACATCGACTCCCTGAACGCCGACCTCCACGACAAAAACAAAAGCCTCGAGGACATCAACAGGAATATAGAAGGATTCTCGGCAAACATCGAGCAGTCTTCCGGTCAGATTGACGAAAACCAGAGACAGATTCATGCAAATGCGGGAAAAATCCACAATCTTGACGCTGAACGGGCATCTTTGCAGAAGGAACTTGCCGCAATCACCGAAGACATCGTGACCGAACTCGACGCAAAACTCAAGGACGCAGGGTATTCTTCCGCGAGCAACAAAAAGGCAAAGGAAGAACTCGACACGCTTCTTGAGAAAATCAAAATCTTCACGGGCGGACGGGCAAACATCTTCAAGGACTTCGCATCCCTGCCCTCACATTCGGAAAAGGATTCCGCCAAATTCGCTTCCGATGCTGTGCAGGCATTCACGGATGTACAGAATCTTCTTGAAGAACTCAAGGAAAAAATCGCGGACTACACCAAGACGACTCCCCAGTTCATAGATGAATTCCTTTCGCCGGAAGGTATCATCACGAAAAAGAGGCGCATAGATTCCTCAATCAGCGAAAATATTGCCCAGATAGATGCAATCACTGAAGAAAACGGAAATCTTTCAAAACTGAACGAAGAGCTTTCGAAAAAAATCAACGAGTACAAAGACACTCTTTCAAAGCTCCAGATCAACCGTGCCGAGATGATTCAGCAGATAAACTCCTGCCGGCAGCAGATTTTCACAATCAAAAAGACCCTTGCCTCCGAGGAAAACAGCCTGAGGGAGCAGCAGGATGAGCTTTTCCAGGAAAATAAACGCAAAGAGGATTTGGACGAACAGCTTGAAGAGATTGACGAGCAGATTGCAGACCTTCAGATCCGCGGTGAAAAGATGGCCGACGAGCTCATTGAACTCAACAAGCAGATTGACGACTGCAACAGCAAGGTGAGCGGAAAAGAAAACGCGCTCAAAAAGAAACAGGAAGAAAAAAACAAATATCAGGAGCAGCTTGAAAGATACAGCGTGAGCATCGCGCAGAACGACACCGAAATCCGCAACGTGAAGCAGAATTTTCAGGACAACTACTCGCGCGACCTTATGGAATTCGAAGAGAGGATGTATACCATCACGGCGACACCTCAGACACTCCGCGAAAAACTTGCAGTCACGAAGCAGAAAATCACAGAGCTTGGTTCGGTCAACTTCATGGCGGTTGAACAGTTCGCAGAGGAAAAGGAACGATACGAAAGACAGCAGGAAAGTTATGCCGACGCAAAGAAGACTCTTGAAAACCTTGTGCGCGTGAGCGAGGAAATCCGCACAAAATCCTCCGAAATGTTCCTGAGCACATACAATAAGATAAGAAAGAATTTCCACAATATGTTCCGCCGTATGTTCAACGGTGGAGGAAAAGCGGAACTCCGTCTTGTGGATCCTGCAAACGTGCTCACTTCGGGAATCGACATTTATGCCCAGCCGCCGGGAAAAAAGCTTGAGAACATCTCGCTGCTTTCCGGTGGTGAAAAGACTATGACGGCAATGGCACTTCTCTTTGCAACATATCAGGTGCGCCCCAGCCCGTTCTGTCTTTTAGACGAGATTGACGCAGCCCTTGACGACAAAAACGTGGGCAGCCTTGTGAACGTGCTCCGAGCATTCTCAGGCGTGAGCCAGTACATCGTCATCACCCACAACAAAAAGACCGTTATGGGAGCCTCGTCCATGCTCGGTGTGGTTATGGAAGAAAGCGGTATCACAAAAGTGGTTCAGATAAGGCTTGACGACGACATTATAAACGGAAAGGCCTCGTTCGAAGCGGATGATGATTTTGTCGAGGAAGACGTGGAACCTGAGGAAGGCATAGTAATTCCGCCGAGACCTCCGCGCAGAGAGCACAATCCAGACGGATCGCTCAAAGTACCGGAGACTCCTGAGCCAACTGTGGATTCTGAGGATTCAACGGAGACTTCGAAGGATTCAGCGGAAGAATCAGAAAAACCGGCTGAAATTTCAAGCGCGGATTCAGAAAACGAAAAGGATGCCCTTGAACATTCAACAGAAGATTCAGATATGCCGATGTTGGAAGAGGAGCCTGTTCAGGGGAATTTAACCCAAAATTCCGCCGATGTCATTGACGGAAATACATATTCTGTGGAAAATAGAACAGAAGAGAGTGAGGAAAACCGAAATTCCGGTGAAGCCACTCAATCGGAGGAGCAGTCATAGTCATCATGGAAAAGATTGACAAGCTGAAAAATAAAATCTCGGATTTCATCGAACGCAACAAGGCGCTTTCCGTTGCAATTCTTGCCGCACTTGCGCTTATGCTCATTCTGATTGTGATTGCAGTGGCGATGGCCGTTTCAGGCAGCAAGCCCCGTGCCCCCTCCCGCACTCCGTTTTCCTCCGAAGACGAGTTTATCGCACCGGAAAACAACACACTTACAGAAGATTACTATTTCTCCCGTTCCGCAGGGGACGCATGGGAAAAAGAAGAAGTTGACGAATGGTTCACAATGCCTTCCGAAAGCTCGATGAACCAGTTACGAAAAGACAATGAAGCACTCGTTGATGAAATACTAGGAGCAGCGCCATGAAGCATGTTAGCATTACAAGCACTATTTGTGTCATTCTCGCTTTGTTTGCAGGAAATCTTTCCGCACAGACAGCAGATACATCACGCAGCAAAGAAGGAAGCGGAACCGTAATCCTGCAGGTACGGTCACAGGAAAGCACGGAAGGGGCCAGCTGGGAAGATGTGTCCAAAGAAGACATGGAAAGCGAGCTCAGTGAGGATGAAACCGCAGTTCCTCAGGAAACAGTGGCTGATTCAGAGGCCTATTTATATGAAGAAAACTCCGATCCCCGCGTGGAAAGCCAGGCAGATTTGAGCACTGTCCGCACTCCGACAAGAAGGGAGACCCAGAGCACCCAGACCACAAAGACAACGACAGCCCCAAAATCAAGCAGCACGCAGACAACGACAAACACCTCATCCACGAATAAAACGCAGTCACAGTCTGCCGCATCTTCAGGAACCACGCCGAAGACCACAACTCAGACAGCCCCAAAAACACAGCAGACGGGTTCAGAATCTTCCGGCACAACGAACACTGGAAATGCATCTTCCGCGGCACCTGCAGGCACAGCAACAGAAACGAATGCAGCTCAGGATGAGAAAACAGAAGCATCAGCCGTGCAGGCCGAGACCATTCCGCAAGCCGAAGCACCGTCAAAAGACAATCTTCCCGAGTATCTTGAGATTCCAGAAACCGAGGATTTGAATCCTCCCGTGAATCCTCCCGATGCAAATCCCGACGCAGAAAACGCTGCTGCAAACGAAGAGCCTCTTGAGACATACGAGGAAGAAGACCTACAGCTTCCCTCACGCACAATCAAGCTGCAAAAGAATCAGTATCTCGATATCACATATCCCGGAAACGGATGGATTTATCTTGGGGAAACTGACAACACCACGCTCATGCGCTATTTCGGACGCAAACTCGACTCAAGCGACACCGAATTCACTCTCCGTGCAAAAGACGAAGGAAGCACCCTGCTCCACTTTTACAAAATCGATCCCTTGAATGGAGAAGCCGTAAACGACTATCTTGAAATCACTGTGAGCGGAACCTCGAACGAATCGGATTCCCACGTGAAAGCCCCTTCTTACGCGGAAGCAGTTCCCGAAAATCAGAGACCGAAGAAAAACTCTTCCGCACAGGCAGCCGCAGAAAGCACGAAATCCGCACCTATGGAAGAAAATCCTGCTGAAAGTGCAAGCCGGAAAAGCCCGCAGTCTCAGCAGGCTCAAAGTGCAGCCCCCAAGACATCATCCCAGTCAAGCACACAGTCTTCAAGTGCCGGAAACAGTTCAAGCTCATCATCTTCAGCAGCGACACAGAGAAGCACAGAGCGCACACAGTCTTCAAGTTCTTCACGCGCATCACGCAGAAACTCTTCTTCACAGAACTCACAGCCGGCATCAAGCACACAGTCTTCAAGCACAAGCACACAGGCGGGGACAAACTCACAGGCAGCCCAAAGCACAGCATCAAATTCACGCACAACAAGCCCTGCCGCAGCACAGTCGTCAAAGACCGCATCAAGCTCAGACGCAAAGCAGACTCAGGCCGCAAACATTCCGAAAGCCGCCGCCCCGATCACAAGTCAGGCAGATGACGACCTTCTTAAAAAAGCACAGGCCGCTTACGACTCAAAGGATTATGCAGGGTGCCTTGACATTCTCACCGACTTCTTCAACACAGCGGTATCGAGACTCGACGAAGGTCTTTATCTGCAGGGACAGTGCCTTGAAGCATCTTCACCCTCAAGAAACATCAAGGCCTCGCTCGACAGCTACGAGACTTTGGTCAAACGCTATCCGCAGAGCTCAAAATGGCAGGATGCAAACGACCGCATCATCTACATCCGCAGATTCTACTTCACAATCCGCTAGTTTACTGCAAAAGCCGCTTCCAGATTCATCCGGGGGTGGCTTTTTCATTTATCCGCACAGCTTGACTTCAACCAGGGCTTCAGCATGAAACAAAATGCAAAGAGTTCAAAATGAGTCAGCAAAAAATCAAGGGGATGCCCGACAAGTTTGCCACCCGGTGTCATTCAGAACCTGCTGCCGTCATTCCGGGCCTGACCCGGAATTTCTCCTG
>ODAI012746404.1_pt1 | contig 10889 bp, 7 predicted proteins | sample 1539321 | NCBI WGS metagenome assembly ODAI01 (sample SAMN02144231, study PRJEB22623) | gut metagenome | biome: sheep rumen | host: Ovis aries | place: New Zealand | reverse complement strand
TGGTTCGGTTCACTTCTTTCCGGTGGTAAGGCGGTGCTTCTGAAGGGTACAAAGCCGGAATACATTTTAGATACGGTGAGTCGTGAGAAATGTACCATTGTCTGGCTGCTGGTTCCATGGGCACAGGATCTGCTTGTTGAGATAGAAAACGGAAAGCTGAATAAGGATTACTACGAACTTGATCAGTGGATGCTCATGCATATCGGTGCCCAGCCTGTTCCTGCAAGCCTTATCACAAGATGGAAGGAAATCTTCCCTAATCATCAGTATGATACCAACTATGGTCTTTCCGAGTCCATAGGGCCCGGCTGCGTACATCTTGGTGTTGAGAATATTGACCATGTTGGAGCAATCGGTGTTCCGGGCTTTGGTTGGGAATGTAAGATTATTGATGATGAAGGAAATATAGTTGCTAAGGATGACAGTGTTTCCGTAGGAGAGCTTTGCGTTAAAGGCCCCGGTGTCATGACCTGCTACTATAAAAATGAAGAAGCAACAAATGAATGCCTCAAGGATGGATGGCTTTATACCGGAGATATGGCTAAGTATGATGAGGAAGGCTTTATCTGGCTTGTAGACAGAAAGAAGGATGTAATCATCAGCGGTGGTGAGAATATCTATCCTGTTCAGATTGAGAGCTTCATTATGAAAAACAGAAAGGTACAGGACGTTGCTGTTATCGGAACACCGGATGACAGACTTGGTGAGATTTCTACAGCTATTATCCAGCTTAAGGAAGGTGAAAACTGCACCGAGGACGAAATGAATAATTTCTGTCTGGAGCTTCCGCGTTATAAGAGACCTCGTCAGATTATATTTGCAGAGGTTCCAAGAAACGCTACCGGAAAGATTGAAAAGCCGTTACTTAGAGAAAGATATGGTGCAAAAAACCTTGTAGACCACGAAGATAGAAAATAATGCACAAAAACGCTTTACAATTTTGGTAAAATATACTATAATTACCTCATGTGAGAGAGGTATTTGTGGGTGTACCTTAATATAGAACGGATAGAGAGAGCCTGTTAGACTTATGGGGGAAAGAAGTCTAACAGGTTCTTTCCCTTTTACATGATTGACAATTGATGGATTAATTTGTTATCGTACTATACGTTGATTATACAAACTTTTGATAATACAAACTTTAATAACTTATGTTAGTAATTACATTTTATATAGGAATTTGAAATGAACGAAGAACAGGCAAGAATCAGAAAGTTAAGAGTGCAGGTCCTCAGGCTGAGGATTATAGTTGCGGTGGTGGCAGTAGTGATCATCTTACTGATCGTACATAATTATAATCTTCGTCACCGCGGAAAATATATGAACTTCAGCGAAATACTTGGGGAGACGATTTATTTTGATGCTGACCCGAACGTTAAAGTGGCGGTAGAAGAGAATTACCTTAAGTATCTCAATAAGGCATATGTTTTAATCGGAACATATCCAGACTGTGAGTACTATAAGATCAGTGCAAATGTAACCCGTAATGACTTTAACTGGGCTGAGGATTTTTATGTGGGTCCCGGAAGACTCTACTATAATTACTATAAGGACGGCGAACCACAGGCCAAGGTGGGAATAGATGTTTCCGAATTCCAGAAGCAGATCGACTGGGAAAAGGTTGCCAATACGGGAATAAAAGTTGCCATAGTCAGAATCGGTTACAGAGGATATGGTAAAGGAAAGATCATGCCGGATAATCTTGCTGAGCAGAACCTGAAGGGCGCAATAGATGCAGGAATGGAGACGGGAGTATACTTTTTCTCCGGAGCCATCAACAAAGAAGAAGGAATTGAAGAGGCAAAATACTGTCTCAAAAAGATAAAGGGACTGGATATAAAACAACCAATAGTTATAGATACCGAGATGATAGCAGAGGACAGCGAGGCCAGAACAAACAACATCTCAGTGGAAGAAAGAACAGATGCAGTTGTAGGATTTTGTGAAACTATAGAAGCGGCCGGGTACACACCTATGATCTATGCCAGCCGCGATCAGTTTATAAAATATTTGGATGTGGACAGAATAGGCCAGTGGGAATTCTGGCTGGCCGCCTATGATACTCCGGTATTCCCTTATCACACAGAAGGGTATCAGTATAGCCCCTACGGATTCGTAGACGGAATACCAGAGCAGGTGGATCTTAACGTGTGGATGCGATAATAACCCATTGGGGTCAGACCCCTCTGGGTTACTTATCTTTCCATCTTCCATATCTCGGCGGAGTATGGTGCCAGCTCGGAACCGCCTCCGAAGTCGTGGAGGGTTCCGGTGATAAGCTCGTCTGCCTGACCGCAGCCTGCATCGAAGTGTGCAGTGAATGGCTGGTCAGATGCATTGATTGCTACAAGAACCCGCTCGTTATCGGTGCGGCGTTCAAATATACATTGATGGTTAGTGAGGACTACACTTCGGAAGCTTCCGTAGTTAAGGGCCTCGCTATTTTTCTTTATCTCTGCCAGTTTGGAGATAAGATCTGTAAGTTCGTTCCATTCAGGTTTTTCGAAGCATGCACGAAGTGCAGGGTCTCCCTCTTCCTTCCGTGCTTCAGTTCCCCATTCACTTCCGTAGTATATACAAGGGAAGCCCGGCATACCAAATGTAAGGGTGTAAATTAGAGGAAGATGTTTCTTGTTTGTAAGATTACTTGCAATTCTTGTTACATCGTGATTGTCAACGAAGGACATGAGATGCATGTTTTTGTAACGACACCAATCCTCTGGTCCAAACTGCTGCATAAGAGAATGAATGATCTCAAACATATTCATGCTGTTAAAGCTGGAGAACAATCCTTTGTAACAAGCATAGTTTGTGCAACTGTCAAGCATACCCGGTCCTACAAACTGAGCATAATCTCCATGAAGCAGTTCTCCGAGAAGAAGGAATTCATCCTTTAGTCCAACTGTAAACTCCTTGAGATTATGAATGAAGCCCTTGTCCAGACAATAAGCAACATCCAGACGAAGTCCGTCTATATCGAAAAAGTCTACCCAGTATTTAACCTTATCAAATATATGGTCTACAACTGCTGGGTTCTGAAGATTGAGTTTAACCAGGTCATAGTTTCCTTCCCAGCCTTCATACCACAGCCCGTCATTATAGTTAGAGTTTCCATCAAAGGAGATATGGAACCAATCCTTATAAGGACTATCCCATTTCTTTTCCAATACATCCCGGAAGGCCCAGAAACCACGACCAACGTGATTAAATACACCATCCAGAACAACCTTTATTCCTGCCTCATGAAGGGCGTCCACAACTTTCTTAAAATCATCATTTGTTCCGAGACGCTTGTCAATAAGACCATAGTCTCTTGTGTTATATCCGTGAGTATCAGATTCAAAAACCGGTGAAAAGTAAATCGCATTAGCACCAAGCTTTTTAATGTGAGGGATCCAGTCAATCACCTTAAGAATTCTGGACTGGAGATTTCCATCATTCTCAAATGGAGCACCACAAAATCCCAATGGGTAAATCTGATAAAAAACTGATTCTTCATACCACATAATCAATCCTCCTTTTCTGAAGTAATACAGGCTCTATTATACCATAATATGAAGTATTGGCCAAAACTTAAAAAATGATTGATATCAGCGGTGTATAATGGTAAAATATGATGGATTATGGAATAAAAAGTACATTAATTATTGGGAATGGTTATAATATAATTTAAAAGGAGCATATAGAGATGTCACAGAAGATTACATTTAATTTTGACAATACCAGATTCATGGCCAGTGAAGCAGATGTTGAAGCTATCAGACCAAGAATAGAGGCTGCCAAGAAAACATTAGTTGAGAAAACCGGTGAGGGAAATGATTTCCTTGGATGGATCGACCTTCCGGTAGATTATGATAAGGTAGAGTTTGCAAGAATCAAAGAAGCTGCTAAAAAGATTCAGAGTGATTCAGACGTTCTGCTTGTTATCGGAATTGGTGGTTCTTATCTTGGAGCAAGAGCTGCAATCGAAGCTTTAAGACATGGATTTTATAATTCAGTATCAAAGGAGATCCGCAAGACTCCGGAGATCTACTATTGTGGAAATAATCTGAGTTCAACTTATATATCAGAACTTGTGGAAGTAATCGGAAACAGAGATTTCTCAATAAATGTAATCTCTAAGTCAGGAACAACAACAGAGTGTTCAGTTGCATTCCGTCTTTTCAAAGAGATGATCGAGAAGAAGTATGGTAAGGCTGAGGCTGCTAAGAGAATCTATGCTACAACAGATAAGGCTCGTGGAGCTCTTAAGACTCTTGCAGATGCAGAGGGATATGAGACATATGTTGTACCTGATGATGTAGGTGGAAGATTCTCGGTTCTTACAGCAGTTGGTCTTCTTCCGATCGCTGCCAGCGGTGCAGATATAGATAAGCTCATGGAAGGAGCTGCAAATGCTCGTGAGTATTGCCTTAATGCAGATTTCAGTGCTGATGTAATGCAGTATGCAGCTGTAAGAAATGTGCTTCATGAGAAGGGACTTGGAATGGAGATTCTTGGTAACTTCGAACCTGCTCTTCACTTTGTAACAGAATGGTGGAAGCAGCTTTACGGAGAGAGCGAAGGTAAGGATGGAAAGGGTATATTCCCTGCAGGTGTTGATTTCACCACAGACCTTCATTCTCTTGGACAGTTTATTCAGGATGGAACAAAGAACCATTTTGAAACATTTATCAATGTTGAAAATCCTCGCAAGACTGTAGTTATGCAGAAGGAAGAAACAGATCTGGATGGTCTTAATTATCTTGCAGGTCAGACAGTAGACTTCATTAATAAGTGTGCTATGGAGGGAACTATCCTTGCTCATGTTGATGGTGGTGTTCCAAACATCCGTGTTAATATGACAGAGATAGATGAGCTTGCACTTGGAGAACTGTTCTACAAGTTTGAGTTTGCATGTGGCGTAAGTGGATATACACTTGGTGTTAATCCATTTAATCAGCCGGGGGTTGAGAGTTACAAGAAGAATATGTTTGCTCTTCTTGGTAAGCCGGGCTTCGAAGAGATGACAGCTGAGCTCCGTGCAAGATTAGGTAAATAATCAGGTTTGTTTTAATAAGTAATATTTACAGCTCCAGTTGATGCGTGCTCATTCAGCTGGAGCTATGTTTTAAGAAGGAATAGGTGTTTTATGAAGAGAAATCTTTACAAAAGAATCTTATCTATATTACTTGTAGTATCTATGTCGGTACCTGTGGCAGGGATTAATTCCTACGCAGCTTCCACCGGCTTGAAACAGGCTCCAACTGCATCAGTTAGTGGTGATCTTGTTGAAGCAGAAGATGCATTTGATGATAAGGATGCGGATGTACATGGTGGAGTTAAGCTCTATGAGGTTGATGAGGTAATTGAACCGGGTACTCAGGAATATTACGAAATAACAGGGGAAGATACAGAAGGAACATCTGTTGAAGAAATATTAAGTGATATTGAAAGTGATGATTCAAAAGCTCTGGCAGTTCCATCATCAGCTGCCGGCTTAAACAGAGACTGGTATAAATACGGTTCCAAGTATTTCTACGAAAAACTTACTTATGGACAGAAGGAACTGTATCGTGATCTTTACAGCTACTCACTTTATCTGATAGGTACTATTGATGATAATTCGGAAATGGATGCAAATGTAAAGCACAGTGTTGTAAGGAGTGATGGACAGAATATAAAGGAATATCTTTCACCGGGCTTTAGAATAAATAATTATGGACTTACCACCAGTCAGGCCAGTGATGCATACGATATCTTCTTATATGAAAACCCACAGTTTTACTTCTGGGATTATCTGACTTATTCAAACAGTAGTTCAAATCCCAATGATCCTACAATGTGGTTTTCAATATATACGATATTTGCAGATAGTAAAGCCCGTGCACAGTATACACAGCAAATATTCAGTAAACTGGACTCCCTTGTAAATATTGTTAATGGTGAAAGTTCAGATGCGGCCAAGATAAGGAAAGCAATGGTCCTTGTCATGAATATGAATATATATGCTTTCTCAAAGGATTCCCGTGCTGCAAGTGGTGCTGTGAAGCCGGTATATAACGAGCAGTATGATCAGTCCTTATACAGTTCTATAATGCTGGGATATTCTGTTTGTGCAGGTTATGCAAAGGCTATGCAGGCTATTCTTTCTTCCTGTGGAATTCATATTGTTACGGCAACCAGCTACAATACCAAAGCCGGTACAGGTCATGCCTGGAACTATGTTTATATGAATGGTGCATGGTATCAGGTGGATGCAACCTGGGAAGATAATGAAAGTATGCATTATAATGCCCAGGATGGATCATATCAGCCGGACGTATGGGTAAGAGATAATACAATTGATAATTTTACAAATCACTTTTATCTGATCTCTGACAGCAGGATGGATTATTATGATTCCCAGCAGTCTGTCAGTGGAATGCATCAGGCAATTTATTACTATACGAATCTTATTAATTTCCCTGTATGTAATGCAAACTATCCAAGTAGAAGTGGTTATATAACAGCAGATTTTACAGATTACAGAAGTGATTTTACAAGAAAATATTCGGTGACCCCGATTGTAGCAAACGCAGCTAATGCAAAGTTTAAGCTTGCTAAAACTAACCTGGAATATAACGGAATGGAACAGAGACCTGTCGTAAGAGTTGTGGTTAACGGACGTGTTCTTTCAAGTTATTATTTTACAGCGGCTTACCCTGCTTCAAGTAAGACTATTGGAGCTTATAAGGTTAAGATTAAACTTAGAAACGGATATTCCGGATCAAAGACACTCAGTTATAACATTACTTCCAAGAAGACTAAGCTGAATTCCGTGAAAGCCGGACATGGCTCCATTAAGGTTAAGTGGAAGAAGGTTAAAAAGCAGAACACCGGATATCAGATAATTATCAGTACAAACAAGAACTTCAAAAAGGGAAATAAGAAGGTTCTTGTTAAGGGAAGTAAAAAATCATCAAAGACCATTAATGGACTTAAGAGCGGAAGAAAGTATTTCGTGAAGGTCAGAACCTATAAGACTGTTGGCGGTAAGAAGATTTTTTCAGACTGGTCAAATAAGAAAGCTGTGAGAGTACGTTAATAATGTCAGAAGAAAGATTTGAATTGATTGCTCCCTGCCATTTTGGGCTGGAGGCAGTACTTAAAAAAGAGATTCAAAAGCTTGGGTACGATATAGTTGAGGTTGAGGACGGCAGAGTCACCTTTGCCGGTCCGGCTTCGGCCATCGCAAGAGCAAATATAAACTTACGAACAAGTGAGAGAGTTTTACTTAAATGTGGTAGTTTCAAAGCTACCACATTTGATGATTTATACGACGGAATAAAGCATATTCCGTGGGCCAGGATCATACCAAGAGATGGAAAATTCTGGGTCACAAAGGCAACTACCAATAAGTCTAAACTCTTCAGTCAGACAAGTATTCAGTCCATTGCCAAGAAGGCTATGGTTGAAAGCATGGCTGCCACCTATCACGTAAATCATTTTGCAGAAGATGGTGATGAATATCCGGTGAGAATTTTCATAAAGAAGGATGAAGTGAGTGTGGGACTTGATACCACAGGTATCTCCCTTCATAAAAGAGGTTATCGACAGCTGGTGGGTAAGGCTCCGATTTCGGAAACCCTAGCAGCAGCTCTTATTATGCTGACTCCGTGGCGTGAGGACAGGCTTCTTATTGATCCTTTTTGCGGTAGTGGTACATTTCCTATAGAGGCAGCACTTATCGGTGCTAATATCGCTCCGGGAGTCAACAGGGATTTCACCTCCTGCACATGGGAAAAATTGATTGGAAAGAAGCTGTGGTACGAAGCATATGATGAGGCAAGGTCTCTTGAAAAGAGCGATGTGGATATGAAGATCATAGGATACGACCTGGATTCCCAGATTGTTAAATGTGCCATGAAGAATGCAGATATGGCAGGAGTTGCGGATTATATACATTTCCAGGCTAAGCCGGTTAAGGACCTCAGCAGTCCGAAGCCCTATGGATTTATCATCACTAATCCACCATATGGTGAGAGACTGGAGGAGAAGGAAGCTCTGCCGGAGCTTTACAGATGTATCGGCGAAAGGTACAGAGCTCTTGATAACTGGTCCATGTTTCTCATTACATCTTATGAGGAAGCTGAAAAATATATTGGAAGAAAAGCAGATAAAAATCGTAAGATTTATAATGGAATGATAAAGTCTTATTATTATCAATTTATGGGAGCAAAACCACCAAAGAGGTAATAAATGAAGAAGGTTATTTTTCTTTTTCTGCTGGCGGGAATAGTTGTTTTGGCTGTTTTCTTCCTGGCAGATGACGGAAAGGGGACAACTGAAAAAAATGATACGTTTTCAGACTGCGTTGTTAATCTGAAAAAACAGAAGGCCCGGTTTATGAAGGAAAATGGCATCACAGTTACGCTGGAGAATAAGAGTCTCAGAGCCTTTGATTATAAGGTGACAGTGGATGATGACATGAAGCTTCTGCTTTCTGAAAAGTTTATGGAAGATATCATGGGCTGCTCTGTGAATGTTTATAAGTCCGGAAATGTAAAGGTTAACCGTGCAGGTGTTGAGATAGAATATCTGAAGGATGATATAGAACTCTGCGATGGAGAGATATTTATTCCGGCCAATGACGATATAAAGAAGCTGGGATATAGCTATGATTTTTCCTTTAAGGATGATTCGGTTGCATTTACCAATACAGATAATGGTAACTATCTTCCGGATGCGTATGATATGAGAAATTATGGTCGTGTGTCACAGGTAAGAGATCAGGGCAAGCTGGGAACCTGCTGGGCCTTTGCTTCTCTTGGCGCGCTGGAAACCGTTACTCTTCCCGGGGAAGAGAATATCTATTCCGTTGACCATATGTCAATGAATAATGGCTACACTCTCGATATAAGCGAGGGTGGAGAGCACAATATGAGTATTGCTTATCTGGCATCCTGGCAGGGACCTGTTCTGGACGAGGATGACAAATACGGCGATGGTGTGACGGATAAGAATCTTAAAGCTGTTAAACATCTGGAAGAAGCAATAGTAATTAAAGAACGTGATGACAATAAAGTGAAAAGTGCAATCTTCAAGTATGGAGGAGTTGAAACATCAATCTATCTTGAGATGCCATATGGTAGTTCTTCTTCATCTTTCTATAATGCTTCCACTTCCAGTTATTACTACAATGGGAAGGAAAAACCGAATCACGATATTGTGATCGTGGGATGGAATGATCATTATCCCAGAAAGAATTTTTCAATCATGCCTAAACATGATGGGGCATTTATCTGTAAAAACAGCTGGGGAACCGGCTTCGGTGAGAGAGGATATTTTTACGTGTCCTATGAGGATGTAAATATATGCTCTGAGTCTATTGTTTATACTCGCCTTGTGGGAAATGACAACTATGATAACATTTACCAGACGGATCTTCTGGGCTGGGTTGGACAGATGGGCTTCAGTGATGAGTCAGCTTATTTTGCAAATGTGTATACCGCGAAAAAGGATGAAGTGTTAAAAGCAGTTTCCTTTTATTCCACCGGTGACGATACAAGTTTTAAGGTGTTCGTGGTAACGGATTACAAGGATTCGGATTCCCTTAACTCCGGAAGGCAGGAGGTAGGCAAGGGAGAAACCAGATATTCGGGTTATTACACAGTTGATCTTAAGCAGGATATAGAGCTTAAGAAAGGGCAGAAGTATGCAGTTATAGTTAGCATAAAAACTCCGGGCAGCGAAAAGCCTATTGCCATTGAATGTGACGCCGGGGCAAGAACCCGGAACCTTGATCTGAAGGATGGAGAGGGTTATATAAGCAAGTACGGTGAGGTCTGGCACAGTGCTGAAGAGTCAAATGCAAATATATGCCTGAAGGCATTTACAGATGATAAGTAATCAATGTATGTTACTGAGTGATCAGACTTAAAAGACATAAAAGGAGAATTAAATAATATGAATAAGCTTGTTTTTGCAACGGGTAATATGAATAAACTCAGAGAGATAAAAGAAATCCTGTCGGGAATGGATATTGAAATCCTTTCCATGAAGGAGGCAGGGGTAGATATAGATATAGTTGAGGATGGAACTACATTTGAAGAAAATGCTCTTATTAAAGCCAGAGCAGTCTGTAAGGCAAGCGGGCATCTGGCTCTTGCAGATGATTCGGGACTTGAGGTTGATGCAATAAACAAGGAACCGGGAATATATTCTGCAAGATATATGGGAGAGGATACTTCATATGATATAAAGAATCAGAATATTATCGACAGGCTTGAAGGGGTTCCTGATGAAAAGAGAACAGCCAGATTCGTCTGTGCAATGGCAGCTGTATTTCCTGATGGAACAGAGAAAACATTTGTCAGAACCATGGAAGGACGTATCGGTTATAAAATCGCCGGAGAGAACGGGTTCGGTTATGATCCTATATTCTACCTGCCGGAGTATGGTAAAACTTCTGCAGAAATCAGTCCTGAGGAAAAGAATGCCATCAGTCACAGGGGAAAGGCACTGCGTGCAATGGCTGAGTATCTGAGAGAGAAGAAAAAGGATTATGATAAATAAAATACTGATTGTAAGTGACTCTCACGGCAGGAGTCAGAATATAAAAACAGCAATTGACAAAGAACAGCCGGATATGCTGATTCATCTTGGGGATATTGAGGATGATCCCGATAAAGTAAGGGAATGGTTAGACGCAGCAGCAAAAAAGAAGGAAGCAGCATATCGTGTTATTCCGGCAGTCTTTATACAGGGTAATTGCGACAGGTATGCAGTAACCGGCTCCTCCGGAACGAAGCTGAAAAGTGTTGCGGTTTTTGAAGTGAATGGTCATAGATTCTACTGCTGTCATGGTCACCATGAGAGGGTGGATTACGGATATGAAAACCTGATTTATTCCGCAAGAGAAAATGATT
>ODAI012028322.1_pt1 | contig 10889 bp, 17 predicted proteins | sample 1539321 | NCBI WGS metagenome assembly ODAI01 (sample SAMN02144231, study PRJEB22623) | gut metagenome | biome: sheep rumen | host: Ovis aries | place: New Zealand | reverse complement strand
CCCAGCACCTTGCAAGGGCTGCCCGCCCGGTCGAAGGCCCGCACGATCTCGTCCACGCAGCGTATGCCGTCCGCGCCGATGTTGTCGATGTGGCTGATGTAGGGGGCCACGTAGGCCGCGCCGGCCCGGGCCGCCATCAGGGCCTGCATCGTGGAGTGGACCACGGTCACGCAGGTGGGGATGTCCTCTTCCGCGCAGACCTTGCAGGCGCGGTAGCCCTCCCGCACGGCGGGCAGCTTGACCACCAGGCGCTCCCCGAAATAGTCCCTCAGCCGCCGGGCCTGCGCCACCATGGCCCCGGCCTCCCGGGCGGTCACCTGCACGAACACGCGCTGGCCCGTCTGGCGCACGTAGTCCCGGTATTCGGCGAACAGCTCCGGCAGGGGCTGCTCCGCCTGGGCCAGCAAGTTGGGGTTGGTGGTAAAGCCGTCGATGGGGTAGTAGTCGTTGACGGCGCGCACCACGTCGACGTCCGCGATGTCCACATAGTATTCCATATCGATCCCTCCCGGGTCAGTTTTCGGGCTGCATGCCCCGGCCGTTCTTCAGCCAGTTGTGCAACAAGTACAGCGCGAAGGCCGCGCCGCAAGCCTCGCCCACGGGCAGCGCCGCCGCCAGGCCCACCTCGCCGAACAGCCGGTCCAGCAGGAACATCAGCGGTATGTAGAACACCAGCTCCCGCACGAAGGCGTGCAGCATGGTGCCCCTGCCGTTGCCCATGGCCTGCATGCAGTAGGACGTGTGGTAGTTGATGAACTGCACCGGCGAGGCCACGCAGCGTATCCTCAAAAACAGCGTGGCGTAGGCCACCGTCCGCAGGGCGGATTCCACGTCCCCGGCGGAGGTGCTCAGGAACACCCGGGCCGCCTGGCCGGCGAACAGCTCGAACAGGCCGATGCAGATGAAGGCGATCGTCAGGCCGTACTTCCGCGCGGTGTTGATGGTTTCCCGCATGCGCCCATGGTCGCCGGAGGAGTAGTTGTAGGCCACGATGGGCAGCATGCCCTGGCAGATGCCGATGTTGACGGCGTTGGGCACGCGCTCCACCTTCATCACGATGCCCATGGCGGCCAGCACCAGGTCGTTGTGCGCGGCGGCGAGGATGTTGACGCAGATGTTGGCCACGTCAAAAAGTCCCGTCAATATGGCCGAGGGCACGCCCACCGCCAGCAGGGCCTTAATGCTGGCACCGTCCAGCGCCCGGGCCTTCCGGGGATCGAGGCTCAGCGGGGCCTCCTTCGTCGCCCGGCGATAGGTCCACAGCAGATACAGGCACGCGACGCCGTTGGACAGCGTGGTGGCAACCGCCGCGCCGGTGACCTCCAGCCCCTTCGGCAGCAGCACGAACATGAACAGCGGGTCCAGCGCGCAGTTCAGTATGCCGCCCATGCTCAGGCCCATGCTGGCCTGGCTGGAATAGCCTGTGTTGCGCAGCAGGTGGGCCAGCGTCAGCGACAGTATGCTGGGCAGGCCGCCGATCACGGTGACGATGACGGCGTAGCTGCGGGCATACCCCCAGGTGGCCTCCGACGCGCCCAGGAATTCCAGGATCGGGTCCAGAAACACGCCGATCAGCAGCGCATAGGTCAGGGCGACCGCGGCGGAGCCGTACAGCGCGAAGGCGCTCACCCGCCGCGCCTTGTCCGGCTCCCCCGCCCCCATCAGCCGCGCCACCAGACTGCCGCCGCCGATGCCGAACAGGTTCGACAGCGCCACGTTCATCATCACCATCGTCAGCGTCAGCGACGTGGCCGCCATCATGTAGGCGTTGCCCGTCCTGCCGATGAAGAAGGCGTCCACCATGTTGTAGATCAGGTTGATCATCTGGCTGATGATCGTCGGCACCGCCATCGTCCAGAGCGCCCGCGTCACCGGCACCGAGGCGAACAGCTCCTGCTTGCTGGGCTTTTGCTTGCTCATGTGCATTCTTTCTTTCCTGTCAGATACTCTCATTGTAACACCCACAGGTTAAGCGGGCATTTCCGTCCCCCATAACTTTACATTGATATGCTATACTGCCGCCATACCAAAGCAAGGAAGGCGCATCCATGAAGGGTTTGGGCACCATCGTCAACGCGCTTGCGGTCATTTTCGGCGGCATCATCGGACTGTTCGCCAAGCGGCTCATCAACGACCGCATGCAGGAGACGGTCATCAAGGCCACGGGCTTTTCCACCATCTTCTTGGGGGCGTCGGGAACCTTCGCCCGGATGCTGACCTCCGCGGACGGCGGCGCGACCCTGAACGCCGTGGGCTCCATGACCGTGATCCTGTCCCTGGTGCTGGGGGCGGTGACGGGCGAGCTCATCGACATCGACGCCCGCTTCGAGCGCTTCGGCGCGTGGCTGCGCCACAAGACCGGCAGCGACGGCGACAGTCATTTCATCAACGGCTTCGTCACCGCGTCGCTCACCGTGTGCATCGGGGCCATGGCCATCATGGGCTCCATACAGGACGGCATCTACGGCGACCACGCCACGCTGTTCGCCAAGGCCGTGCTGGACTTCGTCATCATACTCATCATGGCCTCGTCCATGGGCAAGGGCTGCATCTTCGCCTTCATCCCGGTGGCCGTGCTCCAGGGCGGGGTGACGCTGCTGGCGGCGGCGCTGTCCGGGCTGATGACCCCGTCGGTGCTGGACGGCCTGTCCATGGTGGGCAACATACTCATCTGCTGCGTGGGCGTGAACCTGGTCTGGCCCGGGACCGTCCGCGTGGCCAACCTGCTTCCCTCCATCGTATTCGCCTGCGCGCTCAACGGCCTTTCCATAGGAGGTTAGACCATGCAGCCCTTCTCCATACTGATGTTCTGCTTTTCCGGCGCCATACTGCTGTACGCCGGGCTCCTGGCGCTGACAAAGGACTACCAGCTCATCCCCCGCGGGCACGCGACAGACCCCAAGGACAAGCGCGCCTACGCCGCCGCCTTCGCCAGGGTGATGGCCGTGGTCGCCCTCGCCCCGCTGAGCGGCGGGATCTACGGCCTGTTCAACGTGGTGCTGGGGCTCGTGGCGCTGCTGGTCAGCTTCCCCGTCTGCATCTGGATCGGCGTTCGGCTCTTCCATCGGTCTTAGGGACCGCTCCGCCGAAGGAGGTCGCCCATGAGGATCACCTATTTCGGAACCACCATGCTGCTGTTTGACGACGGGCAGGACCAGCTGCTGTTCGACTGCCACATCACACGGCCCTCCATGCCCCGCTGCCTGCTGGGCAAGCTGCAGACCGACGCGGCGCTGGCGGACGAACTGATCGAGCGCTTCGGCCTCAACCGCCTGCGGGCCATATTCATCTCCCACACCCATTACGACCACGTGATGGACGCGCCCTACTTCGCCCGACGGACCGGGGCGGCCATCGTCGGCTCGGTGTCCGCGCTGAACGTGGGTCGGGGCGGCATGCTGCCCGAGGAGCAGCTTCGCCTGTTCGGCCAGCCCGATCGCATCGGCGGCTTCGAGGTCACAGCCCTCCCCTCCCTCCACTCCAAGGCCACCCCCTTCAACAACGACCTGGGCCAGACCATCGACGCGCCGCTGATTCAGCCCGCCCGAAAGCGTGACTACAGGGAAGGCGGCTCCTACGATTTCCTGGTGCGCCACGGCAACCGCAGCTACATGATCCGCCCCAGCTTCAACTGCATCCAGGGCCAGCTGGACGGCATCCGCGCCGACGTGCTGTTCCTGGGCGTCTCCGGCCTGTCCAAGGCCCCCGCCGATGTGCGCAGCCGCTTCTGGGAGGAGACCGTGGACAAGGTCGGCCCGCGCCTGGTCATCCCCATCCACTGGGACAACTTCTTCTCCCCGCTGACCCGTCCCGTCCGCGGCATGCCCCGCTTCATCGAGGACAGCGGCGAATCCTTCCGCCTGCTGGCCGAGCACTGCCACCGCCGCGGCGCGGACTGCCTGATCCAGCCGCCGCTGACTTCCATAGACATATGAAGAGGAATGGCCACAGCGCCATTCCTCTTCATGTGTCTGTATTTTGGAGGAGCATCATATCATATCCGCGATCAGCTGCCAGTCGTCGCTGGAAATGCTCAACGCATCCTTCACCTGCTGGTCGCTCAACCCCAGCTTTGCCTTCAGCTGCCGCACATTCTCAAGCAGCATATTCCTGCGGCCCTCGGCGCGGCCCTCCGCGCGGCCCTCCGCACGGCCCTCCGCGCGTCCCTCCGCGCGTCCCTCGATTCTGCCGAGCTCCAGCGCCTCGTTCCGCATATCCTCCATGGCCTTGCACATTTCAAAGACCCCCTTTGGATTGTCCTTATAGTAGCCTGCGCTTTGCGCCAGTATATCACACTGCATGGTACCTGGATCGCTGCACAGGAAGTCATGCATCAGCGCGCCCAGCGAATCGTCACCCCGATATTGACCGTTGACATAGAGGATGTGCGCCCGGTCATTGAAGGGCTTACCGTTGACGAGATTCACGCGCTCCACGGGATAGACCCCCGCACCGCAGCCAAAGAAATCTCGCTCCGTGATGAAAATCACGTAGGTATCCGGCAGGGCCTTAAAGGACTGGCCGGCATCCAGCGCCTCGATATCCATGGCGGCGCTGTGGTAGCGCGCGCGTTCGGGCTCCGCGCCAGCGTCCTCCCGCTGGATCTCGATGTCGTACTCCCGGTTCTCACTGTCCACCCCGTGCACATCCAGGCACAGAGAACGCGCGCCGAGCAGCCGCTTCAGGTCCTTCTGCGTCTCAATCCGGGTCAGCACGAGATCGGGCTTATCCAGTATGATGCGCAGTACGAATTGCGCCAGCGGCAGATTGTCCCGGAACAGGCAGCGCATAAAGGTATCGTCGATGGGGCGAAAGCCACGCAGTCTCTGCAAGTCCTCTTCATGATAGCGCCGCTGGGTCTCACTGTCGAAGTATGTCATACCCGGTCCCACCTCTTCCCTTGTATTCTACCATTCCCGCAGGCATTTTGCAAGCCCCCAAAACAGCGTTCGCCCGCCGCTAATCGCGGCGGGCGGGTGAATGGGCATCAGCCCTGCTTCTGCTTATGCTTGGGGTTCTCGCAAATGACCATGACGCGGCCCTTGCGCTTGATGATCTTGCACTTTTCGCAGATAGGCTTCACGGAAGGTCTCACTTTCATGATACCGCCTCCTCTAAATATCTGTTTTTAGCTCTTGGAGCGCCAGGTGATGCGACCGCGGGTCAGATCATAGGGCGAGAGCTCAATGGTAACCTTGTCGCCGGGATAGATGCGGATGTAGTTCATGCGCATCTTTCCGGAGACGTGCGCGAGTATCTTGTGCCCGTTGGGCAGCTGTACTTCAAACATGGCGTTGGGAAAGGATTCAGTGACAACGCCTTCCACTTCGATAACATCAGACTTGGACAAACTTTTCCTCCTCCTCACGCAACCATGCGCGCAGCTCATGATCCTCCACGGACTCCCCACGGGAGAGCCGTTCTTGAAGCGCCCGCACCGTGGCCCCGGTGGGCTTTAAGTGCTTGCGGCGCTTTTTCTTTTGACGATCGATCCCCCGCAGGGCGCCATTGGCGACCATGACGAAGTCATCGTCCAGCTCCTGGACCACCAGGAACAGCCGTCCCTGGTCGCGTCCGGCCAGTGACCTGACCACGCTCCCGACCTCAATGGGCAGACGGTTCATCGCAGTACCTCCGACACCTTCATACCAGGATACGAAAGTATCTCGGGCTCGCCGTCTGTGATCAGCAGGGTGTGCTCGTAGTGGGAGCACAGGCTGCCGTCCCGGGTGACCACCGTCCAGCCGTCGTCCTCCTGGTACACCTTCCAGGTGCCCGCGGAGATCATGGGCTCGATGGCGATGGTCATGCCCGCCTCCAGCTTGACGCCGCGTCCGGCGCGGCCGTAGTTGGGCACGTTGGGGTCCTCGTGCATCTCGGTGCCGATGCCATGTCCGCACAGGTCCCGGATGACGCCGTAGCCGAAGGATTCGGCGTAGGTTTGGATCGCGTGGCCGATGTCGCCCAGGTGATTCCCGGCGACGGCCTGCTGGGCTCCCAGCCAGAAGCAGCGTTCGGTGACGTCCACCAGCTGCTGGGCCTCCTTCGAGCCGCCACCCACCAGCACGGAAAACGCGCTGTCGGACTGCCAGCCATCGAGTATGCAGCCGCAATCCACAGACAGGAGCTGACCCTTGCGAAGAGGCTTCTTGTTGGAAAAGCCGTGAACGACCTGATCGTCTACGGAAGCACAGATCGAAAAGGGAAAGCCCTCGAAGCCCTTGAAGGATGGAATCGCGCCCGCCTGGCGGATCAGCTTTTCTGCCAGCTGATCCAGGTGCAGCGTGGTGACGCCCGGTTCGATCTCCCTGCGCAGGGCCTCCAGCACGTCGTGCAGCAGCACGCCGGCCTTGCGCATCTTCTCTATCTGTGATTCGTTTTTAATGGTGATCATGCAGTTACTCCAGCGTCGCGAGGATGGCTCTGAAAACATCCTCCGGTTTTAAGTCGCCGTTGACGATCTTCAGGCGATTCTCGCCGGGGCGGCTCTTCTGATCCTGCCCGGAATAGTAGCCGATCAGGGGCTCCGTCTGCTCGTGATAGGCGCGCAGGCGAACGCTGATGGTCTCGGGCTGGTCGTCGTCGCGCTGATAAACCGCACCGCCGCACACGGGGCAGATGTGTTCATCAGCCAGCTTGGAGATATGGAAGGTTCCCGAGCACTTCTCGCAGATGCGGCGGCCGGTGAGGCGGTCCATCAGGCGATCATCGGGCACCTGAATGTCCACCACGGCGTCGGGCGCGGAGATCTCGTCCAGCGCCACCGCCTGGTCCACGGTGCGGGGGAATCCGTCCAGCAGGTAGCCGTCCTGGCAGTCGGCCATCGACAGGCGCTCGCGCACCATGTCGATGACCACGCTGTCGGGCACAAGCTCGCCCGCGTCGAGGTACTTCTTGGCTTCAAGACCCACCGGGGTCGCGTTACGGATGGCGGAGCGGAACATATCCCCTGTGGAGATATGGGGCACGCGCAGATGCGCGCTCACGCCCGCAGCCTGGGTGCCCTTGCCCGCGCCGGGAGGGCCTAAGAAGATCAATTTCATAACTAACCTCCAGAGGTCACTGCAGGAAGCCCTTGTAATGCCGCATGAGCATCTGGCTCTCCAGCTCACGCATGGTCTCCATGGCGACGGAAACCGCGATCAGCAGGGAGGAAGCCGCGAAGGGCAGGCTGACGCCAGCGATGGAATAGATGATCATGGGGATCACAGCCAGCACGGCCAGATAGATGGCGCCGAACATGGTGATGCGCCGTGTGATCTTCTTGATGAAGTCGCTGGTGGGTTTGCCCTGGCGAATGCCGGGGATCATGCCGCCGTTCGCCTGGATGTTCTTGGAGATCTCAACGGGGTTGAAGCTGATCTCGGAATAGAAGAAGGTAAAGCCGAAGATCATCAGCGCGAAGATCAGCTGATACAGCAGATGCTGGGAGCTGACGTGGCTCTGCCACCACTGGTTCGCCGCGGAATTGGGGAAGAACGCCAGGATGGTGGCGGGGAACTGCATGATCGCGTTGGCGAAGATCAGGGGCAGCACGCCGGAGGCGTTCAGCTTCAGCGGGATGTGGGTGGACTGGCCGCCGTACATCCTGCGGCCCACCATGCGCTTGGCATACTGGATCGGGATGCGGCGCTCGCCCAGATCGACGAACACGATGCCGACGATCAGCACCAGGAACACCACCAGCGACGCGATCATCGCGGGGACGTTGACCACGGTGGGATTGGCGAAGATGTTGTAGATGTTGGTGATCACGGCGTGGGCCAGGTTGGAGATGATGCCGGCCATGATCAGCAGGGAGATGCCGTTGCCAATGCCGTTCTCGGTGATGCGCTCACCCATCCACATGGCGATGGCGGTACCGGCGGCCAGGCACAGGCCGATGGTCAGGTAGCTCAGGAAGCCGCCCGTGGCGCTGGTGTGCAGGCCGACGGTCAGGGCGATGGCCTGGATGAAGCCGAGGCCCACGGTGACGTAACGGGTGATCTGGGCGATCTTCTTGCGGCCCTCCTCGCCCTCCTTCTGCATCTCCTCCAGCTTCGGGATCGCCACGCACAGCAGCTGCATGATGATGCTCGCGTTGATGTACGGGGTGATGCCCATGGCCATGATGTTGAAGTTGGACAGGTTGGAGCCGGTCATCGAATTGATGAAGCCCAGCAGGCTGTAGTTCTCCACCGCCTGGGAGATGAACGTGGTGTCAACGCCGGGGGTGGGGATGAAGCACAGCACGCGGTACAGAAGCAGCATGCCCAGGGTGTAGAGGATCTTCTTGCGAAGGTCGACGATCTTCCATGCGTTCTTCAAGGTTTCCCGCATATCAGAACACCTCGACTTTCCCGCCTGCCGCCTCGATCTTTTCCTTTGCCGACGCAGTGAACTTGTTCGCCTGCACCGTCAGCTTCTTGGTGATCTCACCGTTGCCGAGGATCTTCACGCCGTCCTGCACATTCTTCAGGATGCCGGCCTGGATCAGCTCGACAGGAGATACGACAGCGCCGTCCTCAAAGATGTTGAGGCGATCGACGTTGACGGTGGCGTACTCCACGCGCCACTTGTTGGTGAAGCCGCGCTTGGGCAGCCTCATGGTCAGGGGCATCTGGCCGCCCTCGAAGCCGGGCCGCTTGCCGCCGCCGGAGCGGGCCTTCGCGCCCTTGTGGCCCTTGCCGGAGGTCTTGCCCAAACCGGAGCCTACGCCGCGACCCAGACGCTTGCGGGCAGTGGTCGCGCCCTCAGCGGGTTTCAAATCATGAAGTTTCATGTCGGGTTGACCTCCTTACTCTGCAATCTCTTCGACCTTGACCATGTGCTTGACCTTGAAGATCATGCCGCGGATGGCGGGGGAATCGTCCTTCACGACGGTGTGGCCGACATGATGGAGGCCCAGCGCCTTCACGGTGGCGATCTGATCCTTCAGGCAGGCGATGGTGGACTTGGTCTGCGTAATCTTAAGCTTCATTTTCGTTTACCCCCTTAACCGAGCAGCTCTTCGACGGTCTTGCCGCGCATCGCCGCAACCTGTTCGGCGCTGCGAAGCTGCTTCAGACCTGCCAGGGTGGCACGAACCATGTTGATCGGGTTGTTGGAGCCGATGGACTTGGTCACGATGTCCTTGATGCCGCAGGCCTCCAGAACCGCGCGGACCGGGCCGCCGGCGATAACGCCGGTACCTTCGGGAGCGGGCAGGAGCTTGACCTTGCCGGTGCCGAACACGCCCACGACCTCGTGGGGGATGGTGGTGCCGTCCATGGGCACGGTGATCATGGACTTCTTGGCGTCCTCCAGGCCCTTGCGGATGGCCTCGGGGATTTCAACGGCCTTGCCCATGCCGCAGCCGACCTTGCCCTTCTCGTCGCCGACGACCATCAGCGCGGAGAAGCGCATGTTGCGGCCGCCCTTGACGGTCTTGGATACGCGGTTGACCGCGACCAATTTCTCATTATATTCGCTTACTTGCTCATTGCGCTGCATGCGATTGTTCTCCTCTCTTAGAAGTTCAGACCGCCCTCGCGAGCGCCAGCGGCAAGCTCGGCCACGCGACCGGTGTAGATATAGCCACCGCGGTCAAACACGACATCGGTGATGCCGGCCTTGACGGCGCGCTCAGCGACGATCTTGCCGACGAGCTTGGCCTCGCCCTTCTTGTCGACCTCGCCCAGCTGAGAAGCGATCTCCTTCTCAACGGTAGAGGCGGCGGCCAGGGTGTTGCCGGCGACATCATCGATGACCTGAGCATAGATGTGCTTGTTGGAACGATATACGCAAAGCCGGGGCCGTTCGGGCGTCCCGCTGATCTTTTTGCGCACGCGCTCGTGACGGATCTTGCGAACCTCATTGCGATCACGCTTATTAAACATGTGCGGTTACCTCCCTTATTACTTCTTACCGGCCTTGCCTTCCTTGCGGCGGACGACCTCGTTCTCATACCGGATGCCCTTGCCGTGATAGGGCTCGGGCTTGCGGATGGCGCGGATGTCGGCGGCGATGGCGCCGACGGCCTGCTTGTCGATGCCCTTGACGGTGATCTTCACATTGGACTTGTCCACATCGAATTCGATGCCCTCGGGCGCGTCCACGATCACGGGATGGGAGAAGCCGATGGCGATGTTGAGCTGGTTCTTGTTCCACTCAGCCACGCGCCAGCCGACGCCCTCGATGGCCAGGGTCTTCTCGAATCCCTTGGTGACACCAACAACCATGTTATTGATGAGGGAGCGATACAAACCATGCATCGAGCGGTGAGGCTTGCTGTCGGAAGGACGGGACACGATGACCTCGGCGCCGACCTGTTCGACCTTGATATCCTTGTTAACCTTCTGACTCAGTTCACCCTTGGGACCCTTGACGGTGACGTTGTTGTCCTCGTCGATCGTCACGGTCACCCCAGCGGGGACCGGAATCGGAAGCCTGCCGATTCGACTCATTCTAGTGCACCTCCAACTCTCTTACCAAATGTAGGCCAGCACTTCGCCGCCGACGCCGGCATTGCGCGCGGCCTTGTCGGTCATCACGCCCTTGGACGTGGAGACGATGGCGATGCCCAGTCCGCCCAGAACCTTCGGGATCTCGTCCGACTTGGCGTAGACGCGCAGGCCGGGCTTGGAGATGCGCTTGAGGCCCTTGATGACGGATTCCTTGCCCTCGACGTACTTCAGGGTCACCTTGATCTGTCCCTGGAGGCCGTCGTCGATATAATCACAAGACTTGATGTAGCCTTCGTCCAGCAGGATCTTCGCGATCGCCTTCTTCATGTTGGAAGCGGGGATCGTGACGGCGTCATGTCTGGCAATCAGGCCATTGCGGATACGGGTGAGCATATCTGCGATGGGATCATTAATAACAGCCATTTTGTTACCTCCTTAGAATTGCCAGATTACCAGCTGGCCTTG
>ODAI010049404.1_pt1 | contig 10889 bp, 8 predicted proteins | sample 1539321 | NCBI WGS metagenome assembly ODAI01 (sample SAMN02144231, study PRJEB22623) | gut metagenome | biome: sheep rumen | host: Ovis aries | place: New Zealand | reverse complement strand
TTCGAAGATCATATGAAGATCCGCCTGGAGTCATCCGACTATATAGTGGATGCTGTTCTGGCACTTACCGATAAAACCAAATCCGCTTATATCGGAATAACAGGCGAGAACTGCCATATTAAGGGAATACGGGTAGAAGAAACCGGAGAAGTGACCGGACCCGGACAGATACCCAGGATTGCTGAGGAAACCAGCTACATTGACAGAATGGAATCGGATATCCCAAATGTTCAGGTAGACAGATGGCGTTCGGACTATACCGAAGGAATACCTGTCAGAGACAGGGTACGTATCGATTTTCACAGTATGAGCCTGCCGTCAGCGAGTATGGTATGGCACTGCCCTTATATAGTTCTTTTCCATTCAAATGATAAAAAAGTCAAGGGTGAGGACTACCGCGAATATGCCATGGTGAAGACCAACGGGGAGAGTGATATCGAAAATGAGTTTTCAAAGAACCGCTTTATATTGAAAAAGAGCGACAGCTTCCCCGGATGGCCAGAATGGCAGGAAGCCAACCATCTGGGAATGGAATTTAAGGTCGAGGTCCGCAAAAAGGGCAACAGAGTGACCATAATAACCGAGAACATGGGTATATATCTGGAGAATATCACGACAGTGCCGGATGAGTCCGAGGATCTGTATGTGGCCCTTACCGGAGATCAGGTTGCTCTTACCGATATAAGGGTCAGATAAGTTTTATCAATTACGGAATATAGATGAACAATCCCTTGAAATCTTTTGTTTTCAAGGGATTGCCTGTGTAAAGAGAGTATCATCCGACCGAAATTTGAAAAATATCCAGTAAATGATATAATGATATGATGGTCATAATCAAACGCTCTACGGATATACCCGCGAAGCGATAACAGTATGAAAGGACAGATTCATGTCAGCCGATTACAGCAGGAGAGGGATCAAACAGAAACAGCGTTCTCTCCACATGAAATCTCCCAAGTTTATAAAGAAGATAATCCATTATGCGCTGTGCGCGATACTGATCGCGCTTATCGGTGCTGCCGGTATCGGATGCTCTCTGGCGTTTGGAATATTCAAGGGTGTTATAGATACGTCTCCCAGTATTGAGAACGTGGATGTTACTCCCTCTGGTTTTTCTACCTTTGTATATGATAATGAAGGCAACCAGATAGCCAAACTGATATCTCAGGATTCAAACAGGATCCCGGTTACCATGGATATGATACCGGAGAATCTCGCGAATGCCTTTGTAGCCATAGAGGATGAGCGTTTCTATGAGCATAACGGTATCGATATCAAGGGTATAATCCGTGCCGCTTATAAGGGTATTTCGAACGGATTTCATTTCACTGAGGGTGCTTCGACCATTACCCAGCAGCTTCTCAAAAACAATGTATTTACTTCATGGGTATCCGAAGACAGCTTTGCCGACAGTATGAAACGTAAGATACAGGAACAGTATCTGGCCATAGAACTGACCAAGAGCATGTCGAAGGAAGATATCCTTCTTAATTATATGAACACTATAAACCTCGGGCAGAATACTCTGGGTGTCCAGGCTGCGTCAATGAGGTATTTTAATAAATCCGTCAGCACACTGACGCTTTCAGAGTGTGCGGTCATAGCCGGTATCACGCAGAATCCTTCGAAATTCAATCCGATATCGCATCCTGACAACAATGAGCAACGTCGTAATAAGGTTCTTCGTAACATGCTCGAGCAGGGATATATCAGCCAGGATCAGTTTGATGAAGCAATGGCCGATGATGTTTATTCTAGGATACAGGTTGTAAATGATGAGGTTGAAGAATCCCTTATAAACTCATATTTTGTTGATGCACTTACGGATGATGTTCTTGAAGATCTTCAGGCAGCAGGATATACCGAGCAGCAGGCATTTACTTTGCTTTACAGCGGCGGTCTTAAGATATATTCAACACAGGATCCCGATATACAGAAGATATGTGACGACACATTCTCGAATGAAGAAAATTTCCCCAGTGGATGCAGATGGCTGCTGAGTTATGTGCTCACTGTCAAGAAACCTAACGGAGACTTTGAGAATCACAGCTCTGAGATGTTCCGCAAGTATTTCCGTGAGAACAGATCCAGAAGCTTTGATATGATATATGATTCACAGGATGATGCCTATGCGGATATCGAAAGCTACAAGGCTGCGATACTTCAAAACGGTGACGAGGTTTATGATGAAAAGGTCAATCTGACCGCACAGCCGCAGGTGTCAATAACGGTTCAGGAGAACAATACCGGATATATAGTAGCTATGGTAGGCGGACGCGGCTCCAAGGAAGGCAGCAGGACACTTAACCGTGCCACTGATACCAAGCGTCAGCCCGGATCATGCTTTAAGATAGTTGCAGGTTATGCACCGGCATTTGATTCCGGGATGGTAACCCTCGCTACAGCCATAAATGATGCACCGTTTAACTATGCCGGCGGACGTCCTGTATCCAACTGGTACAAAGGCTACAGGGGCCTTAGCAATGCCCGTCAGGGAATCATTGATTCCATGAACATTCTGGCCGTCAAGACCATTACTTATATCACGCCCCAGCTCGCATTTGATTATTTAAGAAACTTCGGATTCACTACCATAGTGGACAGAGAAGAGAGAACGATCGGCGGAGAGACATATGTATTTTCGGATATTCAGCAGTCTCTGGTTCTGGGCGGACTGACATACGGCGTTACGAATGAAGAACTGAATGCTGCCTATGCGACCATAGCCAACGGCGGTACATACATTAAGCCCAAACTCTATACCAAGATCGTGGATCATGACGGTAACGTTGTTATAGACAATACTATTCCCGATTCCCGCCAGGTCATCAAAGAGACTACGGCATGGCTGCTGACATCTGCCATGCAGGATGTTGTCACTCAGGGAACCGGTGCTTCCGTTAATTTCGGTGGTACTGCCATAGCAGGTAAGACCGGAACAACATCGGATTATAACGATGTATGGTTCGCCGGCTATACCAATTACTATACCGCCACAGTCTGGGAAGGATATGATAACAATACCAAGTTAAGATCGGGTGATGAGAGGAATATTGCCAAGAAGCTCTGGAGAAAGGTAATGAGTCAGATACATGAGGATCTTCCGCCTGCTTCATTTACCATACCCAGCGGTATCGTTGCAGCTACAGTCTGTGCTCATTCCGGCAAACTGCCGATACCGGGACTGTGTGACGGATGCCTGAAGACAGAGTACTTCGCCGAGGGAACCGTTCCCACTGAAACATGTGATGTTCATTTCCAGGGTGAGATATGTCAGTACTGCGGACTGCCCGCTACCGATGTATGCCCGTTTAAGGCAGAGGGAGTGGTAGAGGTATATCCTGATAACGTTCTGATGTCGGGAGATGCCAATGCAGGTAATCTGGCGGCCAATGTTACGCCGGAAGAGGATGAGGTCGTAGGGCCCAAACAGTGTATCCACACCATTGAGTTTATGACGCAGCCCGGTGTTGAGGCTGTGATAGAACAGCAAAGAGCTGAGATGATGGCAAATGCCATGATAGCAGCACAGGCCCAGGAGGATGCCAATGCCCAGGCATTGGCTGAATATGAAGCGGCTCTGGCTGCTCAGGCAGCTAACGGCGACGGGTGATCTTCATCATAAAGCCCAGCCGGCTTGCCGGATGCTTTATAACAAAAGCGCGAAATTCTTCGAATTTGATAAAGTAACGTTTGCCCCAGGAAGAGATCTCAAGATAGACATCGTTTCCTTCGATGAATATCCCGGTCGCAACCACGAAATGGCCCTGGGTCTGCGTTACTTTTTTTAGTGTAACGGGATCGTAAAACGGTAATGAGCGTGAGACCTTGTTTCTGCCGTATATACGGGGAATGCATAATATCACGGGGATATCATCCTTCAGCATATTAAGGATCAGGGGATAAAAATCCTTTTTAAAGGTAACGAGACGGCATTTTAATCCGAGAGAGTCCCTGCGCGAAATGTGCTTCATACCCCAGAGCTCCTGGAAAAATGTCATACCGAAACGGGTGGGGATAAAGAGTATTCTGCGGGCTGTTTTGTTAAAACCCTTACGATAATCGTCATTTGTTGCAAAATGACGTTCTCCCTTAAGGTATGAAACGGTGTCTGAAATGGCAACAACGCCGCATCCGCCAAGCATCTTGCCACGGTTAAACAATCCCTTGGTCTGCCCGAAAATGTTCTGGTTTCCTCCAAAGGATGACCCGACAGATACATATTCATTTTTCAGAGAAACTATTTTCTTCATAGAGGATTGAATCCTTTTTCTTCAACGCTTATCACGGCACGTCCCTGAGTGATATCGACGATGCGTTTTATTACCTGTTCCGATTCAGATCCGACCACTCTGATCCTGTACGTAACGTCCTCTTTATATTCGGTTGACATAACAAGGATGCTTTGGGTTTCCAGATAATAGGAAACCGCGCCCTGATCGGGATACGGTATATTGACGGAGATATCTGCGCAATAGACCACCTTTTTGATCCTGGCATTATCAAGTGCGTCCTTTAGCGCACCCTGATAGGCCCTTATAAGGCCTCCTGTTCCAAGGAGTGTTCCGCCAAAGTACCTCGTAACGACCGCGACCACATTGGTAAGACCTGCTCCGGAGAGAACCTCGAGCATAGGAAGACCTGCTGTCTTAGCCGGCTCCCCGTCATCTGATGATTTCTTAAATTCACTGCCCGGCCCGATTATCATCGCATAACAGTTGTGACGGGCATCGTAGTATTTCTTTTTTATACCGGATATGAACTCGATCGCCTCCTGCTCATCGCAGACGGGATGTATGACTGAGATAAAACGGGATTTTTTGTCCTCGTAATATCCCTCGGCATCGCTTTCTATGACGTTGTATGAAATGTCCGGTCGATCGCTCATATACGGAGTTTAACACAGTAATTATACGTTGACAAATGCGCAGCAATAAGTGTTTAATTAAATGGCACAAGTATACCGAAAGGAGGCTTTTTGTCATGGAAGAAAAGGAAAAGAATGATTTTGACACAGTCATGGAACTGCTCGAGACCAAGCAGTATACGAGCCTCCGACAAAAAATGGCTGAGATGAATGAAGCCGACGTGGCTGCCTTTATCGAGGAACTCGAAGAAGAAGACATGATGAAGGTCTTCCGCATAATGCCCAAAGATATGGCAGCTGACGTGTTTTCATATCTGGAAGTTGATACCCAGCAGTTCATCATAACCGGCATGAGTGAAAAAGATGCCGCAGGGATTATTGATAACCTGATGGCCGATGATGCTGCCGATCTGCTGGAGGAAATGCCCGCAAATATCGTAAAGAAGCTGCTAGCCAATGCTTCGGCCGAGACCAGACGTGATATCAACCATCTGCTGAGGTATCCCGAGGATTCTGCAGGTTCTATAATGACGGTCGAATATGTTGACCTTAAGGAGAACATGACCGTAGCGGATGCGATAGAGAGGATCAGACAAAAGGGCGTTGATTCGGAAACGATAAACATCTGCTATGTCACCGATGCGAACCGCAAACTGCTCGGAACGGTTGCGCTGAGATATCTGCTGATATCTCCGATAGATGCCGTCATAGGCAGGATAATGCATGAGAATGTCATATATTTAAATACACTGATGGACCAGGAAGAAGTTGCACGCCAGTTCCAGAAATACGACTTCACGGCCATGCCCGTTGTTGATAACGAAGAACGACTCGTCGGTATCATCACCGTCGATGACGTTGTCGACATCATGCAGGAAGAGGCTACGGAGGATATGGAAAAGATGGCAGCTATCCTTCCTTCGGACAAACCCTATCTTCGTACCAGTGCCTTTGAAACCTGGAAGCAGAGAATGCCATGGCTGCTGCTGCTCATGGTTTCAGCCACTTTTACAGGAAGTATCATTACATCCTTTGAGGATGCGTTAAAAAAGATCCCTGTTCTGATGGCCTATGTTCCGATGCTGATGGATACCGGCGGTAACGCAGGCGGACAGGCTTCGGTTACCATTATCCGTGGTCTGTCGATAGGCGACATATCGTTTAAGGATACGATGAAGGTTGTATGGAAGGAACTTCGCGTGGCTGTTATGTGTGGAATAACACTGGCATGCGCCAATTTCCTAAAACTGCTGCTGCTCGACCGTATAGCGATACCGGTGATCATAGTGGTATGCCTTACCCTAATCTGCGCAGTGATCTTTGCCAAGCTCATAGGATGCTCTCTTCCGATACTGGCCAAGGCTCTGGGATTTGACCCTGCGGTCATGGCATCACCCTTTATCACGACTCTGGTTGATGTTATATCGTTGCTGGTTTATTTCGGCATAGCATCTTCGGCACTGGGACTGTGAACTGATGAGCGATTATAGCAAAGTCTGCAAATACATACTCGATATCCCCCGCTTTGCCGGCAAGAACACTCTGTCGGACACTCATGACCTGCTTGACAAGGTATATGAAGAGGGTTCATCGAAGGTGGTTCACATAGCCGGTACGAACGGCAAGGGCTCGGTCACATGCTATCTTAGCAGCATGCTGATCGAAGCCGGATACAGTGTGGGGATGTTCACGTCACCTCATCTGGTCAGGATGAACGAGAGGATAAAGGTCAACGGAAAAGACATCTCCGATGAAGATTTCACTAAGTGCTTCGACGATATAGCGGATATCATCAAAAAAGAAGGCCCGGAAAAACACCCTTCTTTTTTTGAGTTTCTGTTTCTGATGGCAATGGATCACTTTGCCCAAAAGAAAGTCGATTATATCCTGCTCGAGACCGGACTCGGAGGCCGGCTTGATGCAACGAACTGCATAAGGGACAAAAAACTCAGCATTATAACCAGGATAGGCTATGATCACATGGAGTATCTGGGAGATACATTGGAGAGCATAGCGAATGAAAAAGCGGGGATAATAAGGCAGGGAGTTCCCACTGTATATTTCGAGGATAAAAACGAGACAGCCGGTGTCATGGAATCGGTCTGCAGAGATAAAAATAGCAAGCGTTATCCTATAAATGTTCAAAACGCTGAAATTATTGCAGCTGACAAACAAAGCATTGATTTTTCACTGGGATGTAGGTATTATAGATTACGTGGTCTTAAATTGAGAACGTGTGCCCTGTATCAGGTATACAACGCTTCTTTGGCCGTCATGGGGCTTTATGTTCTGGGCGGAGGATATCTGGATGATAACGTGGTATCATCGGGATTGTATAAGGCCGCATGGCCGGGCAGAATGGAACAGATCCTACCCGGAGTATTCTTGGACGGAGCTCACAATGATGACGGCATCGAGGCTTTTCTTGAATCGGTACGCGGTACGTGTGATGACTCCGATAGCGGTAAAACGAACGATGGAACAACTCATCGTTTATTGTTGTTTGGAGTTGTAAAAGATAAGAATTACGATCTGATGATACGCAGGATCGCTGATTCGAAGCTTTTTGACCATATCTTTGCGGCCCCTCTGGATTCGGCACGCAGTTTGTCGTTAAGGGAACTTCAGGATGCATTTGCATCAGTAAATGACCCCGGTGTCAGTTTTTATGATGATGTAAAAAGTGCCTATGAGGCAGCTTTGTCAGTAAAAAAGGACGATGACGAGTTATACATTGCGGGTTCCCTGTATCTGGTCGGGCAGATCAAAGAGTTGACAGGTTTAGGTAGGTAATTATGCTGGAATTTGAAGAAGAATTAAAGAAATTTCATCCGAGCCTCGAAGTAGAAGAGGTGGAAGAGGCTATTTTTTCTCAGGATTTTACAGATATAGCCGATGCGTTGATACAGGTATTGGAAGCATCCAAGAAGACAGGGGAGAAGACCTGACGTATGATTTGCTACAGATGCGGATGTACTCTGTCCGAAAAGGATTTCTGTACCGGATGCGGTGCCGACGTGGGTATCTACAAGAGGATACTGGCTGCGTCGAACCGGTATTACAACGACGCTCTTGAAAAGGCTTCTGTAAGAGATCTGTCAGGCGCGATAATTTCCTTAAAACAGAGTATAAAATTAAACAAAAATAATGTTGATGCCAGAAATCTGCTCGGGCTCATTTATTATGAGATCGGGGAGGTCGTTGAGGCGCTGGGACAATGGGTCATCAGCAACAATATCCGGGATACCAAGAATATCGCGGTGGATTATCTTGCCATGATGCAGGAAAATCCCGCGAAGCTTGACGGAATGAACCAGATCCTTCGCAAATTCAACCATTCGCTTGAACTGTGCTACAATGACAGCCTTGATCTGGCTCAGATACAGTTAAAGAAGATACTGTCCGATGCACCCAAGTATTTAAGGGCTCATCAGCTGCTGGCACTCATATATATTAAAGAAGAAAAGTGGGACAAGGCACAGAGGGAACTCGAAAGATGCCAGGCCATCGATGCCAAGAACATCACCACGATGCGTTATATGCAGGAGATTCAGTCCCTTATCGCACCGGAGGAGAACACATCTTCCAAAGACAAGAACAAGAGCGAGGTCAGGGTTTATCAGTCGGGCAATGAGACTATCATACAGCCTGTCAACAAGACCGAGTCGAGGGCACTGTCAGTCTTCTTTAATATATTGATAGGAATGGCTGTGGGACTTGCAATCGCGCTCTTCCTTATTCTGCCCGGCAGGATACAGGCTGCCAAATCAGACATAAACGATGAACTGCGCGTTGTTTCCGAAGCTTCGGATTCAAAGACCGCGACCATAGATGAACTGGAGCTTCAGGTAAACAAGCTTCGTACGGAGAATGATACTCTGAAGGAGGATCTGGCTTCATATGTATCCGGCGAAGGCAATCTCGTATCATCGGATGCTCTCATGAATGCTACTGTCAGCTATTACAGCAATCCTGAAGATATAGAAACTATAGCAACGTACCTTGAGATGCTTGAAAACACCGATGATGAAGTCAAGTCCGATTCGTTCATGTCGCTTTATAATCACCTCATAGCTAATGTAGGTCCTTCTCTGGCTACATATTATTATGAGCAGGGCTTTAACACATACAAAGCTGAAAACTACGATGATGCCATACCGGATCTGAATCGTGCATACAGATACAATAAAGAGAATTCGGATGCATTGTTCTATATGGCCAATGCATACAGAAAGATCGGAGACGATACCAAGGCCAAGGAATATTATGCCGAAGTTATCGATAATTTCCCCGGCACCGACCACGCCTTAAAGGCGGAGACATACCTCGCCGAGATAAACAACCAGGAGTGATATGTTCAATCAGTTAACACAAAAGGACATAGACGACATGACCAGGGAGATCGAGGAGAGAAAAGTCGTGATCCGGCCAAAGCTCTTAGAGGCTGTCAAAGAGGCCAGGGCGCACGGTGATCTGTCCGAGAACTTCGAGTATTATGCCGCTAAAAAGGAAAAGAATGCCAACGAATCAAGGATACGGTTCTTAGAGCGCATGATAAAGACTGCCGAGATCATTGACGATACATCCGCTGATGACGAGGTCGGGATCAATGACACGGTGAGAGTTCTTTTTATCGAAGATAACGAAGAAGATTCCTTCACGATTGTATCCACCATGAGAGGAGATTCCCTCAACAATCTCATCACTATCGAGTCTCCGATAGGCAAGGCTTTGCTCGGACACAAAGAAGGAGATGAGGTTTCTGTAAAGGTAAATGCGGACTACTCATATATGTTGAGGATCCTCAAAATAGATAAGGACGATGCCGGCAAAGACGCCAGGCTTCGCAGTTTTTAACCAATAGTTATTAAAGGAGGGCTTTATACGTGAGTGTAAAGGTAGAAAAGTTAGAAAAGAATATGGCTAAGCTGACCATTGAGGTAGGGGCAGATGAGGTTGAAAAGGCCCTGCAGGAGTCATATCAGAAGCAGAAGAATCAGATCGTGGTTCCGGGTTTCCGCAAGGGCAAGGTTCCGCGTGCCATGATAGAAAAGATGTACGGACCCGAGATTTTTTATCAGGATGCCATCAACATCATGATCCCTGATGCGTATGACAAGGCCGTCGATGAGTGCGGAGAGGATATAGTATCATCTCCCGAGATAGATGTCGTATCCATCAAAAAGGGAGAACCGTTCGTATTCACCGCAGAGGTTGCATTAAAGCCTCCTGTAGAGCTCGGCAAATACAAGGGTGTCAGCGTTGACAAGGTTGATATAACCGTTTCGGATGAGGACGTTGACAAAGCTATTGAAAAAGAACGCGAGAACAATGCACGTAATATCGAAGTTACCGACAGACCTGTTAAGGATAAGGATTCCATAATCCTTGACTTTGAGGGATTCGTTGACGGAGTTGCATTTGAAGGCGGCAAGGGAGAGGATCATCCTCTGACCATAGGTTCAGGTGCATTCATTCCCGGATTTGAGGACCAGCTCATTGGAGCCAAGATCGGTGAAGAATGTGAAGTCAAGGTCAAGTTCCCCGATGATTATCAGGCCAAGGAGCTCGCTTCAAAGGATGCTGTGTTCAAGTGCACAGTCAAGCAGATAAAGGAAAAAGAACTTCCTGCACTGGATGATGAGTTCGCATCAGAAGTTTCGGAATTTGATACACTCGAAGAATACAAGGCCGATGTTCGCAAGAACCTCGAGGTTGCCAGGGAAAAGGAAGCTAAGGAAGAAAAGGAATCAAAGGTAATAGAGGCCATAGTCAACGATGCCAAGATGGATATCCCCGAGGCTATGATCACGACTCAGCAGAATCAGATGGTTGATGAATTTGCTCAGAGAATGACCATGCAGGGACTTTCTATGGAGCAGTACTATCAGTTCACCGGAGCATCACATGACCGTCTGCTTGAACAGGTTCGTCCTCAGGCCGAGCAGCGCATAAAGGCCAGACTCGTTCTTGAAGCGATAGCCAAGGCAGAGAATATCACCGCTACCGATGAAGAGGTTGA
>ODAI011869804.1_pt1 | contig 10890 bp, 9 predicted proteins | sample 1539321 | NCBI WGS metagenome assembly ODAI01 (sample SAMN02144231, study PRJEB22623) | gut metagenome | biome: sheep rumen | host: Ovis aries | place: New Zealand | reverse complement strand
CTGAACGGCATTGGTCATGTGCTTATTCTCAAGAAGCTTCGGGAGATTCTCACGATACATGGTGAGAAGCGTTTCATTGCCGGCAAGAGCTTCATACGTTGCCTCATCGGTAATGCCGAGTTCCTGCATGGCCATGTCTTTACGCATGGCGTCGCTGCGGTCACGGTCTTTAATCAGGTCATTGAAGTTTTCTTCCGTGACAGTGTCGTCCACACTCTGAGCATAGGCAAAGAAGAGATCCCGGTTCTTTGCATTTGCCTGTGCATTTTCAAAGGCAACCCGCTCATCCACAGCTTTGTCAACTGCAGCAGGATCCAGCCCAAAGTCTTTCAGGAAGCTCTTCATCTTGTCCGCGCCGACTTTGGAGACTGCCCCCAGCTCTGTGAGCTTGTCAGGGCTCTGGATAAAGGTCATGGCAGATTTCTTGTCGCTGCCCATCATGGTCACGGCATTGACATAGATATTCGTTCCAGTAACACCATAGGCCACGCAGGCAATGCCAATGAGCAGCACAGCCAGCATGATGATACTGACAATTCTTGTTTTACGCATCTTCTTTCACCTCATCATACATACTTGGCCGCCAGAGCCATAATGGTTTCCTGTTCGCCGGGAATATTGCCGAAATCTTTTCCCCGTTCCACAATGCCTGCAAGCCTTCCGTTGGACATAACCAGAATTCTGTCACAGATGCCGAGAAGCTCCGGCATTTCGGAGGACACCATCATAACGCCCTTGCCCTGTTCCGCCAGATTCAGAATCAGCTGATAAATCTCGTACTTGGCGCCGACGTCAATGCCTCGGGTAGGCTCATCCAGAAGGAGCACGTCCGGCTCGGTGAGAAGCCAGCGCCCGATAATAACCTTCTGCTGGTTGCCGCCGGAGAGACTCTTGATATGAGTCTTCTTCGAGGGGGTTTTGACCTTGATGGATTCAATAACCCAGTCGGTATCCTTATCCATCTTCTTGCTGTTCAGAAGCGGCTTGCCGTAGCTGTCAACATTGGCAATGATGGAGTTGAAGAGAATGGTATTCTCCCCGAAGATACCGGTAGCACGACGTTCCTCCGTAATGAGAGCAAAGCCGTTTTTCCGGGCCTCATCGGTTGTGACATTGCTGATGGGCTTGCCCTGCATGGTCAGCTCTCCCCCGCCGCTGGTATAGTAGCCAAAGAGAGAGTTGAGCAGCTCCGTCCGCCGGGAACCAACCAGACCGGCCACCCCCAGCACCTCACCTTTGTGAAGCTGGAAGGTAACATCATGACAGGTCGGCTCATATCTGCCGGAGAAATTCTTCACATCCAGAAGGACCTCCCCGATTTTATTATTCTTCGGCGGGAACTGATTGGTCATTTCACGGCCAACCATCAGCCGGATAATCTCAGCCTTGGTGAGGCTTTTTGCATCACGGGTCGTGATCCACTGGCCGTCACGCATGATGGTTACTTCATCGGAAATGGTCAGGATCTCATCCATCTTATGGCTGATATAGATGATCCCGACTCCTTCTGCCGTGAGGCGCTTCATGATGCGGAAGAGATGCTCCACTTCGTCCTCGGTAAGCGAGCTGGTAGGTTCATCCAGCACCAGAATTTTGGCGTTATAGGAAACAGCCTTTCCGATTTCCACCATCTGACGCTTGGAAACAGACAGTTCACCGATGATCTGTTTGGGATCAACGTCAATTTCCAGGCGCTCAAAAACCTCTTTGGTCTCATCGTACATCTTTTTGCTGTCAACAATCCCGAATTTATTGGTCGGGAAGCGCCCCAGCCACACATTCTCCATGACATTGCGGCGGAGAACCTGGTTGAGTTCCTGATGCACCATGGCAACCCCGTTGTCGAGAGCATCACGAGGGCTGGTGAAAGCCACCGGCTTGCCGTTCATGGTAACGGTGCCACCATCAAGGGTGTAAATGCCGAAGAGGCATTTCATCAATGTAGATTTGCCCGCTCCGTTTTCTCCCATAAGGGCATGCACCGTGCCCGCTTTCAGCTGCAGCCTGGCATGGTCAAGCGCCTTGACGCCGGGAAACTGCTTCTCAATGTTCATCATTTCCAGCAACAGGGGCTGGCCGGCGGCATTTTCCTGTTTTTCAGGCATCGTCTGTATCACCACTTTCCTGCTTATTATTCATTGGCAAAATCTTTCAAAACTATTCCGGCGACCGAAGTCGCCGGAACAGTCTAAGAATCTAAAATCAGCTTATGAACACAGACCGATCAGTCAACGGAATCAGCAGTGATCTTAGCATACGGAATGTAGACAGAGCAACCGTCATCATTCAGGTTGTACATGTCTTCCAGACCTTCATACCAGGTGCCGTTCTGCAGCCAGTTCATCATGAAGCGGATGTTTGCCTCGCCCATTGCGTCGCCGTCCTGTTTAACAGTAGCGGTCATACGGCCGGCTCTGATGGCTTCAATTGCAGCGTCGGTAGCATCGACACCGATAACAGTGATGGCGGGATCGCCTTCGTTGCCGGTGTTGTAGCCGGACTGGTTGAGAGCTGCGATGACGCCGATAGCCATATCGTCATTGTTCGCGAAGACCAGCTCCAGCTCAGGGTGTGCCTGCCAGGTGGAGAGCATAGCATCGTTTGCCTTGGTGGTATCCCAGTCGGCTACGATGATGTCAGTGACCATCTCGAGGGGAACGCCCAGCTCAACAGCGGTCTCTTCAGAATACTGGGTACGTGCGATTGCTTCCGGGTTGTTTGCAACGCCCTTGAACTCGACAAACTGAACATTGCCGTCACCGTTCAGGTCAATTGCAGCGGGATCTGCAGCCCACAGGTCAGCCAGGATTTCACCCTGCATGTCGCCTGCTTCACGGGGCAGCGTGCCGACGAAGAAGGAGCCGGAATCTTTTACGACAGAATCATAGGTCTCTTCAGAAGGCGGAATGTTGTAGAACAGGAAAGGAATGCCGGCTTCGGTGAACTTGTCAACGAGAGTCTGGCCACCGGCGGGCTCTGCCAGGTTAATGATGACGAAATCAGGCTTCTTGCTGACTGCCTGGTCTGCCTGCTCAACCTGCTTTGCCATGTCGTCACCGGCATCCTGCATGTCGAGATTGATCTTCACGCCGAGCTCATCACCGATGATCTCTGCCCACTTCAGCATGCCCTGACGAACAGAGGAGCCATAAGTGTCATCAAACTTCCAGACAAGGACCGTGACATTGTACTCCGACTTTTCCTCTGCGAGAGCAGCAGGGCAAGCCAGAGCGACAATCATAATGAGTGCCAGTGCGAGGGTCAGGAATTTCTTCATTTGGTTTACCTCCAAAATTATTATATTCACAGGGGAAGCCCCTGATGAATTTGAAATAGGGGGCAGAACCGAATGCCAGGAAAGGAAACACCTCCGGCAAACGGGTAAAAATTATCCTTGTGATTATTTTAATTCCTGAAGGAAAAATGGTCAAGAGAAACGCGATTGTCAGATTGAACAAAAATAGCCTCCTGAATTTGTACAACATGCACAAATACAGGAGGCTTTTTTTGTTATTAAACGCCCCGAGAAACCCGACATGGAAAGCAGCCGATTCAGCAACAAGAGTGGAAGAAACTGAGATCAGGAACGGAAATCCATGTGAAGAGACCGCTGAAAAATCAGAGATCCGGATTGAATGAATAGGCGCTGTCAGACACCCTGCCGCATCGATCCTCATAGTAGAGTGCCCACACGGTGTTGGTGTAAGGTGCCGTCCAGACAGCGGCAAAAGGAATAAACAGATCCAGAATGAGCCAGCCGATCATGGAAAGGTCCAGGCGGAAGAGCTCTGCCTTATGCCCTTTCATCATCTCTCTGCTCTCCCGCAGGCATTGAATGACAGACTTCTCCGGATGGTCTATGAGGATATAAATGGCCATGCGGTAACGGTACCATGCGATGATGCCGGGAATAACAAGAAGCAGACTCCACAGACCGATCAGCAGACCTTCCAGCAGGTTGAGCAGAATCACTTTGCCTGCAATGCCGAATCCATCCAGTAAATTGCCGTAAGAAGCATTTGTGCTGCGGATGGTATTGAAGATGAAAATGAGAAACCCGGCAGAGACAATCATCATGACTGCCTGCAGCGCCAGATCGATCAGCGATGCCAGAGCGGAGGGCTGATATCTGGAGACAAAGGAAGCAACATAGTCATAATTGCCGGAGGAATATGCTTCCATCAGCCGTTCCATGTCACGCACGGAGACGGAAGGCCCCATCAGCCTTGCAGAGAGCGTACCGATGATCATAGAGAGAAGTGAATAGATCAGCCCGGCCACAATCAGGCTGGGAACCGAAGATTTACAGAGCTCCCATGCTCTGGATTTTAAAGAACTGCTGTCAATCATGATTAGTCCTTTCCGAAGTTCTGCCGATGCCGACAGAAAGAATCAATAGATGGAATGCTGAGGCTTCAGCTTGAACTTTACACCGGAGACAATGCCGGCGGCGGCATACATTGTCACCATGGACGAGCCCCCGTAGCTGAAAAACGGCAACGTGATGCCGATAACGGGTGTGATGCCGATGCACATGCCGATGTTGATGAACATCTGGGCAGCCATGGCGCCTGCGATGCCCATGCAGATGAGCATATCGTAGATTCTGCCGCAGTGCAGACCGACACGGGCAATATGGATGATAATCACCACCAGCAATATGATGACCACGAGGCAGCCCAGCATGCCGAGGGTCTCACCTGTTGTGGAAAAGATAAAGTCAGTATGCTTGCCGGTGAAAACCGTTCTGGTGTGTTCAGCATCTACGCCGGTCATTCTTCCCGAAGCAAGGGTCAGCTTGCTCTGGGTCGTCTGCCAGGAGATTCCCCAACCGTCCGGATCGATGCTGGGATCATAAGGTGAGAGAAGGCGCTTCTTCTGATAATCCTTGAGAAAATACGTCCACAGGACGGGAATCATCGCAGCCACTGCCGCTCCACCGAGAGCAAACCAGTAGAGTTTAACCCCCAGGCAGAAGAACATCACCAGGAAGACGAAGAGCAGGATGGAGGCAGAACCCAGGTCAGATGACACGACGACGATCATGCCGAAAACGATGGCAAAATGCCCGGCCATCTGCGCCACCGAGAAAAGGGAGTTGATGTCCCGGTATTCCTTCAGATAAGTCATCTGCTTGGCAGAGACGATGATATAGAGAATTTTGATAACCTCAGAGGGCTGCACACCGATGCCGGCAAAGCGGATCCAGGCTTTGTTACCGGTGCCGTCATCAGCACCGAAGATAACCAGGGCAATAATCAGGCCCACGTTGATCAGGCAGAGAATACGCCATTGCTCGCCGAGAATATCCGCATCAATGACCGTCATAAGGGCAAAGGCCCCGATGCCGAGAAACATGGAGAACACCTGAACCAGCACATATTTGGTCGGATTTGAGAGGAAGACACTGCCTTCCATCGCAAAAACCGCACGACGTACCATAAAGATACCGTAAATGGAACTGATCGTACAGATGGCGAGAAGAAAAATATCCGCCCGCTCAAAAAAAAGCCGAATATACGGCATAAACTTTTTGATAAACGCTTCCCCCTTCAGCAAAGCCTGCTCGGCCGCATGAATTGATTTACGCTGTATGATCTGAACTTGAGCGATCATAGATTATATACAATGTTATTTTAACACAAGTTTGTACTTTACGCAACGGCGTCAGCCGTGGTATAATGTGAACGAAATTAAAATTTGATATGCTCCGAATGGGGCACGAGGTACAGATTGACAGAATATTTCAGCAACAGTGAAAAAGAAACGGAAGAAATCGGTGCCCGGTTCGCCGAAAAGCTGCCCGGCGGAAGTGTGGTAGCCATGTACGGAGATCTGGGTGCGGGCAAAACGGCTTTTGTTCGCGGCATGGCAAGGGGCATGGGGCTTGACGCTCATGTTTCCAGCCCGACCTTCACCATTGTGAATGAATATCCCGGTGAAAGAGAACTGATTCATTTCGATATGTATCGCCTATCCTCTGCGGATGAACTGTTTGACATCGGCTGGGAAGATTACCTGAACCGGGGTGCGGTATGCGCCGTGGAGTGGAGTGAAAATGTGCGGGATGCCTTTTTCGGCGATGAGATTAACGTGACGATTGAGAAAACGGGAGATTCATCCAGGAGGATAACCATATGCTGATTCTTGCTTTTGAGTCTTCCGCAAAGGCAGCTTCGGCTGCCCTGGTAAGGGATGGGGAGCTGATTGCCCAGTCCACCCAGTGTTCGGGCCTGACCCACAGCAGAACGCTTCTGCCCATGGCAGAGGATATGCTGAAGAACACGGATATCCGGCTTTCGGATGTGGATATGCTTGCGTGTGCCCACGGCCCCGGATCTTTCACAGGGATCCGGATCGGGATTGCCACGGTGAAGGGCCTTGCATGGGCACTGGATAAGCCCTGTATCGGGGTCTCTACCCTGGAGGCCATGGCCTGGAACGGGATATCTGCCGGGGGGATTATCTGTGCTGTAATGGATGCCCGGCGAAGCCAGGTATATAACGCCCTGTTTGAAATTCGGGATGGGATGCCTGTGAGGCTCACGGAGGATCGGGCTATCTCTCTGGAAGAGCTGAAGGGTGACGTTGAAGCGCTGAACAGTGACGTCTTCCTTGTGGGAGACGGTGCTTCCATCACATCCTCATTTTTTGAAGCGCACCATATCCCGTGGCGGGCTGCTCCATCCAATCTCGCGATGCAGAGTGCATGGGGCGTTGCAATGGCAGCCCAAGGAAAGAAAGGCGGCAGCGCAGATGATCTGCTGCCCGTTTACCTGAGGCTGTCCCAGGCAGAAAGAGAACGCCAGGAGCGTATGGCAAAAGGATAAAGCCGCTGATAACGAAAAATTTTTAATTATTATAGGAGTGTCTAACCATGAGCAAAGTATTCGTATTTGACCACCCGCTGATTCAGCACAAGCTGTCCATTCTGAGAGACAAAAAAACCAGCGTCAAGGAATTCCGTGAGCTGATCTCCGAAATTGCCATGCTGATGTGCTACGAGTGCACCAGGGATCTCCCGCTGGAAGACATTGATGTGGAAACTCCTGTAGCCATTGCCCACTGCAAGCGCATTGCAGGCAAGAAGCTGGCAATTGTGCCGATTCTCCGTGCAGGTCTCGGTCTGGTGGATGGCATGGTAAACATGATTCCCAATGTGAAGGTGGGCCATATCGGCCTTTTCCGTGATCCGGACACTCTCAAGCCGGTAAAATACTACTTCAAGATGCCCCCCGATATCACGGAGCGTGATGTGATTGTGGTTGACCCGATGCTGGCAACAGGCGGATCTGCTTCTGCTGCCATCACATTCCTGAAAGAAGCCGGTGTGTCTCACATCAAACTGATGTGCGTGATCGGTGCACCGGAGGGCGTGCAGAAGATGCAGGAAGACCATCCGGATGTTGACATCTATGTAGCTGCACTGGACGAGAAGCTGAATGAGCACGGCTATATCGTGCCGGGTCTCGGCGATGCCGGTGACAGAATCTTCGGCACCAAATGATTTTTAAAAGGGCTGACATTCTTCTCCCCTCCCCGGAGGTGGATCCGGAGAAGTGGAGCGTGATTGCCTGTGATCAGCACTCCGCCGAGCCGGAATACTGGGATGAACTGGACCGCTTTGTGGGCAGTGCTCCCAGCTCCCTTCGCATGATTCTTCCGGAAGCCTATCTCTCCCGGGACAATGACAGGCGTGCAGAGCACGTGCACGACGTCATGCGGGATTATCTGGCAGGCGGGGTTTTTCAGGAAATACCCGAGAGCTACGTCTATGTGGAGAGAACGCTCTCTTCCGGTGTCTGCCGTCGCGGACTGGTAGGCATGGTGGATCTCGATGCGTATGACTACAGCAGAGACTCTTCTTCCCCGATCCGTGCCACAGAGGGAACCGTGGAAGAACGCCTGCCGGCACGCATACGGATTCGAAAAGGCGCTGCTCTTGAGATGCCGCATATCATGATTTTCATCCACGATCCGGAAAACCGTGTATTCGGCAGCATTGAACCCGGCAGGCTGCTCTATGACTTTGAATTGAACTGCGGAGGCGGTCATCTCGTCGGGCATCAGGTCACCGGGAAAGCAGCTGACAAAGTGGATTCTGCTTTTGCATGCCTTGCTGATGAGGCGGCAGAAAAGTATGCTGGAATGGCACCTGCTGTAATGGCTATCGGTGACGGGAACCACAGCCTGGCTACTGCCAAAAAATGCGGAGATAAGTATGCTCTGGCGGAGATTGTGAATATCTGCGACGACTCCATTGAATTTGAGCCGATTCACAGGGTCCTCTTCGGAACCGATCCGTCGGAATTTGAGAAGAAATTCGGGTCTCGAATTGCAAAGATTCCGCCGGCGGATAACTACGCCGCTCTCATTGCTGAGACCGATCGTTTCTGCAGCGAATATCTGAAGAAGCACGGCGGAAGTGTAGACTATATCCACAATGACGACGCTGCCATTGCCATGGGAAGCCGTGAAGGCTGTGCGGCAATTCTTCTGCCGGCGCTGAACAAAGAGCAGCTGTTTGACAGCATTGTGAAAAACGGGCCCTTCCCGAAGAAGAGCTTCTCAATCGGATGTTCGGCAGATAAGCGATATTATATGGAATGCAGAAAGCTCGGCTGATGCCGAGCTTTCTTTTTTATGTTGTTCTTCGCACCGGGTGCTCTGAGCCCCGGCTTTAAGATTTGATCGTTGCGAGATAGGAGACGACGGCGTCCTGCACACGCTGCGCTGCCTCGCCGGAGTTGCCGTTGCCGGCAAAATAGTCTGCCGCATTCTCCAGCACAAGATTGTAGATCAGGTCATTTTCCGCATTCGGTGCGGCATGTGAGAGAATCAGCCGAACCAGTTCAGCCTGTTCTCCCGCCATGGCAAGGGCATTTTCAAAAGCATTCTGATTGCTGGGGAACGGCCAGGAGCTGTTCTGTGCGGAAGAGAGAATACCGCTGCGGATAAACTGCCAGGCTGCATCCTTGTCTGCACAGTCAGAGCCCATTGCAAAGCCCTTGCGGAGATTCAGCACATTGCCCGGGCCTTCGATCACCGGCAGGCCAATGATAACAGGATCGGTGAAGGCGGCAGTCGCTTTTGAGGCATCCTCGGCGGAATAAAGCGCTGTACGCTGCAGCAGCTGAACTTTCTTCTGGATGAGCTCAGCGTCGTTGGTATCTCTGGGTTCCGCCGGAAGCCGTTTGGCAAATTCCAGAATTCTGGCAAACTCAGCAGTATTGAACGTACATGTCAGATTATTCCAGTCTACAAAGCGGTTGAGATTCATCCCCAGTACTTCATAGAGGATGCTGCTGCGGGTATCTGCAGCACCGAAAGCATACATGCCCTCACCCATGGTGGAGACAATGTTGTTATACTGCTGGAAGGTCCAACCTTCCATTCCGTCAAGGAGACGGGCAGGGCCGACAACCGTTGCCAGGCTGAAGCCCTCAGCAGTTCCGTAAAGCTTTCCGTTAAACTGCAGGGCAGAGAGCACCTGAGGCACCAGGCTGTTCAGGTTCAGTTCGCCGTCATTCTCCAGGTAGGGCGTGAGATCCTCCAGCATACCGGAGGCCGCAAGTGCCTCATAGGGCATGGAAGTAAGATCAATCAGATCAGGCATCTTTCCACTCTGCTGAGCAAGCTGTCTGATCTCGGCCACCGGGTTGGCGCCATCTGCAACAGAGATGGTTTTCAGGGTAATATGGGCCGTCTCACTGCTGCGATTGAAGGCAACCACAGCATCCTGAAGCGTATCTACCGGGTTGGCGGAAACCATCACAAGCTCTGTCTTATTCTGCGCTGTCCCCTCCTGTGCTGTCACCGTGACAAGGCTGGTCTCATACCCGGACTGCGCATCGCTCCAGGAGTTAACCAGGCAGCGGAAGGATTTGCCGTCTTCCGTCACAATATTGGAAACACGGGAACCGCTTACATCGGCATCCAGCCAGTTGAAAATCAGCTCTTCGGTTTTTTCAGCCATCTTATAGCCGAAAAGGCTGTCACCGGTGGAATAATAGAAGCTGTAATCCCCTGCCCCGTCTGCAAAGCAGAGTGCGGAAGAGCTTAGGTCAATCGTTTCCTCCACCGCATCCGATGCGGCATTGAATATGGACAGCTTCTGGGCGTTCTCAACCCAGGAGACGGCGGCAATCCTGCCGTCGCTGAGGCGGAGAAGATTTGTGACATAACCGCTGACAGAAGCATTGCCCACCTGTGTTCCGTCCTCGGAAACGGAAAGGTCATTGCCGTTGGCATCCGTAATACGGGTGCTCTCCCGGAAGGAAGTGCCGTCATATTCTCCGGAAAGGATCATACCGCTGCCGAGCGGCGTATAAGCCGATGTATAATGCGTCTCAAGAACCGGTTCAGGTGTGGGCTCCGGAGTAGGTTCCGGAGTCGGCTCCGGGGTGGGCTCTGATGTCTGGACAGGTGCAGGCTCAGCAGGCACTTCGGCAGAGATACTCTCCTGTGCGCCGCCGGACATAGCAGGTCTCAAAACACCGAACCAGACAGCTGCAAGAACAATTGCAGCTGCAACAATAAGGAAAAGCAGCACAGCAATCACTCTGCCGGATTTTTTCCTCCTGGGTGCAGGAGCCCGGCTGCCGGAATTGCGTGTGCGGCCCGATGAATTTTCCTGTTTCATAACGATCCTCCTTTGAGGTTACTTCAGATTCAGGAACATCATACACCTTTTGTTTCTATTTTGCAATAATTAGATTTTAAAAAGACATTTTTGTTTTCCTTTTCCAGAAATATTGTTGAATTCTTCTCCGCTTTGGAATACAATATCCATATCCGGAAAACAGACTAAAAGCAGAAAGGAAAATGCCTTATGGTCGATATCAGCATCAGTGAAATATGGAGAGCAAAGAAACGGCTCTCCCCTGTTCT
>ODAI014105760.1_pt1 | contig 10891 bp, 5 predicted proteins | sample 1539321 | NCBI WGS metagenome assembly ODAI01 (sample SAMN02144231, study PRJEB22623) | gut metagenome | biome: sheep rumen | host: Ovis aries | place: New Zealand | reverse complement strand
GATGCTCTGCTATAAAAAAGGTTGCCAGCGGAAGATTTGGAGCGACAAGTAGATACCTTTGCAGTGCAAGAGAGATTCAGATTAAGATGGCACAGGGTGCTAAGCCCGGTGAAGGTGGTCATCTCCCGGGTAAGAAGGTATATCCGTGGATTGCCAAGACGAGACACTCTACCCCGGGTGTAAGCTTAATATCGCCACCGCCTCATCATGATATCTACTCAATTGAGGATTTGGCGCAGCTTATATATGATTTGAAATGTGCTAATAAGAACGCACGAATATCTGTAAAGCTTGTATCGGAATCAGGCGTAGGAACTGTTGCAGCAGGTGTTGCCAAAGCAGGAGCAGGAGTAATCCTAATCTCAGGATATGATGGAGGAACAGGTGCTGCACCTCTTTCATCAATTCACAATGCCGGTTTGCCTTGGGAGCTTGGATTGTCTGAGACACATCAGACCTTAATTGCCAATGGACTAAGGAATAAGGTTGTAATTGAGACAGACGGTAAGCTTATGAGTGGCAAAGATGTAGCAATCGCAGCAATACTTGGAGCAGAGGAATTTGGATTTGCCACAGCACCGCTTATTACACTAGGATGCGTAATGATGAGAGCATGTCAGTCAGATACATGTCCCATGGGCGTTGCTACTCAGAATCCTGAACTTAGAAAGAGATTCAAAGGTAAACCGGAGTACGTTGAGAATTTCATGAGATTTATTGCAAGACAGCTTCGTGAAATTATGGCTGATTTGGGTGTTAAGTCAATTGATGAATTAGTGGGCAGAACTGACCTTCTTCGCGTCAAGGATGCGCTTGACACAACAGATGTTAAGCTTGACTTGTCAAGAATTCTAATGAAGGAATTAGATAAGACGCTTCCTAGCAGTCCTAAGAATCTATATGACTTTGAGCTTGAGAAGACTAAGGACGAGAGCGTACTCCTTGCATCGAAGGATATTGAAAGGGCAATTAAAGAGGGAAAGAAAGCGACTGCAAGTGTTGAGCTTAAGAGTGTGGACAGGACATTTGGCACGCTTCTTGGAGCAGAGATTACGAGAAACAACCTTGATGGTCTTAAGGAAGATACTATCACGATTAATTGTACAGGTGCCGGAGGTCAGAGCTTCGGGGCATTTATCCCAAGTGGACTTACTCTTAATTTGCAAGGCGACAGTAACGATTACTTCGGCAAGGGCTTATCAGGTGGTAAGCTAATTGTCAGGGCACCGAAGGAAGCTAAATACAATCCACATGAGAATATTATTATTGGAAATGTTGCTCTCTATGGTGCTACAAGTGGTAAAGCCTTCATTGCCGGTATGGCAGGCGAGAGATTCTGCATTCGTAATTCAGGTGCTACAGCCTGTGTCGAAGGCGTGGGCGAGCATGGATGTGAGTATATGACAGGTGGTGTGGCTGTTATATTGGGTTCTACCGGCAAGAATTTTGCTGCAGGTATGTCAGGCGGTGTGGCATATGTTCTTGATGAACATAACAAGTTATATAAGAACCTTAATAAGCAACTTGTAACTATGGAAAATGTTGATTCCAAAGTGGACAAGGAAGAGCTTAAGGCAATCATCAGTGAACATGTTGAATTGACAGGCTCTAAGAAAGGTAAAGAAGTGCTAGATGATTTTGACAATAGGGTTAAGCAATTCAAGAAGATTATACCAACTGATTATAAAATCATTATGAAAGAAATCGCACATCAGAAAGAACAGGGGGCTGATGATGACACAGCCAAGATTGAGGCGTTCAAAGTAGTTGTAGGAGGTGAGAAGTAATGGGTAAGACAACGGGATTCTTAGAGTATGACAAAGTTGAGGGACCTGTAAGGAAAGAAGAAGACAGAATTCAGGATTTCAAAGAATTCCATGACTCATTACCCCTTACTAAGCAACAAGAACAGGCAGCAAGATGTATGAATTGCGGAATACCGTTTTGTCAGGCGGGTACACTTATATCAGGAATGGTATCAGGATGTCCTCTTAACAATCTTGTACCTGAGGTAAATGATCTGGTATATCAGGGAAGAATGGAGGAAGCTTATAGAAGACTTGCAATTACTCACAGCTTTCCTGAATTCACAAGCAGAGTATGTCCTGCACTGTGTGAAGCTGCATGTACCTGCGGATATCAGGATGGTAGCGTATCTACTAAGGAGAATGAGAAAGCTGTTATTGAATATGCTTATTCTAACAATCTGGTGGAGGAAATCACCCCTGATAGTCGAACCGGAAAAAAGGTCGCTGTAATTGGAAGCGGACCTTCCGGACTTGCATGCGCACAGCTTCTCAACAGACGAGGGCATGAGGTTACGGTGTACGAAAGAAGGGACAGAATCGGCGGTCTTCTAAGGTATGGAATACCCAATATGAAGCTTGACAAGTCACTTATTGACAGACGAGTAGCACTAATGGAAGAAGCGGGCATTCATTTCGTCCTTAATACCGATATTGGTCGTGATATTAAGTCTAAGGAACTCAAGAAAGAATATGACGCTGTCATTCTAGCCTGTGGTGCCTCTAATCCAAGAGACATCAAAGCACCCGGAAGAGAAGCAAAAGGAATAAGATTTGCAGTAGACTTCCTGACAGAAGTTACGAAGACCTTACTCGATAGTGAATTTGCGAAGGTGCCGTATAAGCTTGCAAAAGGTAAAGATGTTATAATAATAGGCGGTGGTGATACAGGCAACGATTGTTGCGGTACATGTATCAGGCTTGGGGCCAAGAGTGTAACACAGCTTGAGATGATGCCTAAGCCACCGGAAGAAAGACTACCTTCAAACCCATGGCCGGAGTGGCCTAGAATCCTTAAGGTGGATTACGGTCAAGAGGAATCTATATACAAGTTCGGACGTGACCCAAGAGTATACCAGACCACCGTCAAGGAATTCATTAAGGATAAGAAGGGCAATCTCAAGGAGGTTGTACTAATTAAGCTGGAATCCAAGAAGGATGAGAAGACCGGAAGGTTCATGATGGTACCGGTTGAGGGAACAGAAGAGACAGTTCCTTGTCAACTTGTTCTTATTGCAGCAGGATTCTTAGGCAGTGAGAAATATGTAACTGATGACTTCGGTGTTGAATTAGATGCAAGAACCAATGTTAAGACTGATAATGACAAGCACGCATCTTCCGTAGCTAAGATATACGCAGCCGGAGATGTCAGAAGCGGACAGTCATTAGTAGTCAGAGCTATTGCTGACGGACGTAAGGCTGCTAGAGAAGTAGATTTGGCGCTGATGGGATACACTAATTTATAGTATACTGTATAGCAGGTGCACTAAATTATAAGAATTATGACTGAAGCCTTGTGTCAAGTTTAGAAAACACACCAATTAAGTCAGTGAGGGAATTTCGTGACAGGGATGTCACGAAAAGGAGGTCACCGACTGGATGGAGGATTGACCTCCGGTTCCCGACAAGGCAAATTAGAGTACTAGAACTTAATTGGCAGTGTTTTCTTAACGAAGACACACCAGCGAAGTCATAATAATTATAATTTGGTGCACGTGAAATACATTAAATAATAAGGAGAAAATCATGGCAACAATTAATAAGAATTTCACTAAGCTACCAGGTAGCTATCTATTCTCTACAATAAGTAAGAAGGTAACAGAATTTGAGAAGGCAAATCCTGATGCAAGCATAATTCGACTTGGCATCGGCGATGTAACAAAACCACTTGCGCCAACCGTTATTGACGCCCTTCACAGTGCGGTAGATGAGATGGCACATGAAGAAACATTTAAGGGATATGCTCCCGATTTAGGATATCCATTTCTTAGGGAGAAGATTGCTATGTCCGATTATAAGGACAGAGGCTGCGATATCAGTGCTGACGAGATATTCGTATCAGACGGTGCCAAATGCGACTGTTCCAACATCCAGGAAATCTTCGGTCTCGACAATACTATAGGTGTATGCGACCCTGTATATCCAGTGTACGTGGATTCTAATGTTATGGCAGGAAGAACAGGACTATATAATAGTGACACAATGAGATTCGACAAGGTTATCTATATGCCATGTAATGCAGATAACGGATTTGTGCCAGAGCTTCCAGACAAGGCACCTGACTTAATCTATCTGTGCTTTCCTAACAACCCAACCGGTGCTGTTATTACTGAGGATGCACTTCAGAAATGGGTTGACTATGCAATTAAGAATAATAGTGTGATTCTATATGATAGTGCTTACGAGGCATTTATCTCAGAAGAGAATGTTCCTCATAGCATTTACGAATGTGAAGGAGCAAGAGAGTGTGCAATAGAATTTCGCTCATTCTCTAAGACAGCAGGCTTCACAGGACTTAGATTAGGATATACAGTTGTTCCTTTCGACCTCGTACTGGACGGTGTGGCGCTTCATGATTTATGGGCTAGAAGACACGGGACTAAATACAACGGAGCACCATACATTGTTCAGAAGGCAGGAGAGGCTGTTTATTCTAAGCAGGGCAGAGCTGAGATTAATGATGCTATCTCTTATTATATGGCAAATGCGAAGATTATCCTTGATGGCTTAGAGAAGGCTGGATACGAAGTATACGGCGGTGTTAATGCTCCATATATATGGCTTAAGACTCCTAATAATATGACAAGCTGGGAGTTCTTCGATTACTTATTAGAGAAGGCTAACGTAGTAGGAACTCCTGGTGTGGGATTCGGCCCAGAGGGAGAGCATTATTACCGATTAACAGCCTTTGGTAATAGAGAGAATACAATTAAGGCTATAGATAGAATTAAGAAATTGTAGAATTATAGCGCAAACTCTCAGCATAAATATTACGAGGAGGAGATAATATGACGAAGTACATTTTCGTAACCGGAGGAGTTGTATCCGGACTTGGCAAAGGTATTACGGCGGCGTCACTGGGAAGGCTGCTTAAGGCGAGAAGTCTTAAGGTTGCGGCTCAGAAGCTGGATCCTTATATCAATGTGGATCCGGGAACAATGAGCCCGTATCAGCATGGTGAGGTATATGTAACAGAAGATGGAGCTGAGACGGATTTGGATCTTGGTCATTATGAGAGATTTATAGATGAAGACTTGACGAAATATTCTAATCTGACCTCCGGTAAAGTGTACTGGAATGTTCTTAATAAGGAGAGAAGGGGCGAGTATCTGGGCTCCACGGTTCAAGTGATACCTCATATTACTAACGAGATTAAAGAGTTCGTATACAGAGCAGGAGAAGAGACTGACGCTGACGTTGTCATTACAGAGATCGGAGGAACAATTGGTGATATTGAATCCCAGCCTTTTTTAGAGGCAGTTCGTCAGATTTCCTTGGAAAAAGGCAAGGAGAATAGTCTCTTTATTCATGTGACATTAGTTCCGTTTCTTCACGGCTCTAATGAGCATAAGTCCAAGCCCACACAGCATTCTGTCAAGGAGCTTCAGGGTATGGGTATTAAGCCGGACATAATTGTTCTAAGATGCAATGAGCCCTTGGATGAAAGTATATGTAAGAAAATATCCATGTTCTGTAATGTTAAGGAAGACTGCGTTATTGAGAACAGAACACTTGACAGTCTCTACGCCGCACCGCTAATGCTTGAGGATAGCAATTTCTCCGAGGTTGTATGTAGAGAGCTTGGTATAAAGGGAACAACTGCGGATTTATCGGAATGGAGGGAATTAGTAGATAGAATCAATAACGAGGTGCATGATATTACCATAGGTCTTGTGGGCAAATATGTAGCACTACATGATGCATATCTGTCTGTGGCAGAGGCACTCTCTCATGCAGGCTATGAGAATAATTGTCGTGTTAATATCGACTGGATTGATTCAGAAGAGCTTAACGAGAGTAATTATGAAGAAAGACTAAGTAAGGTTCAAGGAATAATTATTCCGGGAGGCTTCGGTGACAGAGGAGTTGAGGGGATGATTCTCTCAGCAAGATATGCAAGGGTACACAAGGTTCCTTATTTTGGCATCTGCTTGGGAATGCAGATAGCTGTAATTGAGTTTGCAAGGGCTGTTGCAGGAATTGATGATGCATGCTCAGGCGAATCAGATAATCCATCTAAGAACAGGGTAATTGATTTTATGCCCGGACAAAGCGAGGAGGTTAAGAAGGGTGGTACGCTAAGACTTGGAAGCTTCCCCTGTGTAATCCGACCGGATACGATTATGGAAGAATGTTATAAGAAGAGTGTGATTAATGAGCGTCATAGACATAGATACGAATTCAATAACGACTATAGAATAGTATTAGAAGATGCGGGGCTTATTTTGTCAGGAATATCCCCTGACGGTGAACTGGTCGAAACTGTAGAGTTAGGAGAGCATCCATTCTTCATTGGAGTGCAATTTCACCCCGAGTTCAAGTCGCGTCCTAACAGACCACATCCGTTATTTAACAGGTTTATAGAGGAGGCAGAAGGTGAGGTATAACAGAAAGCTTATATTAGAAGACGGTACAAGCTATGAGGGATATGGGTTCGGTGGTAGTTCTGAGGCAGTATGTGAGATTGTATTCAACACCTCCATGGCAGGCTATCAGGAGATATTATCAGACCCTTCATATACCGATCAGGCAATAGTTATGTCATATCCCCTAATAGGTAATTACGGCATAGCAGAAGAAGATTTCGAAAGTAAGATGATAGGATTAAGCGGTCTGATTGTAAGAGATGTAAGTGACAATCCATCTAATTTCCGTTCTACCAAGTCCGTACCTGAGTTGTTAGAAGAAGCGGGCGTGCCAGGGATATGTGGTATAGATACAAGAAAGCTTGTCAGAAGCATAAGGGACTACGGTTCAAGGAGATGCATTATAACAGATATTAATACTTCGACCCATGCAGGAGTGTCCAAAATTATGGACACACCTGTCCCTCATGATGCAGTACAGAGAGTTAGTTGTAAGAAGAAATATTATTCTCGTACATCTAATCCGCTATATAATGTGGTGGCAATTGATTGCGGAATGAAGTCTAACATTGTAAGAATGCTTAATGATAACAGATGTAATGTAACGATTGTACCGTATAGTACAAGCAGTGACGAGATAATGGCTCTATCTCCTGACGGTTTATTTGTATCCAACGGACCGGGAGACCCGACTGATGTTCCTGAAGTGATTAATACATTACGAGAACTTCATGGTAAGATTCCCATGTTTGGAATATGCTTAGGACACCAGCTTATTGCACTCTCCTACGGTGCTAAGACTTACAAGCTTAAGTTCGGTCACAGGGGCGGCAATCACCCTGTTAAGGATATACGAAGTGGCAAAATAGAGATTACCAGTCAGAATCACAGCTACGCGGTAGACGAAAAGTCTATAGAGCAAAGCGAGCTTATGATATCACATATTAACCTGTTGGATAATACTGTCGAGGGCCTCTACAGCGATAAGAATAAGGTGTTCTCAGTTCAGTACCACCCGGAGAGCGCACCCGGTCCATGCGACAGTAAATATCTATTCGATAAATTTACAGACCTTATGAAGATGAGTTAGTGTCGCAAGTCTCTAGGACAAAACCTGCAAAGCGATTTTCTCATGAGCGTGCAGGTGTTTGTCCTAGAGCCTATAATAAAACCATAATAGGAGATTATCTATGCCCAAGAGAACAGATATTAAGAAAGTACTTGTTATTGGCTCAGGCCCAATTGTCATAGGCCAGGCAGCAGAATTTGATTATGCAGGAACACAGGCATGCCTTGCACTTAAGGAAGAGGGCTACGAGGTTATTCTTGCCAACTCCAATCCTGCAACAATTATGACTGACAATTCTATTGCCGATAAGGTGTACATGGAGCCTCTTACACTAGAATACATGGCAAGGATATGTAGATATGAGAGGCCGGATGCTCTGCTTCCCGGAATCGGAGGTCAGACAGGTCTTAATCTGTCCCTGCAGCTTCATGACAAAGGCGTATTAGAAGAGTGTGAGATTGAACTTTTAGGAACAGATGCGGCAAGCATTAGAAGGGCTGAGGACAGGGAAGAGTTCAAAGAATTATGTGAGACGCTGGGAGAGCCGGTAGTACCGTCACAGATTGCCAATACGTTGGATGAGGGAATTAAGGCGGCAGAAGACATCGGTTATCCCGTGATTCTACGACCTGCATTTACCCTTGGAGGAACCGGAGGCGGATTCGCTAACGACGAAGAAGAGTTGATTAGCATGATGAAGAATGCCCTGTCTTTGTCTCCTGTTCATCAGGTGCTTGTTGAAAAGTCAATCAAGGGATACAAAGAAATAGAGTATGAAGTAATACGCGATGCGGCAGACAGTGCTATTACCGTATGTAACATGGAGAATCTGGATCCTGTCGGTATTCATACAGGAGATTCAATTGTTGTTGCTCCAAGTCAGACATTAACCAACAAGGAATATCAGATGCTAAGAAGCAGTGCACTTTCCATAATAAGAGCCCTTAAGATTAAGGGTGGATGTAATGTTCAGTTCGCCCTTGATCCCCAGTCCTTTGACTATTATGTGATTGAAGTCAATCCAAGAGTGTCCCGCTCTTCTGCTTTGGCATCCAAGGCAAGCGGATATCCAATCGCAAGGGTTTCTGCCAAGATTGCTGTTGGAATGAATTTGGATGAGATAGAGCTTGCCAATACACCGGCATGCTTTGAGCCGACACTTGATTATGTCATAACCAAGATGCCACGTTTTCCTTTTGACAAATTTACATATGCATCCAACGTCTTATCCACTCAGATGAAGGCCACCGGTGAGACCATGGGTGTGGGGAGAACAATGGAAGAGAGCCTTCTCAAGGCAATAAGGTCGTTGGAGGATGGCAAGAATCATATCCATCTTGACAAATTTGATGTGTCCACTTTATCGGACACAAATGACAAGCAGGAAGCGATTGATAAGCTCCTTCTATATATTGAAGAAGGAACTGATGACAGATTATATGCCATATCTGAGCTGCTGTGGCTAGGGGTTGACCCGCAGATTATCTATACAAGAACTAAGATAGACATGTTCTTCTTAGATAAGGTTAAGAGAATTGTTGACTTCGAGGTCAAGATAGAAGAATCAGGCAAGAAGAATTCGGACAACAACACCATCGTGCTTGATAAGGAACTATTATATGACGCCAAGAGAATAGGATTTTCTGATTCTTATATTGCAGAGCTACTTGGATGCGGTGAAGATGATATATGGCAGCTTCGTAAGAAATATAACATTTATCCGGTATACAAGATGATAGATACCTGTGCAAGTGAATTCGAAAGCTATGTGCCGTACTTTTATTCAACCTATGAAGAGGAGAACGAATCCATAGTTTCATCCAATGAGAAGATTGTTGTGTTAGGCTCCGGTCCTATTAGAATCGGACAGGGTGTGGAATTCGACTACTCCACAGTCCATGCCGTTAAGACAATCCATGATATGGGATATGAAGCAATTGTAATTAATAATAATCCTGAGACCGTTTCCACTGATTATACATGCGCAGACAAGTTGTATTTTGAGCCTCTGACTGTAGAAGATATCATGAATATAATCGATTTGGAAAAACCAAAAGGGGTTATTGTATCCTTAGGCGGACAGACTGCAGTTAATCTTGCTGAAGGTTTAGAATCAAGGGGAGTTAATATTATAGGAACAGGAACCGGTGCCATATTTGCGGCTGAGGACAGAGATGCTTTCGAGAGCATTATCGCTAAGCTTAAGATTCCACAGCCACAGGGTGTGGCAGTAACCAATATCGAAGATGGAATTAAGGCAGCGTCCGACATTGGATATCCTGTTCTTGTAAGACCGTCGTTTGTACTTGGCGGTCGGGCAATGGAAATAGTTGCAAATGAGAAGATGCTATGCCACTATCTGAAGAACGCCGTCGAAGTCGATAAGGACAAGCCTGTTCTTGTTGACAAGTATATTGTGGGTAAAGAAGTCGAGGTTGACGCAGTATGTGACGGAGAAGATGTATTTCTTCCGGGAATTATGGAGCTTGTAGAGCGCACCGGTGTACATTCCGGCGACAGTATGAGTGTATATCCGCCGTTTTCCATTACTGAAAATGTTAAGAATACAATCTGGGAATATACGAAGAAGCTTGGAGTGGGAATTGGAATTGTAGGACTTTTCAATATCCAATTTATAGTAGATGGTGATAATAATGTATATATCATAGAAGTTAATCCCAGGGCATCAAGAAGCGTACCTTTCTTATCCAAATCAACAAATGTGCCTCTTGTAGATATAGCAACTCGTGTTATGCTAGGAGAAAGCCTTAAGTCACAGGGGTTTGCGGACACAATTCTTCCGGAGAAGGACTTTTGGTATGTCAAGGCTCCTGCATTCTCATTTGCCAAGCTTAATGGGATGGATGCATATCTCTCACCGGAGATGAAGTCAACCGGTGAAGCTATAGGCTATGATAAGAGTCTGAAACGCGCATTATATAAAGCACTTCAAGCCTCCGGAATCAAGATGAAGGAATATGGAACGGTTGTTGTTACATTAGCAGACGAGGACAAGGAGGAGTCGCTGCCGCTTATTAAGCGATTCTATGACCTTGGCTTTAATATTGAAGCGACTATCGGTACAGGTACATTTCTTAAGGAGCATGGCATAAGAACCAGAATTCGGGGTAAGATTAGTGACGGAAGCAACGAGATACTTGAAATCATCAAAGCAGGGTATGTTAGTTACATTATCAACACAAGAGCGATTTTGTCGGGAATTCATTATGAGGATGGCGTAGAGATACGCCGATGTGCTATTATGAATGGTGTGACCATGTTCACATCCTTAGATACCGTAAGAATATTACTTGATGTGTTAGAAGACATTTCCCCGAGAATTAGTGTGATATAATAAAAGCAGTGCAACTATACTACCATATACACTCAAAGCTGTACACCTTCGCTAAGCATATGCAAGCAATTGCAAT
>ODAI012906432.1_pt1 | contig 10891 bp, 7 predicted proteins | sample 1539321 | NCBI WGS metagenome assembly ODAI01 (sample SAMN02144231, study PRJEB22623) | gut metagenome | biome: sheep rumen | host: Ovis aries | place: New Zealand | reverse complement strand
GCAGGAGCCTCAAACTGAGGGGCGGCACGGAAGTAGAAAGAGGGCTTTCCGTCGGCATCGGTTGCATTGGCAATGATCCCACGGTTGCGCACATGGATATAGACGCCGTCGTCGGTCTTGATGCAGTAGATGGCCTCCAGCTCAGTGCGTCCCTGGGCGTTAGCCAGCTGATAGTCGGCACCTCCGTTGATGATGGTGCCCTTGAGCAGCGGCCCTTCGAAGGTGCCCCCCGTGATGGGGATGACGGTGCGCCGTCCGTGCTGGGTGTTGTCGATGCCGAATGCCTCGCCTAGCGTCACTTTCAGCTGCAGGGCGAACTCCAGTTCAGGAGCATTCTTTGGCGGAGTGATCTGTGCGCTGACATTCAGTGAGAGGGCCGTCAGCAGGGCCGCAAGAAGTAGTCTCATAGTCGTAAGTTTATTAATTAGGATTTGATGGTGCAAAGATACGACAAAAAACTGAAAACCGGAAAATTTTCGTGCCTTTTGCGCTGAATTAACACTAAGAAGAAATGAATATGCAAGAAATGAACAAAGGGTTTATGTATTTCATCTGCCTCGTCGCAGCGATGGGCGGCCTGCTCTTCGGCTACGACTGGGTGGTGATAGGTGGTGCCAAGCCCTTCTACGAGCTCTACTTCGGCATTGGCGACTCGCCCCTGCTGCAGGGCATTGCCATGACCACGGCGCTGGTGGGATGCCTCGTGGGAGCGATGGTGGCTGGAGCGGCTGCCGACAGATACGGCCGCAAGCCGCTGCTGATGACTGCCGCCGTGCTGTTCACTGTGTCGGCCATTGGCACGGGCCTGTTCAATGACTTCACTTTGTTCAACATCGCCCGCTTCGTGGGAGGCATGGGCATCGGCGTGGCGTCAGCCCTCTCGCCGATGTATATCGCAGAGGTAAGCCCTGCGGCCATCCGCGGACGGCTGGTGAGCCTCAATCAGATGACCATCGTGCTGGGCATCCTGGCTGCCCAGGTGGCCAATATGCTGCTGGCACGCGACACCTCAGTGGCCGAGAGTCAGGCATGGAACATCGAATGGGGCTGGCGCTGGATGTTCTGGGCCGAGACGCTGCCTGCCGCCCTGTTCCTCGTGCTGAGCTTCTTCATCCCTGAGAGCCCTGTCTACCTGAGGATGAAGGCAGAGCGGGCAGCGGCAAAGACAGCCGGCAACACTGCGATGGCCACAGCCGACGGAGGTGCTCAGCGCTTCTCCACGCTCATCTCCGACCGCTCCCTGCGCAGGGTGCTGCTACTGGGTCTCTTCATCGCCGTGTTCCAGCAGTGGTGTGGCACCAATGTCATCTTCAACTATGCACAGGAGATCTTCGTGGGAGCAGGCTTCGACGTCGACGGCATGTTCATCAACATTGTCATCACGGGCATCGCCAATGTGGTGTTCACTATCGTCGCCCTCTACACCATCGAGAAATGGGGACGGCGCACGCTCATGCTCATCGGAGCAGGCGGCTTGGGGCTCATCTATCTCACCCTGGGCACCTGCTACTTCCTGGGTATGACGGGCATGCTGATGGTGGCGCTGGTAGTGACGGCCATCTCTGTCTATGCCATGACCCTCGGCCCTGTCACCTGGACGCTGCTGGCCGAGATCTTCCCCCATCGCATCCGAGGCATCGCCATGGCCACCTGCACCTTCGCCCTATGGGTGGGATGCTGCACGCTCACCTTCTCCTTCCCCTCCATGAATGCAGCCCTGGGCAGCAGTGGCACGTTCTGGATCTACAGCGGCATCTGCATCTGTGCCTTCATCTTTCTCTGGCGCCGTTGTCCTGAGACCAAGGGCAAGAGCCTGGAAACGCTGGAGAAGGAGCTGACGGCGAAGTAATGATTCCCAAAAACTTACTACTGACTATGCGAAAAACGATACTACTGACCATCATCCTGCTGACTGCGCTGACAACGACGGCACAGCGACAGCGCAGGGAGTACACACCATCGCCCGTCAAGGGACAGCCGTGGAACGCCCCTGGCAACATCAACCCCATCCTGCCAGGCTATTTTGCCGACCCCACCATCCGCCGCTTTGGCGACATCTATTATATTTATGCCACCACTGACGGCACAGGCAACGGCTACGGACCAGCACAGGTGTGGGCCAGCTACGACTTCGTCAACTGGCAGAACATGGTCATGAACTGGCCCACGACGGAGGTGGTGTGGGCGCCCGATGTCGTGCAGCAGCCCGACGGCACCTTCCGCTACTACTATTGCGAGCCCTGCGTCATCAGCATCGGCGAGAGCCAGTCGCCCGTAGGTCCTTGGCGCAACATCCTGGGCAGGGACAATGCAGCGATGGTGCCCGACCGCTATGTCCACAATGCCATCACCCTCGATCCGCAGCTCTTCACCGACGACGACGGGTCGCAGTATCTCTACTTCACCACCTGGGGCATCTACGACGGCTTCGGCTGTGGCGTGGCAAAGCTGGCATCGCCTGCCCCATCGTTCCTGGGCACTGACAATGGCGAGGGACGGCAGAACAGGGGCGACGCCCGCCGATGGCGCGAGGATCATCCCTTCCCCATCCCTGCCGACCAGTTCTTCAGCGAGAAACGGCTCATCCCCAACACCCAGCTGAAGGACATCTTCGAGGCGCCCTTCGTCTTCAAGCGTAACGGCGTCTATTACTTCACCTATTCCTCAGGCTCCTGCCATACCGATACCTATCGTGTGCAGTATGCCGTGAGCACCACAGGCCCCATGGGACCCTTCGAGTATAAGGGCGAGCTGCTCACCACCAACGAGGACCTGACCGTCCACGGCCCTGGCCATCACTCCGTGCTCGAGCGCGACGGCCGCTATTTCATCGTCTATCATCGTCACAACCTGCCCAGGTCAGTGCATGGCTTCAACCGCCAGGTGTGCATCGACGAGCTGCAGTTCGACGCTCAGGGCAACATCCTGCCCGTAGTGCCCACCCACGATGCTGAGCCCACCAGGGCTCTGCGCGTGCTCAGCGGCAAGCAGGCCAACCTCGCACTGGGAGCCAAGGCCACCGCCTCGAGCTACTACGACGAGTGGTTCAAGCCCGACTATGCCGTCGACGACAACAATGCCACCCTTTGGAAGGCCAGCCGCGCCAACTGGGACGGAGGCACCCGTCACGACGAATGGCTGCAGATAGACCTAGGCAAGGTGCAGCGCTTCAACGAGGTGTGGACGCAGTTCGAGTATGCCACCTTCTTCTATCAGTACAAGATCGAGACCTCAGTCGACGGGCGCCAGTGGGCCCTCTATGCCGACCGCACGTCCAACACCATGCAGGGTTCACCCATGTGCGACACTGGCAAGGCCAAGGCCCGCTACCTGCGCATCACCATTGCCGACACCCAGAAGAACGGCCACATGCCCGCCATCTGGAACGTGAAGGTATGGCAGCGCGCCCCTCGTCTGCCCCTCAACCTTCAACCATCCACCATCCACCTTCCACCATCCACCAATCAATACCCTGGCATGCATCAGAAGGACGTGGAGGCCAGCCAGCGCAGCGCTGATCCCATCGTGCTCGATGTGGCCACGCTGGCACAGGGCCGCAGCCAGCCCTTCGACGTCGAGAACATCACTACTTCCACCATGCAGTTCAAGGCCAGCAAGCCCATCCGGGCCCGTGTCAAGGACGGACGCTGGGCACTCTTCTTCAACGGCACGCAGCACCTCGACAGCGACATCCCCCTGCCTGAGGACTACTGCTACAATGCTCCCTACACCATCACCGCCTGGGTGCTCAGCACCAAGGTGGGACCCGTCAGCACCGTCGCCTCGCTCTCTACTTCAGGGGCCGACCTTGCCACCACCGAATTCCGTCTGGGCACAGATCCTGGGGCAGGACTCGTCAGCCACAACGGCTCGTTCGAGAGCTACGGCGCACCCTCCGCGATCAAGGAGGGCGAGGGCAGCTGGCAGCTGTGGGTCGTCAGCTTCGACGGATGGATGGAGCGCGCCTACTGCAATGGCCGGCTGGTGCACGAGCAGAACAATTTCCTCATGATCCGCCCACAGCAGCACATCACCGTGGGAGCCTCCGCCTCAGGAGCCAACGCTTTCATGGGCTATATCAGCAGGATCACCATCGAGCCGCGCTCCATGACCGCCGGCGAGGTGACAGCCCTCTACGATGCCCAGCGCCAGGCCAGCCTGCCCTCCCTGGGCGACGACGACTTTGAGGAGATCGACCCCGACAGCAAGTTCGAGCTCTCGCCTGCGATGAAGCCCGTCTTCGAGAAGCGAGCCGAGTTCACCCTCTCGGCCAAGACCGCCGACTTCAACGATGACCCGCTCGAGAACGGAGCCTATATCTATAAAGAGGTGGAGGGCGACTTCGTGGCCATGATCCGCGTCAGCGACATGGAGGGCCTGCAGCAGCGCCGTGTGACCAGCTACAACGAGGGCGGCATCATCATCGACGACAAGCACGACAACTACTACCAGCTGGGAGCATTCCCACTCTACAACTGCGGCAATATGCTCACCCACCTCAGTCCCTACGGACGGCCTCAGTTCCCCAACTACAAGAGCTACGACTTCGATCCCATCATGCAGTTCGAGCGACGTGGCGACCAACTCTTCGCACGCACCAGCCGCGACGGCAAGACCTGGGAGAACATGCCCGGCTCGCCCATCCAGCTCAAGGAAAAGACGGTGAGCATCGGAGCCTATCAGACCACCTACACCGACCGTCCGTCATGGGTCAAGCTCAGCGATTTTGTCATCTATCAATAATACCCCATCAACTATGTTACATATCCGCTGCAAGAACAACAACGTCACCAAGAGCTTTCCAGAGGGAAGTTCGCTGCTCGACGTCTATCAGGAGTTTGCCGACGACCTGAAGATGACCTATCCCGTCGTCTCGGCAAAAGTCAACAACACCTCACAGGGACTCAAGTTCCGACTCTTCCAGAATCGCGACGTAGAGTTCCTCGACGCCAGCGAGGGCAGCGGCCACCGCGTCTACGTGCGCTCGCTATGCTTCCTCCTCTACAAGGCCACGCAGGACCTCTTCCCCGGCTCCAAGCTCTTCATCGAGCACTCACTCTGCCGGGGCTTCTACTGCAACTTCAAGCGGCGCACAGGCGAGCTGCTCACCGACGACGATGTCGAGCGGCTGCGACAGCGCATGCAGGAGATCGTCGACCTCGACATGCCCTTCCGCCGCACTGAGGCCACCACAGAGGAGGCCATACGCGTCTTCTCAGAACGGGGCTTCCAGGACAAGGTCAAGCTCCTCGAGACCAGCGGACAGATCTACTCCGACTACTACACCCTCGGCGACACCGTCGACTACTACTATGGACCCCTCGTCCCCTCGGCAGGCTACCTTCAGGTGTGGGGACTCGAGCGCTATGCCGACGGACTGCTGCTGCGCGTGCCCGACTGGAACCGTCCTGACCGCCTCGCCGAGAAGGTCGACCAGCCCAAGACCTTCGGCATGTTTGCTGAGAAAACCCGCTGGGACATCATCATGCGCCTCTCCAATGCCGGCGATGTCAACAAGGCCATCATGCGCGGCTATGCCTCCGAGCTCATACAGGTCTCCGAGGCCCTCCAGGAGAAGAAGATCGTCCAGATAGCCGAAGAGATAGCCCGCCGGAAAGAAGAAATCCAAACCTCAAATCTCAAACCTCAAACCTCAAACCTCAAATCTCCATTCTCAACCCTCCTCGTCCTCATCACCGGCCCCTCATCCTCAGGCAAGACCACCTTCTGCAAGCGACTCAGCGTCCAGCTCCTCGCCTGCGGCCTGCGGCCCGTGTCCTTCTCCACCGACGACTATTTCGTCAACCGTGTCGACACTCCTAAGCTGCCTAACGGCGACTATGACTTCGACAATATCGAGGCCGTCGACTATCGCCTTATGGAGGAGCATCTCACACGCCTCATGCAGGGCGAGCGTGTAGAGGTGCCCGAGTACAACTTCACCACAGGCAAGCGCGAGTACAACGGCAAGAAGCTCAAGCTCGCAGGCGACACCGTGCTCATCATCGAAGGCATCCATGCCCTCAATCCACTCCTCACCAAGAGCATCAGCGACGACGTCAAATACAAGATCTACATCTCGGCACTCACCAGCATCTCACTCGACGACCACAACTGGATACCGCCACGCGACAACCGGCTCCTGCGACGCATCATACGCGACTACAACAAGGGAGCCTTCACGGCCCGCGAGACCATCAGCCAGTGGAAGAACGTCTGCGAGGCAGAGGACCAGTGGATCTTCCCCTTCCAGGAGTCCGCCGACGTCATGTTCAACTCAGCCCTCAACATCGAGTTTGCCGTCCTCCGCACCCATGCCGAGATCATCCTCTCCAGCGTGCCCAAGAACTGTCCGGAGTACAGCGAGGCCCATCGCCTGTTGAAGTTCATCCATTTCTTCCTCCCCGTCAGCGACAAGGAGATCCCTCCCACCAGCATCATGCGTGAGTTCGTAGGCGGCTCCAGCTTCAAGTACGAGCGCTAGCGACGGGCGCCTTGTCGGCTGCGGCTCCTTGTCACCACCGTCAGGGATAGTCGCTATGTGCTTCGCCTACCGTCGTAGTGCGCATGTGGTACCGTCTTCATGCGCATGGGCGAACAATATGACTGCCTGTAGAGCATCCTTTCAATGCAGGTGTGCAATCACCGTTGCTTCACTAAGCAACGGCAAGGACAGTGCAAACCGAAAGCAGAGAGCTTGCTCTATGCTGAGGTGCAGCCTGTTCTCACACTAGCTTTTGTGCTAGTGCAAAGGTACATAAAATAATAATGCCATCCAAATTTTTGACCAAAAATCCTCCGAAAATCCTCTCCGAAAACCGCCTAACTAGCTATATCACAGTGACTTGTAGCTTTCTTGTTTCCGTCTTATTTCCCTGTCAGCATGGTACACATAGCGCCATCGACAGAGTTCCAGATCGACAGAGTACCAAAGTACCAGAGTACCATTTCGTCATTTCGTTTTATTTACAGGTGCATCATTTCTTATATTATATATTATTATATATAATAATATATAATATAATAATATATACTTATAAATTGTTACTATCATCATGCCATTTTTCGAAATCGCAAATGGTACTCTGGTACTCTATGCTGTCAATAGGTTATAATCACAGGGACTCTTGATCCGCGTGCTTAAAGCTGATTGGCCATAGGCCCTGAATGCTGATGATGAAGAAGGTATATAAGGCTCATATTCTATATACGAAGGAGCAAAACCGTTTTGAGGTACTGGAGAACGGTTATATAGCCGTAGGTGCCGACGGACGTGTGACAGGGGTGGCTGCAGATCTGGCATCGCTAGATGGTGAGGGCGCGGAAGTCACGGATTTCGGCGACCGTCTGCTGATTCCGGCCATGAACGACCTTCATGTGCATGCTCCTCAGTATCGTAACCAAGGCATCGCGATGGATTTGGAACTGATGCCATGGCTCAAGCAATACACCTTCCCTGAGGAAATGAAGTTTGCCGACACGGGCTATGCCGAGCGGATGTATCGCCGTTTTGTGCGCGACCTGTGGCGCTTCGGCACCATGCGGGCCTGTGTGTTTGCCACCACTCATACCGCGGGCACCCGCCTGCTGATGCAGCTCTTTCGTGAGGCCGGCATGGGAGCGCTGGTGGGCAAGGTGGCCATGAACCGCAACTGTCCTCCTGGGCTAGGGGAGTCGGTGGAGGAGATGGTGCAGGGATATGAGGAGATGATAGGAGCGGAGAGTGAAGAGGCGCTGGTAAGACCCATCATCACGCCCCGCTTCATTCCATCGTGTACGTCGGAGATGCTACGCGCCTGTGGCGAGTTGGCGGCCAGGTATCGGTTGCCCGTGCAGTCGCACCTCTCTGAGAGCAAGGACGAGATAGCGCTGGTGGCTGAGCTGGAGCCTGAGAGCACCTGCTACGGCGATGCCTACGACCGCTACGGCCTCTTCGGACAGACTCCAACCGTCATGGCTCACTGCGTGTGGACCGAAGGCGAAGAGCTGGCACTGATGAAGCGTCGCGGCGTGGTGGTAGCCCACTGTCCCGCGTCGAATTTCAATGTGGCATCGGGCATGGCGCCCATCCGCGAGTTCCTCAACGAGGGCATGCGCGTGGGTCTAGGCAGCGACATCAGCGGCCCTATCTGCACCCTACGGACCGCGTGCTGATAGTCGACGATTTCCTGGCCGACGGTCAGGCTGTCCATTCCCTCATAGACTTGGTACGTCAGGCTGGTGGCGAGGTGGCAGGCATAGGCATCGCCGTGGAGAAAGGCCAGCAGAAGGGCGGTCGCCTGCTGCGTGAGGAGGGCTATCGCCTGGAGTCGCTTGCCATCATCGAAGAGATGGACTGGCAGACGCAGTCCATCCGTTTCCGTGAGCAATAGCACGAAGGTACTTTCAGGTAACTTTGCAACCGAAATATGAATCGTAACTTACTTAAACTGAACATTGATATGATGAAAAGAACAACTTTCTGCGCTGTATGGATGGCGCTCCTACTGCTGTTGTCGCCAGCAACATCCGTCGCCCAACATCGTGTGGGCACTCAGGAAAAACCATTGACCCCCACTCCGATAGGCGACAGGGAACGCTCCATCGAAGACCTGCTCTATTTCCCCTTCACGTGCATCAATGCCTATATGCCCACCAGGGAAATTGCCTGGCAGGAGGTGACTGATGCTTTCGGCACCTGCGAATCGATGAATATGTCGCCTGGCCTCCATGCCGGCGAAGCCTTCGATTTCACTTATCGCGGTGTGCGGATTGGCTTTTGTTACTATGCCTGGTATGACGACAGGACCTGGTATGGCTTCTTCTTCGACACGAAAAGCGAAGCTGATCAGTTCTACGACAACCTGGTGAAGGACATTCAGGGCGCCGGAATCCCGCTCACCAAAGACAAGGTGTATGGTGGCATGTCGAACCGTAAGGCCCCCACTGCCGTCTTCAAATGGATAAATGTGGACACTCCTGTCAAGGTGAAAGAGCCAGGCCCCTCGAACATCGAGACCGCTGACGTAGTAGGGAAGTACAAGGTGGAGCTTGGCGTGATGAAAAACAAGAAGAGATGAGCTATGACTGGAAGAGGGCCTCTAGTACCATGGGACGGGAGAGGTCGGCATGGAGTAGGAGGTCGAGGGCCGAGGGAAGATCGGCGGACTGGGTGACCAGCTGATAGTAGATGTCGTTCTGATGGCAGATGCCCTCGGCGGTGGCGTGATGGGTGGCAGCGACGAGACGAGGGCAGGCAGGGCTCTGTTCGAGTCCCTTGAGCTGCTGGAAGATGGCTCCTCCGCCGTTGTTGAGCAGCAGAATGCGCAGGTTGCCCGTGAGTTGTTGGTTCCAGAGTGCGTTCTGATCGTAGAAGAAGCTGAGGTCGCCAATAACGCAAAAAACTGTTTCTTTTGATGCTGGACTATCTTTACTGAGCGCTGCAGCGAAGCCTGCTGCCGTGCTGAGGCTGCCGTCGATGCCGTTGACACCACGGTTGCACCAGACAGGATGGCCGTGGGCATAGTCGTTGGCCAGGCGGATAGGGGTGCTGTTGGCGTAATGCACATGATAGGGCAGGGCATAGGTGGCCAGCGCCTGTTCGAATGCTGCTACGACGGAAGCCTCGGAGAAGGGCTTGCCGGAAGGCGTCGAGGGCGTGTCAGGAGCATCGACAGAGTGCCTCGAGAGTGCACTGAGCCATTGACGGCGGTAGCGAGCCCGTGATTCGTCGTGGTGGGTGGTGCGATAGGCTGTAAGCTTATTGTCGAGCGACTGCAGCAGCCGTTCGGCATCGCCCTTGACGATGCCACGCAGGTTGAGGAAGGTGTCCTCCACCTGTCCTGTGACGTTGATGCGCCATGTCCGGGCTTGGTGAGCCTGGCGGAGATAGGCTTTCAGTCGTTTGCTGACGATGGCATCGCCCACATGGAGGATGAAGTCGGGATGTGGCGGCTGGGCATCGGTGCCCAGGAAATGCTCGAAATGGCTGACTGAGGTGAAGGGCGCCAGTGCCTCATGGAGGACGATGACATGGCTGAAGAGATGGTCGACGCCCTCGTAGTGGAAACGGTGGGGGCTGAGCTGTCCGAAGACGATGAGCGGGCGCTGCGCCTGCAGAAAATCGTCGAGCAGCGCCTGTGGCAGGCAGCTGTAGTCGGCAGTGGGCGTGTAGCGGCGAATGACACGCTGCTGAGGCAGCTCCTGCACGTCGAACTGGAACAGGGGCTCGGACAGCGGCACGTTGATGTGTACGCAAGGGTGATGGTCGGCCGTGGCCTCGATGAGTGCCTCATTGACCAGGCGGTTGGCATAGTAGGGATTGTCCTCGGGCAGGTCGACGCTTTTCTCCACCCACGGCTGCAGTGCTCCCGGCTGCTGCAAGGTCTGTCCGTCGAGCTGGCCTATCCATTGGGCTGGACGGTCGGCCGAGATGACGACGAGGGCCTGATGCTGGTAGTGAGCCTCGGCTACGGCAGGAGCCACGTTGAGCAGCGCCGTGCCTGAGGTGACGCAGACGGCCACGGGCTGGTCGGTGGCCTGGGCGATGCCCAGTGCGAAGAATGCTGCCGAGCGTTCGTCGGTGACGGGGTGGCACTCGATGTCAGGGCATTCGTTGAAGTTGTGCACGATGGGAGCATTGCGCGAGCCTGGGCATACCACGGCATGACGGATGCCATGGGCCACGAGGAGGGCGGGGAGTATGTTTACGGAGTCTTTGTTGCTGTACACGGGGGAGGGGTTTGATTTTTTCGGGATTTCGGGATTTCGATATTTCGCGATTTCGATGCTAGGGGGTCAGGAGCGAGCGCATGGTCTGGAGCTTTGACTCTGTCTCTTGCCATTCTTCGGGCTCGCGGCTGTCCTTCAGGATTCCGCCGCCGGCATAGAGCAGGTAGCGGCTGGGCTCGAT
>ODAI012794619.1_pt1 | contig 10891 bp, 12 predicted proteins | sample 1539321 | NCBI WGS metagenome assembly ODAI01 (sample SAMN02144231, study PRJEB22623) | gut metagenome | biome: sheep rumen | host: Ovis aries | place: New Zealand | reverse complement strand
TGATAAGGCGTGAAATATGATAAAAAATTATAAATATGCTTCCTTTCAAAAGAAAGTAATCATATAGAAAGCCGATCAAACCGATCGGCTTCTCTAATCGAGAAATAAACAATGCGGCAAAGGCCGAAGTATGTGCGCTTCGGCCTTTGTCGTTGCGGGCTGTGGTTATTCGCCGCAGATGATCTCGCGGAGGGCGAGCTCTTCTGCGCGGGTGCGGATGCTGTTTATGCGGCGGAGCCATTCCATCTGATCGGCGGCTTTCATGCGCTCGGTGACGCCTTCGGCGGCGGCCAGTTGGCGGACTGTCGATTCAAGCTGCTCCTTTGCCGTGCGTTCGATGTCGAGCAAGTGTTCCGTAAGTTTGCCGGAGAGGACGAGGGCGGTGAAGGTGCCGTCGTGCCGCTGCTCCAGGAAACGCTTCCGCATCCTGCCGTACTTGCCGATGGGTGTGTCGGGCGAGGGATCGAGGACCAGATTCGGGATCTGAATGCTGCCGACCGTGGTATATGTGACGTTCATTTTGATACCTCCTTTAATGAATCCGATGGACTTCGCGCGGGGGCTGCTTTCGCCGGACGGAAGTATGCGTTCCGAGCAGGATCGGCAGATGAATCTTTGCATACTCCAGCACTTCCCTCTCAACGGGAGGCGGACGATATGGTATTCAGGATCTTTTTGCGGTGTGAATGATAGATCCTGCAAGATCAATGGGGGTTGTAAAAAGGGAAAACCGATGTTATAATCATATAGTACTGTCTGAGTGCTCGAAGCGCCTCGCTCGCGAAGCGTCGAGAGATAAAAGGGAACCGGGTGCAAATCCCGGACGAACCGGTCACTGTAAGCGGTTAGCTTCTGTGCAAAACGCCATTGCCTGAACGGGTGAGAAGGCGCACGGAGGTGTTCGGCCCGCAAGTCAGGAAACCTGCTCAGACGGAACGATGCGTTTTCTCCGGAGAAAAGCAGCGCATCTGAAAGCAGTCCGACGGGCGCATTTTTCACGTGCAGCGGGCGATTTTCGGTGTGCCGGTTCCGATTCACGGAAGCGGTTTTTTCTTTGGGGAAAGCCCGGTCACAAATGGAATAATCACGGAGAGAGAAAAGATGCTGACACTGAATCGAATCAAGGACAGCGACAACGTTGTCTACGGCAAGGATGAGGACCTCATTCCGACGCTTTCCAAATATCTGCAGATTTCCGTTCTCGGGGAAAAGATCAGGAAGTTTCGCGAAGCGCCGGTCAAGGAAGGCGTGATACTGCGCGGCGCAAGGCGCACGAGCGCGCTGATGTTCATTCCGGATCTGTATTTCGACGACGATCTTGTCATGGGCGGGAACGTCTGGCTGTACCTCGGCGACATGCAGCCCGCTTACTGCATCTACGTCCCTTGGACGGACAACAGGGAATAAGGCGAACCGCCCCGATGGTTTCATAAACGAGGAGGAGCGCGTGAAAACACAGATCAATCTGACAACCTGTTCCTGCGATCTGGATCGGTTTGCTTCGCAAAGGGAGCTGTATGATCTGCTCGGGGATGACGGCATCGAGCTGACGTGTTTTGAAGACGACGTGCGTGGCGTCGTGCCGAAGGACCGGGTGACCGGCCTGCACATGAGCTGCCTGCCGTACTGGGTCGAGCTTTGGCGCGGCAATCTTGACACCTGCATCCGCGAGTTTGACGATCTCGGGACCGTGTGTGCTGTGTTCGGCGGCGATACGCCGGACGCGCTGCTCCGGCATTATCAGAGAGACCTCGAAAACGCTGCACGATACGGCGTCGAATACATGGTCTTTCATGTCTGCGACGGCTCCTGTGAGGAGACCTTCACGGGAAAAAGCCGCCATACCGACGCCGAGGTAATCGACGCGGCGGCGGACCTTCTGAACGAGCTGTTCCGGAACGTAACGGACGGACCGTGGCTGCTTTTGGAGAATCTGTGGTATGCGGGACTCACATTCACCGATCCGGAGATGACGGAAAGGCTTTTAGAACGCGTCAGGTATCCGAAGACCGGTCTGATGCTCGATACGGGGCATCTTCTGCACACCGATCCCGATCTTCTGACACAGGAGGAAGGCGTGCGCTATATCCATGAAATGCTGGATCGGCACGGCGATCTTTGCAAGCATATCCGCGGCGTGCATCTGAACCAGTCCTTGACCGGTTCGATCATCAAAGAGACGCAGGCGCACCAGCCGAAGCTGCTGCCGACCTATGCGGAACGCAGCGAGCAGCTCTTCCGCTACGTGTTCTCCATCGACCGCCACGAGCCGTTTACCTGTAAAGGCGTGAAGGAATTTGTCGAACGCATTGCGCCGGACTGGCTGACCTATGAACTGATTTCGAACGATCTTACGGAACACCGCGCGCTTTTGAACGCGCAGAGGGCTGTATTCGTACCATGATCCGAAAGGATTGAAATACATTATCCAAACAAGGAGGAACAAACATGAAACAGACAAAGAAACTCTGGGCGATCCTGATCGCGGCAGTCCTGCTGCTTTCGGCGTTTGCCTGTAGCAAACCGGCAGAGAAGCCGGCGGAGCCGACAGCGGCGCCCGTTCAGCCCGCCGAAAAGACCGATGAAGAGCTCGCGGCGGAATGCGCCGCACTGATCGACGCGATCTATGTGCAGGAGCGTACGGACGAGACCGACGCGCAGTGCGCGGCCGCCAAGGCGGCATGGGATGCGCTGACCGATGCGCAGAAGGAACTGGTTGCGGGTGAGGAGGCCGATCCCGATTACTTCGGAAGAGATACCGGCGACGCGTCGAAGGACGATCCGAAAAACGCGGACGGCATCGGCGAGAACGAATTGCTTGTCGTGAGCTTCGGCACGTCGTTCAATGACAGCAGAGCCGAGGACATCGGCGGCATTGAAGCGGCGCTTCAGGCTGCGTATCCGGATTGGTCGGTGCGCAGAGCGTTCACCGCGCAGATCATCATCAACCATGTGCAGGCGCGTGACGGCGAGTTCATCGACAACATGGATCAGGCGCTCGAGCGTGCTGTCGCAAACGGCGTCAAAAACCTCGTGATCCAGCCGACGCATCTCATGCAAGGCGCGGAATACGATGAGCTTTGCGAGGCGGTCAAAAAGTACGAAGACAAGTTTGAGAGCGTTCAGGTCGCGCTGCCGCTTCTGGGCGAAGTCGGCACGGACGCGACGGTCGTCAATACGGACAAGGGCGTTGTTGCAAAGGCGATCACGGCGGAAGCGGTGAAGGCCGCCGGATATGAGAGCCTTGAAGCTGCGGAAGCGGACGGCGTTGCGTTTGTATTCATGGGACACGGCACGTCGCACACTGCAAAGGTCAGCTACACGCAGATGCAGAACATGATGAACACCCTCGGCTACAGGAATGTGTTCATCGGCACGGTGGAAGGCAAACCGGAAGAAACCGCTTGCGAAGAAGTCATCAAGACGGTCAATGCGGCGGGTTATACCAAAGTCATCCTTCGTCCGCTGATGGTCGTTGCGGGCGATCATGCAAACAACGACATGGCGGATCCCGAGGATCCCGAATCCTGGTATTCCATGTTCAATGCCTCCGGTCTCTTTACGGAGATCACCTGCCAGATCGAGGGCCTCGGCAGAATCGCTGATGTACAGGCACTGTATGTTGCGCATGCCGGCGCGGCTTTGAAGCAGGTCGAGGGCATCAAACTGGTCGACATGAAGGGCCACGAGGTTACGCTCAAAAAGCCCGCGGAGCGCATTGTGGCGCTGACCGCGTCCGATTGTGAGATCGTCTTTGCGCTCGGCGCGGGGGATCTTCTGGTCGGCAGAGGCGAGTACTGTGACTATCCTGCAGAGGTCTTTGCAATTCCGTCCGTAGAATCCGGCGGCAATACGAACATTGAACAGATCCTTGCGCTCAATCCGGACGTCGTCGTCATGAGCAGCATGGCGCAGACCGAGGAGCAGGTCAAGCAGCTGGAGGACGCGGGCGTTGCAGTCGTCGTCAGCGACGCGCAGGATATCGAGGGCGTCTACACGGCAATCGAACTGCTCGGAGGGCTGCTCGGCAAGGATGCGGAGGCGGATAAAATCATTTCCGATATGAAAGCGGGCTTTGCGGAGATCGAGGCGAACAAGCTGGACGGCACGCAGACGGTGTACTTCGAAGTCTCCCCGCTGCAGTGGGGGCTCTGGACGGCAGGCACCGGCACGTTCATGAATGAGATCGCGGAGATGGTCGGTCTCAGGAACTGCTTCGGCGATCTTTCCGGTTGGGCGCAGATCTCCGAGGAACAGGTGCTCGAGCGCAACCCTGACTACATCGTGACGATCACCATGTACTGGGGCGAGGGCCCGACGCCGGAGGAGGAGATCATGTCCCGTCCCGGCTGGGAGAACATCACGGCAGTCCAAAACGGCGCGATCCTGAATCTCCAGAACAACGAGCTTTCCCGCCCGATTCCGCGACTTGCGGATGGCGCGAAGATGCTGTATGATTTTGTCATGGAGAAGATGGCAGCACTTCAGCCCGCTGCGTAAAAGGAGTCTATGAAACGGATCGGCGAGCATTTCGGAGAATGGATCGCGATCTTCGCACTCGTTACCCTGTGCGTGTTTTTCGCATGCGTCTGCATCGGCAGCGTTTCGATCCCTTTGAAGGACACCGTTCGCGTCATTTCGGACGCGATCCGCGGGGTCCCGTCCGAAAAAGCGTATGCGCTCGCCCGATCCGTGATTGTGCCGATCCGGCTGCCGCGTGTGCTGTGCGTGGCGCTGGTCGGCGCATCGTTGTCTCTTGCGGGCGCAAGCATGCAGGGACTTCTCAAAAACCCGCTTGCGGACGGGTCCACAATCGGCGTGTCCTCCGGCGCGTCGCTCGGCGCGGTCATTGCAATCGCGTTCGGCATCACGTTCCCGAAGCTGCCGTTTGCCGGGACAATGATCATGGCGATCCTGTTCGCACTCGGCTCGTTACTAATCATTTTAGGGCTTGCATGGCGCTTGGACTGCTCGCTTTCGACCAATACAATCATTCTGATCGGCGTAGTCTTCTCGATGTTTGCGTCCAGCGTCATGAGCATAATCATCACGTTTGCGTCCGATCATCTCAAAAGCATCACGTTCTGGACCATGGGCAGTCTGCAGGGTGCGAGCTACCGCAACGCCGCAGTGCTCGCGGGAACGTTTTTGATCGCCGGTACGGTGCTGCTGCTGAACGCACGCGAGCTGAACGCCTTTGCGATCGGCGAGGATAACGCAAGGCAAATCGGCGTCAATGTGCGCCGTGTGCGGCTCACGGTGCTGATCGCAGTTGCGTGCCTGATCGGCGTTTGCGTGTCGATCGGCGGCACAATCGGCTTTGTGGGGCTTGTTACGCCGCATATGGTGCGCATGATCGTGGGCCCGAATCACAAGCGTCTGCTGCCCGCATCCCTGTTTTCCGGCGCAGTCTTTCTGATGCTCGCGGATCTGGCGGCGCGGTCGTTGTTCTCCCCGCGTGAGCTGCCGATCGGCGTGGTAACGAGCGTGATCGGCGCGGCGGTGTTCGTGGCGATCTATTACCGCGCGAGAAGGAGGTAGGGGCATGCTGGAAGTGGAACACCTGACGGTGCAGTACGGCGCGTTTGCCGCCGTAAAAGATTGCTCCTTTACCGTTTCGGACGGGCAATGGCTGATGATCGTCGGTCCGAACGGCGCCGGAAAAACGACCGTTCTGAACGCGATCGCACAGGGCGTGCCGTATTCCGGTATAATCCGGTTTGACGAAAAGGATCTCAAAAAAACAGATGCTGCAGCACGCGCCCGCTCGATCGGCGTTCTGTCGCAGAACCATTATGTCGGGTATGCCTTCTCCGTCGAGGAGGTCGTTCGTCTCGGACGGTTTGCGCACAGGGGCGGATTGTTTTCTTCACACAGGAAGGATGACGAAAAAGCAGTGGAGGAGGCGCTGGAGCGTACGGGCTTGACCGCGCTGCGTCAGCAGTCCGTGCTGACGCTGTCCGGAGGGGAACTCCAGCGAACCTTTCTTGCACAGGTGTTCGCGCAGAATCCGCGCTATCTGATGCTGGATGAACCGACCAATCATCTGGATCTGATCTATCAGAAACAGATTTTTGCGCTGATCGCAGATTGGCTCAAAACCCCCGGTCGGGCGGTGGTGTCCGTGGTCCACGATCTTTCACTTGCAAAAGCGTACGGCACACAGACGCTGCTGCTGCATCACGGCAATACGGTTGCGCTCGGCGAAACGCAAGCTGTGATGTGTCCCGACAACCTGAACGCAGTTTATGAGATGGACGTCGCTTCCTGGATGCGAACAATGCTGAAGCAGTGGAATAATATGTAATCCGGGAACTTCTGAAATTACAGGCTGCAGCTCACGCGTTTAAGGTTTCCAACAGATGAGAATATGATTAAGAAATAAGCATTGCGATAAAGCCCGAAGCGTGCGCGCTTCGGGCTTTATGCTGTCTTTCTGCGGTTATTCGCCGTAGACGATCTCGCGGAGGACAAGCTCTTCCGCACGGGCGCGGAGGTTGTTCATGCGGCGGATCCATTCCATCTGGTTCTCGGCTTTCAGCGCTTCGGTGACGCCTTCGGCGGCTGCCATTTGGCGGACCGTGGCTTCGAGCTGCTCCCTTGCCGTGCGGTCGACGTCGAGCAGGTGCTCGGTCAGTTTGCCGGAGAGGACGAGGGCGGTGAACGTGCCGTCGTGCTGCTGTTCCAAATAGCGCTTTCGCATCCGTCCGTACTTGCCGATGCTGTCCTCCGGTTGCGCGTCCATGACCAGATTCGGGATTTGGATATTGCCGACCGTCGTATAAGTGACGTCCATGTTCTTCACCTCCTCAATGAATGCAATGCACCGGGCGCGGGGTACGGGTTCGCGGGATCGAAACGCGGATTCCGAGCAGGATCGGCAGGTGCAATCTTGCATACTCCAGCACGTCCCTCGCCACTACCAAAACAAAACCACCCAAATCGGGTGGTTTTTGTTTTGGTCGTGTGTGGGCAATTCCAACGGGCGCGCAGCGTCCGTTCGTATACGCGCCGAACGCTTTGCGTTCGCGCGCGTCACCGGAGAAATATCCTTATTCAGCGCGCAGCGCTGTAACTGATCGGATTTCTCCGTATCGGATCGCCGCTGCCATATGCAAGAAACGCCGACAACGGCGCGCTGAACTCTGCGCTTTGCGTTGTTGACATGGCCGGTCGGCGAATGTTAAAATCAATATGAAAGAATTGCTGAGATACCGTCGGTTTAAAAGGACGCCGGCGATCGGTTCGATCGCCGAAGGGAGGATCTATGAACATTCTGCATATGAAATACGCGGTGGAGGTTGCTCGGATCGGTTCGATCAACAAGGCAGCAGGTCAGCTTTTTATTGCACCGCCGAATCTGAGCCGCAGCATCAAGGAGCTGGAAGCGGATCTCGGCATCACGATCTTTGAACGCACCCCAAAGGGGATGACGCTGACGCCGGACGGAGAGGAGTTTATCCGCTACGCAAAGGGCGTGCTGAATCAGATCGACGATATCGAGCGCAAGTACAGAAGCGGCATTCCGCTCAAGCAGCGGTTTTCGATATCCGTACCGCGCGCAAGCTATATCTCGGACGCGTTCGTGCAGTTTTCGCATTGCCTGAAGGGCGAATTTGCCGAGGTGTATTATATGGAGACCAATTCCTCCCGTGCCATTTCCAATATCCTGAACGCCGATTACCATCTGGGGATCATTCGCTACGCAACGGAATTCGATCGGTATTTCAAGGAAATGATGGACGAAAAAGGGCTCGCATACGAGCTCGTGGCGGAATTTACCTTTGTCTGCATTATGAGCCGCGACAACCCGCTTGCGGCAAAGGAGAAGATCACGTTTGACGATCTGAAGCCGCTGATCGAGATCGTGCACGGAGACCCTTATGTTCCATCCCTGCCGGTCAGCGTCGTGAGACGCGCCGAGCTGCCAGATGAGGATCGCCGCAGGATCTTCCTGTTTGAACGCGGAGGACAGTTCGATCTGTTGGTCGAGAATCCGGAAACGTTTATGTGGGTATCCCCCATTCCGCAAAAGCTGCTGGATCGGTACGGATTGGTGCAGCGCGTCTGCGTCGACAACAACAAGCTGTACCGGGACGTTCTGATCCGCAGAACCGACTACGCAATGACGGAGCTGGATCGGCGGTTTCTCGCAGAACTGATCGAATCCAAGCGCAAATGGCTGCAATGACGTCTTGCAAAAGCGAAAAAACCGCACAGAATCAAAACAGAGCGATCGTTCGATCGCTCTGTTTACGTCTGATACCGGCGAAAACCGCAAATCGGGTTTCATCCGTTCACGTTCCAGGTCAAAAGCGCATACCGCAGTTTGCTTTCGTCGTGCAGAACGCCGTTTTCGGCGTTGCGGTCCAGATAGTCCCGAAGAAACGTCTCGGCGTCCGGTTCCCGTATCCCGAAGACGGCGAAATAGACCGGGAATTGCTGCAGAACGGTTTCGGCGCGAACGTCGTGCTTTGATGTGAATTCCTTCGTAACGATGCGTACGTCCCTTCCCATCGCGGTCAGCACCCGCTCATACATCGTGCCGTCGGTCACCATGCCTTCGGGACGCAGCTGCAGTTCCTGCATCATGGCGCGTCGGTGCAAATCGTAGCTTCCCGGCAGGACGGTCAGCAAACAGCAGGTGCGGTTCGTCATTTGCTCCATCCGCAGAATCTCCTCCACATTGCAGATCGCGGGGCACATCGAGGCGAACGTGACGTCAAAGGTTTTGTCCGGCTCAAATCGTTCCCAAAGATCGCAGACGGTTTCGAGATTGCGAACGCCGCATGCGTCGGCGCGTTTTTGCATCAGCGCAATGCCTGCCGGATTGACTTCAAGCGCCGTCACACGTTTGCAATGCCCGGCAAACCGCAGCGCGTACTCACCCATGCCCGCGCCGATATCAAGCAGCGTATCGGTCGGACGCAGGATCCCCTGTTCGGTCAGAACGGTAATAAAACCCGTTGGATCGGCTTTCGGATCAAACGGTCGTTCCTCCGCCTGATCGCACAGCATCATATAGTACGGCAGCCAACGCATCGCGCGCGCCATGCGCGTCTCCCGTGATCCGAAGCGGCCGGCAGTTTCCCATTCTTTGGCGATGGTCTCTAACGTATCCAAATGTTTTCCTCCGAAAAAAGAGCGCACCGGAAAACCGTGCGCTCCTTTATGTCGTGATTTATGATTTTTTGCGGAACAGCTTTTCTTTGATAACGCCCTTTGGATCCTTGATCAGCAGCACGATGATCCAGATGATCATACCGAGCGCGACAACGGAGAGACCGAGGAACAGATCGTTGAGCATGTCAGCGGGTTCCGGCGTGAAATACGCCGCGCCGAGCTCTGCATACTCAAAAATCGCGTCCACAAGCCACATCAGAGAAGAGCCCCAGAACAGCCAGCAAAGCAGACCGACCTTCATTTCACTTTTGGGCGCAGTCTTATACCAGATCGCCGTGCAGATAATCGCGGCAAATACGGAAACCAATAACGTCATACTCCGGTCTCCTTACTCTGCGGTCTGCAGCTTCAGCGCCTTTTTCTCCAACGCCTTGGAGACGATCAGCATGACGACCCAGACAGCTGTGATCAGCGCCGCCATCGATACGCCGACCGTTCCCATTTCTCCGAGCATTTCCGAGACCGCTTCCGGTCCTTCTTTTGCCGCCGTCAGGAACGGGAAGAACGGAACGACCTCGCCGTGCCAGAGATGTTCAAACGCCAGCAGCGCCGAACCGCCCCACAGCAGCTTGTTCAGCCAGCCGAGCTTTTTCGAGAACGGCATTTTCTCCATCTTACAGCCGTCTTCGCTCGTCACGCGGACTGCCTTCGTTCCTTCTTTCTTTTCCAGAACCTTCTGCGTGACCGTCAGTACGATCGCTTCAGCCATCGGAACCAAGAAACATGCCATAAAAATACCCCCTGTTCAAATGTTACAGGGAGTATAGCAGATTTCGGTTTTTTTGAGAAGCCCCGCGGGGGGATACCGTCATTGGATCAGCTTGTCGATGGCATGCTCCAGCTCGTCGATCGCCGCCTGATCGTTCGATTCGACCGCATGCACGATGCAGTGTTCGAGGTGGTCTTTCAAAATGACGCGGCTGACCGCGCCGAGCGCCGCGCGCACCGCGGCAAGCTGTATGAGCACATCCGAGCAGTCGCGTCCGTCCTCGACCATCTTTTTCACCGATTCCAGGTGTCCGATCGCGCGGGACAGGCGGTTTCTGACCTCCTTGGTGTGTGCGTGCGTATGCAGATGTTCGTGCCGTTCGGCAAGCGCCGTTTCGCTTTGGTATTCCATGTTCAGATCTCCTGTTCAAGCCTTGTCCGCACTTCGAAAAGCGACAACCCGTTTTCCTTTGCGATCCTTGCAAGATCGTCGTATTCGGGCTTATCGCGCACGATGCCGTAGCCGGTCGAACGCTTGACGCGAACAGGACCGAGCGATGTCTGCTTTGATTCAATGCTGCGTGAGAGCACATAGCGGCATGTTTCGACCTCGCGGAGACCGAGCGTAGACGTGTGCCGGAAGATCGCGGAGATCACCGCCTCGCGCTTTTCGGGAGCACAGATCACGCGGATCAGCGTACCGGGGCGATTCTTCTTCATGCCGATCGGGATCGTGAACACCTCGACCGCGCCTGCGTCGAAGATGCGTTCACACGCAAACCCGATTTCCTCGGCGGTCATATCGTCCACATTGACCGACAGCTCGCACATTGTGTCGGGAGCCTCGCTGTTTGCCTGCCCGAGCAGAACGCGGACGCAGTTCGCAGCCGGGAAATCCTTGCTGCCCATGCCGTAGCCGATTGCTTCCGTGTACAGTACAGGCATTTTTCCGAACGATGTGACAAAGTATTTCAAAAGCGCCGCCCCGGTCGGAGTGCAG
>ODAI012120155.1_pt1 | contig 10891 bp, 10 predicted proteins | sample 1539321 | NCBI WGS metagenome assembly ODAI01 (sample SAMN02144231, study PRJEB22623) | gut metagenome | biome: sheep rumen | host: Ovis aries | place: New Zealand | reverse complement strand
TTCTGCATGCATCCAGCATGTCCTGGTCTCCGGCAGACGCTGCGACATCCGCCATGGCCGTGCACAGATAGACCAGGCGTACAGCATGCCCCTCCGCGGTATCCTGTTCTACGGGCGGTTTATGCACCTGGAAATACCGGCGGGTGAGCTGATCCATTCCGCCGATGACCGGCTTTGTGCCCGGGTCGGCTTTCTTCTGATCTCCGAAAAAGTCTTCATCCGTTCCGCGGATTCTGAGGAAATAACTGCTGAGGCGCAGGTATCTCTCCTCGCCGGTCAGATGGTACAGTTTCATAAGACCGATCTCGATCTCTTCGTGTCCGTCATATCCGAATTCCCCGTCCGGTCCCAGCGCCTTCTCGATATGTTCTGCCAGTTTTATGGCCGTATCCAGCACCTTCTGATTGCCGACAGCCTCATAGTAAGCAGCGGCCGCCTCCATGAAATGACCGGCGCAGTAGAGTTCATGGCTGTTCATCAGGCTCTTGAACTTCCGGTACGGCTCCTCGATGGTGAAATAAGTTCCCAGATAACCGTCGTCCTCCTGCGCCTGTGCTATGAGGTCCACCACACTGTCCGCCATCTTTTTCAGGGATTCATCCGGCTCTTCCATGAGGGAGTAGGCGACTGCCTCCAGCCATTTGTAGACATCGCTGTCCTGGAACACCCATCCATAGTGGTGGCCTTCGTGGATGCCGGCTGCGATCCGGAAGTTCTCCAGCGCATGGCTCTTCTCGTTCGGTATGGACGAGTCGTTTCTCTCCCGTTCGATATTGACATCGATCTCATCATTCAGGACTTTCCACTGATAGGGGATCATCTCATGCCGGACAACGCTGCGGTAGCGCAGCCAGAAGGGATCTGTGATTACGGTTTTTCCGGTTTTCATTTTGCACCTCACACTCTCTATTTACACGAATGCCGGCTGTTTCCAGCCGGCATTTCCTGTGGCTGCCTCAAGGCTGCCTGTCTATCTTTTTCTATGTTACCAGTTATCCGATGATGCCGTCAATCGTTGCCTGTGCTTCTGCTGCTGCATCTTCCGGAGCGCTCTCACCGGTGATGACCTTATTGAAGGCAAGTGAGATTGCATCAGAGATGCTCGGCCATTCCGGCAGCGGGCCTCTTGCATGTGCGTACTGCATCTCATCTACGAAGACCTGATATACTTCGTCACCCTCGAACTGGTTCTCTGCGATGGTGGAGTCAGCTGAGATGTAGCCCATTGCATTCATCATGTACAGGCAGGTTTCCGGTGTGGTTGCGAACTCGAGGAACTTCACTGCTGCATCTTCGTTGCCGCCTGCGATCACTGCATAGTTCTCGCCGCCAAGGCCGGATGCCTGCTCTTTATCCTGCGGGATCGGTGCTACGTTCCAGTTCAGATCCGGAACTTCTTCACGCATGGTCGGGATCTGCCAGGTTCCGTTGATCATCATTGCCAGGTTTCCTGCGATGAACTGATGCATCGTGTCACCCTGTGTCCAGTTGATTGCTTCCTTCGTCATAGCTCCGGAATCAACCAGTTCCTTCTCAAAGTTCAGAGCCTTGATGCCGCCTTCGGAATTGATCTCATAAGAGGTTGCACCTGTGGACCATACCCACGGAAGGAAGTTGAATGTTCCCTCTTCATTCTGCAGTGCGCAGTGAGCGAATCCAAATACAGAATCTGTTGTTGTTGCCTTTGCGACCTCAAGAAGCTCGTCCCAGGTCGTGGGCACTTCGCATCCTGCTTCCTTCAGCATGTCTTCATTATAGAACAGTACCAGGTCATTGCTTCCGAACGGAACACCGTACAGTTTTCCATCCAGTGTGCAGGAGTTTACAGGTCCTTCATAGTAGTTGCTGACATCGAACTTGTCTGTTATATCTGCGAAGATTCCCATGGCTGCATAGGCTGCGTGATCCGGGTTGTCAAGGATGACCAGATCCGGCAGTTCATCCGCAGACGCTCCGATGGAGAGCTGTTTCTTGAAATCCGCGAACGGCACATATTTTGCCTCTACAGTGATGCTGTCCTGAGAACCATTGAACTCTTCAATAATGTGGTTCAGCGCTTTCTGGTGGCCTTCTGTCTCCCAGTAATACCAGATTGTAACATCCCCGCTTGCTTCCTCCGCATATGCTGCACTTCCCAGCATGGAGCAGGCAAGGACTGCTGTCAAAAGTAACGAAATGAGTTTCTTCATGGCGATTCCCTCCCAAAAAATAAGTTTTGCTGTGTCTGTATTACAGGAACCACTTCGTACCTCCTGTAACCGTTATGTGCATTATAGGATGGACCTCATTTTTAGAAACTGGGTGAAATCTGAGAAAGGGGGGACGTTTCTAACCTTGTTTGAATATTTATTATTTTCATGCACCCGCTTCCGGGAATTCCATTTCTACAGTTGTGCCTTCGCCAAGATGGCTGTCGATCTTCAGGATCCCCCGGCCGTCTGTATACATGTCAAACCGCAGGATCGCGTTTTCAAGCCCGATATGTCCCTTCTCATCCTCAGGTGCAGGTTCTCCTCTCATGATCCTGTCCACCACGGAAGTGTCAAACCCGGCGCCATTGTCCGTGATCCGTATCTTCAGCCTGCCCTCCTCCTGGCTGAACACAATCTCCAGCAGGTACTCCTCCTGCGCATAGCGGAAGCCGTGGAGGATCGCATTTTCCACAAACGGCTGAAGCAGGAGTTTGTGGATCTTCCAGTCCTGGACCTCCGGACTCACATGGATGTCACAGTGGAACTTGTTCTTCATCCGGTACTGCTGCAGGTAGACATAACGCTTCAGCCATTCCACTTCATCCCGCACCGTAACTTCCCCGTCATAGTCGGATATGGCGTAGCGCAGGATGAACGCAAGGGAATTGATGGCGTTGCTGATGTCATACTCTTCCCGGTCGATCGCCATCCAGTTGATGGTGTCCAGAGTATTATACAGGAAATGAGGATTGATCTGGGCCTCCAGTGCCTTCAGCTCCGCTTTCTGTCGATTTTCCGCAGCTTCCTTCTCCTTCTGCCTGGAGACACTCAGCTTCCGAAGAGTGTCATTGAATTCATTTGCAACCGTCTCTATCTCTATAGGAAGGGATTCCTCGATGGGGATCTGAACGGACAGATCTCCGAATCCTGCTTCCTTCATCGCGTCCGTCACCGTGTGCACGGAGGAGACCAGTTTGTCAGTCTGCCTTCGCAGCAGATAGATGGTGACTCCAAGGAGCACCAGCCAGACGGCTCCGATGATCAGCAGGCTCCTGCGTACTTCCTGCCAGAAGCTCAGACGGTTGATGGCGTTGACGATCACCCATTCCAGTTTGCTGTCCGTGAATGCGTATACATCGTACTGCGCAGGGGACTTGATCCCTCTCTCCTTCAGGAACGTCTGTGCCGCGCCGGCCAGTGCCTTTTCATCCTGCATGCCGGAGCTGCCTGAGAGAGTCTCCCCGATCCAGCTCTTATCCGGACCGGATATGATACGGCCGTTCTGGTCAATGAGAAGGTTGTAGCTCCTGCCTTCCTGTTCTTCCTCTTCCATATAAAGAACACTGTGCAGGAGATCCTCATCCAGGCTGACGACTACGATCCCGCACTGTTTGTTAAGGTCGCGGTAGTCGATGATCCTGTGGGCGATGTGGAACAGATAATGATCTTCCCCGGCGAAATTCGTAGCGTATTCCGTGGGGAAGATATAGTAGTCATTTCTCTGGGAAACAGAGTCATAGAGATCCTGCTGATCCAGATGGAACTGGCTCAGCCACGGATTCTCGTAAGTTGCCGCATTGAGCGTATGGGTGGTGACCATCCTGCCGCTGTCGGAGATCACAGTGATCGCGCCGATGTCATCCTTGGAATACAGAAGAGCATTCATATAGCGGCGCAGCTGATTGGTGGTCACGGCTTCATCTGCGCCTTCGTTCAGGCTCTCCATCCATCCGACCACATCATCGTCCGTATAGATCTGGTACACCAGGTCTTTATACGAATCAAGAAGCAGATTCATGTTGTCATCAATCTGCTTCAGGTTCTGCTGCGTCAGAGTCCTCGTATTCTCTCTGATCAGGCGGATCGTATTATAGGACAGAAAGATACCCACAAACAGCAACGGAACCGTTGATGTCAGGATAAAGATACTGATCAGCCTGTTTCTCAGACTCTGTTTCGCCATAAAGATATTCATTCTGTTATATTAACCCTTCACGGCCCCGTTTGTCATTCCCGCAATGATATATTTTTGCATAAAGATGAAAATGACTGCGACCGGAATGATCGTTACGATGGCGAAAGCGGACAGGTAACTCCACTTCGTGCCGTACTGCCCCATAAAGTTGAAGATCCCGGCCGTGATCGGACGCTTCTGCTGGTCCAGGATAAATGTCATGCCGTAGGCCAGGTCGCCCCATGCGTACAGGAAGGAGAATACGGCGCACACGATGATTCCGGGTTTTGCCACCGGCACCAGGATCCGCATGAACGCACCGAATCTTGTACATCCGTCGATATATGCCGCCTCTTCCAGTTCCTTCGGGATCGATGCGAAGTAGTTCTTCAGGATCAGTATGGAAAATGGAATCCCGATCGTCGTATCCGCAAGGATCGCCGACCACCAGGTATTATAAACATGCATTCCCTTGAACATGATGAACATGGGCGTGAGCAGCACGGACACCGGAAGCATCTGGGTAACCAGGAAGAACAGCAGCATGACCTTCCTGCCCTTAAAACGGTACTTGGCGATGGCGTACGACGCCGGCACTGCCAGAACCACAGCGATCAGCATGGAACTCAGGGAGATCAGGAAGCTGTTCGCAAATGAACGGAACATGTTGAAGTCTCCGGTCTCCACCTGCGCCGCATAGGACTGCGTGTTCAGGACGTGCGGATAGAATGTCGGCGGGTTCTGGAATATCTCCTGCTCCGTCTTCAGGGAAGTGTTCAGTGTCCAGAACAGCGGAAATAACAAGAAACACAGTACCAGAACAGAAACGATACAGAGGATCACATTTTTCCTGCCGGTAATCTTTTTCTCTTCTCCCATTTCCTCAGTCCTCCTCTCCCTGCATGGTGATCCTCAGGTAGATGATGCCGACCATCAGAAGGATCAGGAGCAGTACATTCGCTACGGCCGAACCGATGCTGTAATTAAACAGTTCAAATGACTGTTTGTAGGAATATGTTGACAAAAGGTGGGTGGAGTTGACCGGTCCGCCGCTTGTCATAACATAGACCAGGTCGTAGACCTTAAATGTGTAGATGAACCCCAGTACCAGAACCGATTCGATCGTGGGACGCAGAAGCGGCAGTGTGATGCGCCAGAAACTCTGGCTGGCGCTCGCTCCGTCAATCGCTGCGCTCTCATACAGTTCCTGGGGGATGGTAGTCAGCCCGGTGGACAGCAGGATCGTGTTAAACGGGATCCCGATCCAGACATTCGCGATAATGACCACCAGCATTGCCGTCTTCGAACTGGTCAGCCAGTCAATATTCTGGGAAATCAGATGCACGGATCTCAGGATATAGTTCACCACACCGATATCCGTCGCAAACAGAAGTTTGAAGATCAGAGCAGTGACCGTCATCGGGATCATCCACGGGATCATGAGGATTCCGCGCACCGTTCTGGCGAAGCTGAAATTCTTATTCAGGAACAGTGCCAGGATAAATCCGATCAGGAACTGGAATACCAGACAGGATACCGTGAAAATCAGCGTGTTGCCAAGAGACTTCAGAAACACATCATCATGAAACAGCTTTATATAGTTGGCTATTCCGATAAAATGCTTCTCTCCTCTTGACAGATTCGCCACCGTCACATCCTGCAGGCTCAGCAGAAGGTTGCTGATAATGGGGTATCCCACAAAGATCAGCATATAGACGCATGCCGGCAGAGCAAACAGAAGCCCTGCATTCTCATGCCGGAAGAATCGTTTTAACGCACGCATAATAAAACCCCCTTTTGTGATCTCTCTTGCAGAAAGTATAGAACGTCAGCGCCAACTTCTAAATGTGAGAAATCTTTAAAAAGGGGGAATCACCTAAACTGTATTGATTTTATTTTACATTTCTCCGGTACTCGACGGGAAGCTGCCCCGTGATCTCCTTGAAGACCCTGCTGAAATATTTGGGATCCGAATAGCCGACCTTCTCCGCCACCTCGTACAGTTTCAGGTTCGTTCCCACCAGCAGTTCCTTCGCTTTCGAGATGCGGTAGTTCTTGACATAATTGCTGAATGTGGTACCCGTCTCCCTGTGGAACAGCGTCCCCAGATACTCCGGCGTCATATCCAGTTTTCTGGAGATCTCATCCAGCATGATCCCCGTCTGATAGAACTCATGGATCATACTCTTCATTCTCTTTACTGTCAGATGGGTGGTATCCGTATCCTGTGTACTGGTCAGTTTTTCCAGAACGAGCGAAGAGGCTTCTGTCAGTTCCTCCCTCAGCTTCGCATTCATGATCCGGCTCAGCAGTTCCTGCTGGTTGATCTGGCTGACTTGAACCTTCCCCACTTCTTTCGCGATGGCGATGATATTCCACAGAAAACGCACATAACTTTCCTTGATCTCTTTTGGCGCATAGATCTTTCCGTCGCAAAATGAGTCGTGGAACTCTTTCATCACTTCCTGTTCCCTTGCCTGATCGTCAGAACATATGGCGGTCCTCATCTGCATCTCCAGGTCAATGGGATAATTGCAGGACGCGGTCTGGACATTCTTGATCTGCGGGTAGCAGATCAGTACCTTATTGTCCATGGAGATATTCCAGTCCAGATACGGATATAAAAGAGAAAACCCTTCTCCAAGCGCATTCAGATCATCCACCTCGATCCAGCCTGCAGCCATCTTCTTAGGACTGCGCTGCAGGATCTGCTGCTGCATCCATCTCTCCAGATCCTTAAGATCCCGGTATCCTCTGACTACCACAGTGACAGTGTTCCGGTAAACCAGGTCCGGATAATAGCAGTCCAGCCCCGGATAAGAGCTGAACACATGCCGGATGTACCTTCTCGTTTCCTCTGAACTCACATTGCCGCTGTGGTAAGCACACAGCAAACTCATTTTCTCATGACAGTCGATATGATACCTGCTTTCAAGATAGGCTTCCGTCTGCTCATCAACCGTCAGTTTCCCGGAGAGCACAGAGAAAAAGATCTGCTCGGGAGTACCGATCTGTTCCGGCTTCTCCAGGCGTTCCTTCTCGATCTGGAATGTAACATTCTCCAGCGACTGCATCAGTTCATTGTAGGCAATGGGTTTCAGAAGATATTCCGTCACCCCCAGCTTCATCGCAGATCTGGCATACTCAAACTCCGAGAACGCACTCAGCACGATCGCCTTCGTATGAATGCCGGCCTGCACCATCTGCTCCAGCATCTCCAGTCCATCCATATCCGGCATACGGATATCCGTGATCACAATATCCGGTTTCAGCTGAAGGATCGCCTGCAGCCCTTCCACACCGTTCCCGGCTTCCATGACCACATCATATCTGCCGCCGGAACGGGACAGCAGCTTCCCCAGACCTTCCCGGATGCGGATCTCATCTTCCACAATCAGGACTTTTAGAACATTTTCTTTCATGATCATCAATTCCCTGTCATCGAGTTATCTTATAGTAATCAGCCTGTGTTTCATGGTAAAACAATTATATGAATACTATATCATTGAGATGAATTATACATGTATCTGATGTATCTGAGAACATTGTAACAGGAATTTGCAAATGAAACAGAATCTGTCTTTTATTTTCGTCCACGGTCTTTCCGGCTGGGGCAGTTATGACAAATCGTATAAGCGGATGCCCTACTGGGGAATGCGCGGCGGATTTGTGATCGATGACACCTTTTGCAGGGAGAACTTCGCTACACTCATGATATCCGCAGGTTTTATCTGACGCTTCTGCGGATGATCAGCCGGTTGTGATATCAGCTCCAACAAAAAAGGAAAGTGCCGATCGATCTGCTCCACTACATAGTACATCGTCTTGAACTCCATATTCTCTCCTTACCATTCTTTAAGGTAATAACCCTGGCTGTCCCTGAATACTCCGCACGCAATTCTGATCAGGTCGATCAGCCAGCCGATCCCGAACCCGCCAAATGTGAATATGAACAGAATCCCTGTTCCAATCTTGCCAACATAAAAGCGGTGAACGCCGAATATCCCCAGGAAGAAGCACAATAACAGCGCCGTGAGTCTGCTCCTGGAAGAACACAGATATCCTCTTCCGGAAGTGCCGCTGTTTTTGTCCTGTGTTCTCATAGAGGACAGTAAGATACAGCCGACGACAAGCACCACTATAGACACAGACCTCAACGGCTCGATCATGAATGTAATGAACAGAATGACGAGAAAAGCAGCAATGGATATCTGGAAAGACTTTTTCTGCTCTCTTCTGATCGTCTCTTCACGAATCTCCCGCTCGTGCTCATATTCCAGTTCCTTAAGGCGGACTTCAGCCTCCTTCAGCCTTGCCTCATCAATGATACGTATGCTTTCGTCATCAATAAGCTGCTTTGCCCCGCAATATGTGCAGAAAGCCTGTTTCCTGTCAGCGTCCAGTTCCAGTTCTGCCCCGCAGTTTGCGCATGTTAATTTAATCAGTTTCATCTATGTCTCCTCTACTGCCGTCAGAAAATCCGAGAAGATGTGCCTTCTCAATCTGATGATCATCCATGAAACACAGCAGGTCATCCGCAAACTGCCTTATGGTAAACGGCTTATCTCCTCTGGGCGTTTTCCCGTGTCCCCTGGTATCGATTGCATATACATGATACCGTTCGGAGAAAGCTTTCATCTGACCCTTAAAATAATCGCAGTTCTCTCCGTTGCCGTGAAGGAGAATCATCGGCTCTCCCTGACCGCTTTCTATGTAGTAATGCTTAATATCCATGAATTCTCTCTAATCCATATCGTATATGCAAAAGTACTGACATTATAAACTACAACGCGTCTGCTCAGAAATAACCCTAAGTCTGTTTAATTATACCACTCAAAATGGCGCCTGTCGTTGAATATCGACTGCCTTTCCGCTCTATGACATATCTGTGACAAATGCCCTGTTATATTTACATCAGAAAGACAAAAGAACCTCAAGGAAGATAAAGAAAAGGAGAATCAATTATGAAAAACACTAACGCAAAACTGTTCGCAATGGTAGCCCTGAAGATCGCAGTAATCCTGTCAGCATGCATCGGAGTTTATTACACCCTCTGCGCTTATACAAACGTAGCTTTCTCATTCGCAAACATTGAAATGTGGATCGGATGCACTACAATCGCAGTCGTCTCCGTAGTGATCGCTCATCTCTATAAAGAGATCAGAAAGCAGGAACGCATCGCAGTTGCGGCTCAGTAATCTGAAATAAACATAGATAGAACTAACGCAGAGACGCCCTCCCGATCGGGAGGGCGTCTCATTGACACTGTGTCTTGTTTTTGATTGGTTCTTTGCTATCCCCAGTCATAAGGCAGTTACCTTATGCGGTCAAACAGTTCGAATATCGAATCCTCTTCCCCTATTGTCCGGATGACTCTCGCGGGGACTCCCGCTGCAAATGCTCCGTCCGGGATATCATGTGTCACTACGCTTCCTGCGCCGATCACGCAGTTGTCCCCTATCGTTACGCCGGGGCAGACCACGACATTCGCGCCAAGCCAGCAGTCATGTCCGATCGCTACAGGCTTTGCATAGCACAGGCGTCTCTCTACGCCGTCCTCGCACATTACGCTGCGCCTCTCCTGTGCTATCATCGGATGCAGCGGCGTTACGATGGTCACATTCGGACCGAAGTTGCAGCGGTCTCCGATACTGACCCTGGCATCATCCTGGATCGTCAAATTGAAGTTCAGAAAGCAGTCCTCGCCGATCGTGGTATGGCGGCCGTAATGAATCTGCATCGGTCCCTGGATAAATGTTCCCTTCCCGATCCTGTCAAACAGCTCGATCAGGATCTTCTGTCTCTCTTCCGTATCATCCTCATAAAGACGGTTATAGTCCTGGCTGAGCTTATGGGATTTTAATTTCATCTTCTTAAGCTCCGGATCTGCCGGTGAATAGGGTGTCCCCCTGAAAATCCTCTCTTCTTCTGTCATGTGTCCTCTCCTCAATCCGGTATCATGTTTCTGTCAGCAATGCCTGTGCTCATTTACAGCATCAGGCGGTAGATATTCGCGCAGTCTTCTTCGTTCAGTGTCACAAATCCGCTGAATGTATCATACCATACCCTCCTCTCGTCTGCGCAGTATCGTCAGCACAAGTGTGATGAGCAGCATCGCCGGGATCAGGAACCTGTCACGCCCGAACACTATGAGACACAGGAGGGTGCACAGCAGTCCTGTAAGCGCCGGGATATGATCTTTTGTTGTGAGCCACTGCTCTGTAAATGAAGCCGTGAACAGTGCTGTCATGGAGAATTCGATCCCCGCTGTGGAGAATGGCAGGACCGCGCCAAGCAGACTCCCTATAAGGCTGCCTGTGACCCAGTAACTCTGATCGAACAGCGAGACGAAGAATCTGTACTGATTCGGATCGGCTCCTTCCGGAACTGTTCCGTCACACAAAAGAGAGTAAGTCTCATCTGTGAGGGCAAAGATCATGTAGGGTTTATACTGGCCTGCCTCTTTGTACTGATCGACCATGGATATGCTGTAGAACAGATGTCTGGCATTCACCATAAAAGTTGTGATGGCTGTCGTCAGGATGGACGCCCCTCCGGTTATAAGGCCGACGCCCACGAATTGCATAGATCCCGCATAAATAAACAGGCTCATTGCAGCTGTCCACAGAACTCCGTACCCTGCATTTCGCATGAGGATGCCGAATCCGATGCCCAGCACAATATAGCCTGCCATAACAGGGATCGATTTACAGAAAGCCTGTCTGATCGTTCGAGAGTTCATTTT
>ODAI011996592.1_pt1 | contig 10891 bp, 5 predicted proteins | sample 1539321 | NCBI WGS metagenome assembly ODAI01 (sample SAMN02144231, study PRJEB22623) | gut metagenome | biome: sheep rumen | host: Ovis aries | place: New Zealand | reverse complement strand
TTGCACCTTCCACCAGGAAGGAGCAGTTCTCTTCGCGCCCTTTTTTTTCGCGCAGGGATTTCCAGGCAAGAACACGGGGATTTCTGACGGATGATATCAGTTCCATGGGTGCCTCCTTTCAGGACATCAGGTCCATAAGGTTCCCGGGCCATGCAGACAGCGAATCAAACGGACGGGGAATATCAGCGGGCGGGAAAGACTGATCAATGGAAGCGGACAGGAGAGCTTCTCCGTAATCCGTAAAGGGATGGTAGTAGTCGCCGGTGAAGAAACCTGGAAAAAGCAGACCGGAAGAGGCTGGATACTCTTTTCTGAAGCGCAGAAGGAATTCTGGCAGCAATTCCGCAGGCTTTACAGAAACAGAGGAAGGTACGGCGGAAGGGGGCGGAAGGGAGGAAGAAAGATTCTCCAGCATGGACAGACCAACCGGGATCTCCATTTTCTTTTCAGAAGAAAAGAGGAGAGAAAGAGAGGATACCCTCCTGTTTCGGAACATGGAAAGGAAATGCCACAGGGAAGCCTTCAATTCAGGAGGAAGTGTTTCCATCAACAGAGAACCGCGCCCTGCCAGGAACAATGTCATACTTTCCGGAAGGAAATCATTTCTGCCTGGGTCAGCGGCAATCTGCAGCAAAACCAATCCGGACAGCATCATCAGATAGGACAGGTGCAGCAAAAGGAGTGCACCGGCTTTTGAGGGAGTTCCGGCGGAAAATGCATGCAAAGCAGCCGAGACCATCAGCGGAAGATGATCTGAAATCATATAATCAAAGGCAATTCTGGCCCTCCGAAGGGAGACCGGATCTGTTCCGGCAGACCTCAGGCATTCGCTCAGAACGGCAAGATCGGAACGAAAACCAGGCTCTTCAACAAAGGAAAATTCGCGGGAAAGAAGATCCGGATCTTTCAGAAGCGTGGGGAAAAACATGTATTGAACCCCTAAAGGAATCTGACAAGTCCGGACGGCCTGTTCGCGTCCGCGCAGGAAGAGGGAAATGTCTGCAGTACAGGATCCCAGATCAAGCACGATAAATCCACCGCGCGTTTCATCCGGCGCGCAGCAGCGGAAATAGGCACCCAACGCAGAGCTGTCAGAAGCAAAGGAAACAGACAGGTCGTCTGAGAGGGAGGAATAACCGCTTTCGGACATGACTTTGCCGGCAGTTGACAGAAACAGATCCATCAGCTTTTCTTTCCCTTCCTTTGCCATCTCATCCGGGAGAGAAAAGCGCCATGATACAGACGGAGCTCCTTCACAACGGGCCTGAAGCGCAGCAATGAGCAGGATCTGATGGAGACAGAGTGAACCGGAACGGCCCTTGTCCTCTTCCCATTTCAGGCTGGTATATACAGCATCCGAAGGAGTTGAGGACAAGTCCTGAAGGTCTGAAGACATAAGGACAATGCCATCCGAAAAAGGAACAGGATCTGCCCCCGGGACGTTGCGGAAGATGCGGGAGACGGTTGGAAACAGTGCGGACACCGGCACAGAGGGTAAGAATTCCCGCCTCAGAATCTCCTTTGAGGAGGAAGGATTGCTCAGCAGCGTGCGAACCATGCACGGACCATGCAATGGCTCCCTGCGATGATCCGTGGCAAAAACGACGGATACGCCGGATGAACCGAAATCAACACATATGCAGGTAGGCTCGCCGGGGGTTATCGCAGGTTTAGGAAGAATATTCGGTACAGCTCCAATGGATTTGTCATCCCTGAAAAGAGAAAAACAGATCGGAAAAGAATCAAAAACGGCTGTACAACGTCCATCGGCAGAGCGGTCCAGTACCGTGAAATCATGGCAGGCAGCAGCGGCCGAAACAGAGTATGATTCAGGGAGATGGGCAAAGGCAAAATACGATTTCCAGTCTTCCGGCGGAAACGGAAGAGCCGGCCAGACGGCAACCGTTGGAATATCATGAGAATAAAGGTACAGGATTTCGTCTGACGTGTAGACGCGGATCAACCGGACGGGAAACACCCCATCCAGCGTTAACGTGACTTTCACCGTATCATTCATGTTTCGCTCAAAGGTGAAAAGACCGGGCCTGAAGAGGGTACGTCCCTCCGGAAGACTGCACAGAACAGCAGCAAAAGCCGGAGAAAGAGGAGGAAGGACTGCATCCGGGACAATACTCTCCGATTCTGAATCTGACTGAACATACGAATTCTGCGGAGGGATGGAACACATGGATGAAAGAAGAAAATCTCCGATTACATCATTTCCCCGGGCAGGGAAAACGGCCAGAAACTCAGAAAACGGCGTGATAGCTGAAGAGCCCAGTTCGTCTCCGAGACATTCACGGAGGACAGTCTTCATGGAAAGTGAGTGAACGTCCCACGGCCATTCAAAGGCGGGCTCACGTTTCTGTACGGGTTCCTGTGATTCTTTCAGAAGATCTTCCGCTATCCGGACAGCTTCAGGGATCGAATCCGTGTGATGATCAAGCAGGTCCTGAATATTTCTGACAAGCGAGTCGCGATAATCGTCAGAGTATTCTGAAAGAAGGCTGCATTCATTCTGAAGGCACCTGATCACATAATCCTCGCCAGCGGCATGGGCGCTGTCCAGAAGGAGAGCCGAATCATCTCGCGCGAAGGGTACGCCCCTGAAGGAATACAGCTTTTCTTCGGGAATATCTGAGCATATATTTGCAGGAAAGTGCTCTGTCCCCAGCAGACAGTTTCCGATGATGTCTTCAGAAAGAAAATGCTCATAATAGACGGTGGAGACAGTTATGTAATCTGAATAGGCCGGAAGGGCGGGAAGTCCGCAGACTGCCTTCAGACGTGAACTCAGGCCGTTCTTATCCGTCAGGCGGGAGAACCTGTCCGGAAGATCAGCCAGAAACTGTGAAAGAAACTGTTGAAGAGGAGCAGAAAGAGCCGCAGAGGAGAAGGAAAGGTAAGCGCCTATGCACTGACGCAACAGCAATCTGTCGCCTTCTCCAAGGCAGGCGCAGGGATCGGAGAATAGGTTTTTATCCGGATCAAACCATGTTGCAAAAGAAGGAACAAGCTGGATATGAGATGCAGTTCTTTTTGCGGGAATCAGTCTCCCGCCGGGAAGCATCAGGGCAAACGGCTCTGATTTTTCATGGCTTCGCAGGGAAAGAATGTATACTTTTTCAGCCTGATGCGTTTCAAGCCAGTAAGCCAGGACAGGCGACGAACCGGGAACGCAGCACTCAGCATGCAGAAGCGAATCATCTGCTGACGGACGCCTGTACTGCCGTAAAACAAGCATGGAAAATATGCCGCGGCATTCATGCAGACTTACATCGCTGTCCACCCGGCCCGGAAGAATACGAAGTATGTCCCTGATCTGCAGCAGAGGGGACAGGGGGATTAAATCCGGAAGCAGCTGAAGCGGAGGCATATCTCCCTGGGATGTAAACACACAGGAAGACAAATCTTCCAGGCAGATTGCCAGGGCATGATTCAGGATAAAGGGAAGTGTACATCCGGATTCGGAAGATTTGCATTTTTCCTGCAGAGCCCGCCATCTGGTCCTGTCATCAGCAAAAGGAAGACCGTGAAAAAGAGAAACGACGCGGGACTGCGGTTCCGGCTTTCCTTCCGGAGAGAGAGAAGATTCCAGCAGATGAGCTGCCGCAGGGTCGAAAACAGTGCCTTCATACGGATCCGGGAGACGGCTGAAAGCGGAGGGGGAAGCCGAAAGGGTATGAAGCGTTTCCGCCTGCAGTTCTTCCTCGCACCAGGAAACGGCGGCTTTCAGCAGCCGGATTCGTCTTTCCAGCATGAGGACGGAAAGACGGTCATTATGATCCTGTTCCTTTGCAGCTTTATCCTGGGCAGATTTCAAAGCGGACTGGCATCGGATCAGACAGTCGAGTCGGACCTGCATGGATCGAAAACCGCCTAATACAGACAGAATCTCATCTCTTTTTTTCGTTTCATCATCGAGCTGAGCCTTCATGTCTTCAATACGCCGGATCAGGCGTTCTTCATCTGTGTCAGCAAGGGAATCGCGGTGTACAGGACGAACAGAATCCAGTCCATTTTCTTTTGCCTCAGAACGGGCTGTATTGTACTCGGCTGCAATTGTAACCGTTCTGCCGCAGGCTTCAACAGCCTGCTGCCAGAGAGTGACCGATTCCGGAGACATGCGAAGAGAAGCAGGAATGCATTTCATAAAGGCGAGGATCCGGGACAGCAGCTCTCTCAGGGTGCGCTGGAGAAGATCCGTGGAATCGGCGAGTCTGTCATCAGATAAAAGGCGGCGAAAAACGGAAGCGCGGACATTTACTGCAAGTCTTGACGGATGAGTAAGATAATTCGTCAGGGACGGAAGAAGATCCAGGTACAGCCATACATAGAGATTGACTGCAGCGGCAAAGGACGGGGCGCAGTCGTCAAGCATGCTGAGAGACAGGGTACCATCGGTTTCGATGGTATGCAGGCCCGGCGCGGGAAGATCGTCTTTCAGACAGACGGAGCTCAGTATTTTTGCGGCAAACGGGGCAAGAAAGCGCAGCGAATCCGGAGATTCCATCATCGAGGACGGAATGGAAAGGAACCACATTGCGTAAACATCGTGCGGGGAATCGGTATCCGGACTGCATACGAGCCCCCGCTGTTCAAGTTCCTGAAAGGAGGAGCGAAGCATCGGGAATAACGTATCAGGAACCGGTGAAGCGGTAGCGGCGAGTGCAACCATAAAAACAGACACCGGTCTGTTATTAAAGACTTTCCTGAAGTGATTCAGGAGTGCAAGGATCATTCCTGAGGAAAAAGGATCTGCAAGGTCAGCCATGCATGTGAGACGGACCGGTGCTTTTTCGGAGGCAAGTACAATGGAATCCAGCCAGGCTGTAAATTCCATCATGGATGGATCATCGGGACGGCTCAGCAGATCCGCAACACACCATTCCACAGCTTCCCGGTCCGTATGGCATGAAAAAGGGATTCCTTTTCCGCGCAGCGCTGAGATCAGCAATGAATCACCGGAATCATCCGAAAGCTCCCGGGCAGAGCGAAACACAGGGACACAGGAGGAGAAGCTGAATGAACAAGGGAAAAGACTGCTTTCTTCTTCTGCGGAAGACATGAGAACATGAGCTGCGGACAGATCCGCAGCCAAAGAAGCTGTTTCGCCTGCAGAATGATTGTTCTCAGAAAGGCAAAAAACACTGAGACTGCCCACCGGATGAACCGCACCGCAGGAAAGAGCGGTGAAAATATCCGGCAGGAGACGCTCTGCGGTATTTCCGATGCTGAGAAGATAAGAAAGCAAAAAGAATCACCCCTTGTATCCGAAGAGGGTTACCGCTTGAAAGTGGCAACCCTCTTTACTGACTGACAATGGAGGTAAAAAGTGGATCAGAGTGCGGGAGGATAGCTTCCATTCTCATGGAGCTTTTTCAGCTCTCTGGCAACATAATCCTTGTCTTCCTTATAAGTTACGCCGAACCATACAGCCTTTGTGGAAAGTACTTCAACCTGAAGACCGGCGGTATGCATAAGTGTATCAACAAGCGCCGGAAGGAGGCATTCTTTTTTGAGCGGGTCACCGCTGGGATCCTGAAGGAAATCTTTCAGATATTCGGTTCCCGCTTCAAAGAACGAAGGAGCAAAACCCCACAGGTTCATGGAAACCAGCGCATCCGGATCCAGGATGATGCCGTCCGGGTCATCATGAATATCACGAATGGTTCCATCCGGGAAGGGAAGAATGCTGTAAGTCTCCGTAACCTTGACAAGATGTCCGTTTTCGTCTGTGGAACAGACACCGCGGGTAACATGGCCATTTTTTGAAACAGTATTTTTCAGATAGTAGGCGACCATGGAGGCCTTGTTTGTTTCCGTACGAAGCCGCAGGAGAGAGCCGGCCATTGCTTTAAAGGCGTCCTTCCCGTAATAGTCATCAGCATTGATGACGGCAAAGGGTTCGTGGATCAGATCCCTGGCGCACATGACAGCATGAACAGTGCCGTAGGGCTTTGTGCGTTCCGCAGGGGGAGTGAACCCGCCGGGAAGGGAATCGAATTCCTGGTAGGCGTAAAAAACTTTAATTTTCCTGGAAATTTTATTTCCGATCACTTCCCGGAACATTTCATCCATGCTGCGGCGGATGACAAAAACAACTTTGTCAAACCCCGCTTCTATCGCATCGTGGATGGAGTACTCCATAAGAATTTCGCCGTTGGGACCAATGCGGTCAACCTGTTTGTTTCCGCCATATCGGGAGCCAAGACCGGCAGCCATGATCAGCAGTGTAGTATTCATGGACGAACCTTCTCCTTCTTATTGATATCGTGAGAATATTAGCACAGGGGAGAACAAAAAGCAATGAACTTGACCCGGGCATCTCATTAAGTGGAAAACAGTTTACTTTTTGTCATAAGAATGATAAAATTTTTTATTAAGCTGCCGCACTTTTGTTTGGCATGGCAGCACGCCGTTACGGCGGGAAGGAAGCATAATGAATCAGAATGAATACCATCCCCGGGGGATGAATGGTTATGGTTCTCAGGCCGGCTTCAATCCGGAGCCACAATATGCGCAAAACGGGCCGGCGCAGAATTATTATCAGCCTCAGAATATGCAGAATCCATCTTCATTTGAAGGATACCGTGCTCCCGCAGGGCAGGGCTATCCCGCTGCCGGATTCCAGCAGCCTGCCGGATATACGACGCCGCAGGTTCCCTATTCCCAGGGGATCAGCAACGGCTATGTTCGGGAACAGCCTGCGTTCCAGCCGTACGGAGGAATGCCGACGAATCCGAATAATCCCTATGCGGTTCCGCAGGGCTATCCGGCGTCTCCCCAGGGCGGCGGAGGAAGCTATATTCCCCAGACACCATACAGCCCGGGATATACAAGCCCCGGATATCAGCCGCCGCAGCAGGGATATCAGGCGGGGTACAATCCCTACGGGCAGATGGGAAAGACGCAGGCACCGTCAGGAACCAGTGAATACAGTACTGGAATTCCGCTGAACGGCGGGGGATATGTTCCGCAGAAAATCCCCGTCAGACACAGGCCGTTCGTCCTGAAAAACTGGCATCTGATTGCCATGGGGATCGTGCTGATTGTCCTCTTTGTCCTGGCGGTGATCATTACAAAAAACACAGCGGTGAAAATCCTGCTGATGATACTTGCAGCAGGATCCGCCGGGGTTCTCTGGATCAAACGGCTTACTGCGGAGAACAAGCGGCTTACGTATTCTGTTCTTTGCCTTGTACTGTGCATTCTGACGGCCGCCAGCTTTCTGACGGGGGCCCCGAAGGATGTGACAAACAATACACAGCAAAACACAGCGGGGGTCAGACAGGATACAGGCAGTGCTCAGGAAATTCCTCCCAGTGAAGTAAGCGCTGTCCAGCAGACAAGCACGGAAGCGCCGTCGGCGACTGAAGCTCCGAACAACAACCTGACGGATCGCCTTGTTTCCTTCTTTACCTCATGGGCCAAGAACCGTCAGGATGAAATGCTTCTTCTTTGTTCTCCGTCCTGGGTAAACAAGCAGGAGAATCCCCGCACCAGCCTGTTTACGCTGCTGGCAAACCGGAGACCGCTGAACTGTACGCTGGAGAGCATTTCGGGGACAGATGCTGACAACAGCCGGAAGGTCACGCTGACTTCGAAGATCGACCGTAATGCCGGAAGAGAACCGGAACTGTACAGAATGACGGTTCTCATGGTTAAGGAGAACAATGAGTGGTACGTGGATCCGCAAAGTCTGCAATCTTTTGAAAAAGAACAGACAACGGATAACACCGCCAATGCGACGCCTTCTCCCACCGCGACTCCTGCCATTTATCCGTCCACAGTGCTGTACTATAATCCGAACAAGGGGGAATATTATCACTATGATGCTTATTGCCCGAACGTCGGAAAGAAGTATGTACCGCTTCAGGGACAGTTTACATACGCTCAGATCAACGACGAGCCGTACAGCAAGCTGAAACCATGCAATGTCTGCGGAGCACCACTGCGATGAACACGGTTTATGAGCAGCTTCGCCCTTTTCTGAAAGCTATGCCTGCGGGAAGATGTCTTACAGGTTTTTCAGGAGGAGCAGACAGTACGGCGCTGGCATTTCTTCTTGCCGGTGCCAGAGACGAACGCGGTATCTATCCGGAGGCAATTCATGTGAATCACGGCCTGCGTGGTTCAGAATCTGATGAAGATGAATCCTTTTGCCGCAGAATCTGTGAGGAGCTTTCCATTCCGTTTCACAGCGTGAGGATTGACCTTCATGGAAGATATGATGAGAACGCCTGCAGGCAGGAAAGATTCAGATGCTTTGAGGAAATGCTGAACGCCACCGGAATCCGACAGCTTGTGCTGGGCCATAACCGTGATGATGCTGCAGAAACGTTTATGATGCGGCTGATGCGGGGATCGGGCAGTAAAGGACTGGCCGGTATGAGCCCGAATGACACATGGAACGGGTTTTCCATTTACAGGCCGCTTCTGAACATATCCCGGGAACAGATCCGAAAAGTACTCCAGGCTTCGGGAATCTCCTGGAGAGAGGATTCACTGAACCGGGATCCTGCCTACCTTCGCAACCGTGTGCGCAGCAAACTGATTCCGCTGATGGAAGAAATGGCCCCGGGTGTTTCCTCCAGGATTGCTCAGACTGCATCCCTGCTGAGAGACGATGACGATTTTCTGCAGAGCGAAGCGGAAAAATACCTGATGAAACACAGTGCTCCATGCTGGCTCGATATCAGGACGCTTGGAGAAATACCGCGTCCTGTATGCGTGAGAATCCTCCGAACGTGGTGGAGAGAGAATATGCCGGCGACCAGGGAGAATGCGCTGGATGCCAGAAAGACCGCCGAACTACTCGACCTTGTGAAAAAGGACCGCGGAAAAGTTAATCTTCCCGGAGGGCTTTTCGCGGTCAGAGGCAAGAGGGGACTTTTCATTACAGGACAGGAGGCGGAAGAGCAGCCGGAGATCCCATACGAACCGGCCCCGGTACAATTCGGGAAGTTTGTACTTCATACGCTGCCAACGGAGGGCTCAACAGGGGACGGAATTGTTTCCCAGGAGGTTCCCAGGGACATTCTGACCGGCTGCTCTGTACGGACCCGGAGACCCGGGGACAGGATCCGCCCTTTTGGGATGAACGGGAGCAGGAAGCTCCAGGATTATCTGGTTGATCGGGGAATTGATGAACCGTGGAGAGATCGGATCCCGCTGCTGTGCAGGGGAAACGAAGTTATCTGGGTTGCCGGTGTCGGGACAGGAAGTGTTCCGCGATGGGATCCGGATGCGGATAATGTGAGACTTATGTGGACAGGAAAGATGCCCTGGAATATGACCGTGGAAGAGGAGATTCATTTATGAAAAAAAACGAACTGTACAATGATCTCGACAGGGTGCTGATCAAGAGAGAAGAAATTGCAGAAAAGGTACGGGAGCTGGGTGAAAGGATCACGCAGGATTACCAGGGGAAAAAGCCTGTACTCGTGTGCATCCTGAAAGGCGCTTCGGTTTTTTTCGCAGATCTGATCAGGGAAATAGATCTTCCTTTGACGCTTGACTTCATGGCAATATCGAGTTACGGAAGCGCCACCAAGACAAGCGGTGTCGTACGGATTCTCAAGGATCTGGACAATGATATCCTCGGAAAAGATGTAATTATTGTTGAAGACATTGTAGATACGGGAGTTACGCTCAGCTATCTGACCAGAATTCTGATGCAGCGGGGAGCAAAAAGCCTCAGAATCGCAGCCTTGCTTGACAAGCCTGCGAGACGAAAGGTTCCGGATCTGAAAGTGGATTATATGTGTTTTGATATTCCAGACGCCTTTGTTGTGGGGTACGGGCTGGATTACAATCAGACATACAGAAATCTTCCGGACATCGGTATCCTGCATCCCAGAATTTATGAATCATAAGAAAAACGGAGTGTTAACGAAGGAGGATTATTATTTTGAAACAGAAACCGTCTAGAGGGATCCTCGGATATTTTATCCTGATCGGTACTTTGCTGGTAATTGCCATTCTCCTGAACGGGGGGATCAATCGTACCGTCAGCAAGAGGATAGAATATCCCCAGCTGCTGAAATATATAGACGAAGGAAAAGTCGGGCGCGTTGCCCTGCGCGGGAATTCCCTGGTGGGTGTTTTCGACGGATCAAACCAGCCCACGCTGACCGCCGATGTGGATTTCCCGGAACGGAGCTATGATTTTGAGACAACCATCGGGGAGGACTTCATTGAAACCGTTCGGCAGATGAAAGCCAACAAGGACGGGAAGAATCTGGGTGACGTCACCGTAAATGATCTTGGGTTTTCAATTCAGTACCGCGCCCCGGTTACCATTCCCTGGTGGGTTGAGTTTGTTCCTTACCTGATCATGCTTGGAATCATGGCCGTGGTATGGTTCCTGATGATGCGCTCCCAGGGCGGCGGAAACGGACGCGTGATGTCCTTCGGCCGCAGCCGGGCGAGAATGCAGGATCCCAGCAAAAACAAAATCACCTTTGCTGATGTGGCCGGAGCCGATGAAGAGAAGGAAGAGCTTCAGGAAATGGTCGATTTCCTGAAGAATCCGAAGAACTATACGGAAGTCGGGGCGAGAATTCCCAAAGGCGTGCTGCTGGTCGGACCTCCCGGAACGGGGAAAACTCTGCTTGCAAAAGCTGTTGCCGGTGAGGCGGGCGTTCCGTTCTTTTCCATCAGCGGCAGCGATTTCGTCGAGATGTTTGTGGGCGTAGGCGCCAGCCGGGTCAGGGACTTGTTTGAACAGGCGAAGAAGGTAGCTCCGGCTATCGTCTTCATCGATGAGATCGATGCGGTAGGCCGTCATCGCGGCGCGGGGCTGGGTGGTGGCCATGATGAAAGAGAACAGACCCTGAACCAGCTTCTTGTTGAGATGGACGGGTTCGCTGTCAATGAAGGAATCATT
>ODAI012979227.1_pt1 | contig 10892 bp, 19 predicted proteins | sample 1539321 | NCBI WGS metagenome assembly ODAI01 (sample SAMN02144231, study PRJEB22623) | gut metagenome | biome: sheep rumen | host: Ovis aries | place: New Zealand | reverse complement strand
TTCTTCTCCATCATAGTTATAAATTATATCTTTTAATTTACCATCCCACTTTTGTTTTATAGCGTAAATTTCATATAAAGTATTATATGCCTTATTTTCATTTATATCCATAAATTCAAAAGTATCTATAAATTGAGCATAGTATGAAATATCTTCTGGTCTAATGAAGAAATTTCTTATAGTATCTATACTATCCCATTTTTTTTCACAATAATTGCAAAAACATCTCAGGCGGATGCCATTTTTTTTAGCAAAATCCTTTGTAAATTCCATCATAAAAGGCAAATCTCCGCCAATTCTAATGTCTGTTACATTCAAAGAACAAAATCCAAGCAGATTTTCCCAATCACAGCAAATATATTGATAATAATGAGGAATATTTAATGAATTAAACTTTTCTTCTATTTCTTTATTATAAGTAACACTACGTACTAATATATTAGGGTGGGTTTCCGCCAATGCACCTAAAATTGTAAAATCTTCTTCTACTAAAGGCTCTGTTGTAATAATATTAACACGATAATCTTTATATTCGGAAAGAAAATTATGTAATTCCATTACTTTAGGCTTATAAATAATACTAATTTCTATTTTATCTTTATCAAAGTATTTAAAATTCCTATAAAATGGTATCTAAAATTTCATCCTAGTCCTATCCTTTCTACTCTCGGAATCCTGAAAAATCAATAATAATAGGATGACCATTTTTATATCCTACATTATCATAAGTTAAATCATCGTCCCATTTAAGTTTTTTAATTAAAGCAAGAAATTCTTTAAACTTTTTTGGCCCATAATATTTTAATAAATCTATGCACCAGTCACTATTTAAATCATACCAACAGTTATTTCTAAGCAAAAAAGAATCCATTATTTTTCTTTTTTCTTTTGTTTTATTATATGAATTATTAAAAGGGGTGCATTTTTCTTGAAGATAGATAGGATAATCATTAATATAACCAATAAAAATAGTTTCTGCGAAACAATCTTTAAATGGGGTGGAACAAATATCATAATATCGTTCTACTTCTATATTACAATAATCCCATTCGCGTTCAGAACCTGCCCCAATAAAATTACAAAAATTACCTTCATAGCATCCCTGAAAAGGAATTTTTATAACATAATCTTTATTACGTGGCATAATTGCAAGTTTTGTTGCTCCGAAATCATAATTAAAAATATATCCTTTATCAAAAAGATACGAAGCTAATTCATCTACTCTTGTATCATCAAAAGCAGGGTCTAAAAAGTTAAAACCTTCAAACATATTAAGAATTTCATCTTCATTAAATGTCATGTTATAATATTCTCCTTTTTATTTTATACTTATATTATAACAAAAAAAATAAAAAAAATCAAAGAGACCTCATAAAAGTATCTCTTTGATTTTTATAATTAGATTTTAACTGCTTTACAACGATTAAGCACAGTCTGTTTTACACCATTATAAATCTGATGTTTCTTTACAGTGCCTGTAAGAAGGATAGTATCTCCCCTTTCAATATCTTCATCAAGGCCTACACCAGAACAAAACCATGTAAGTACATTTTCGCCCATTTTAAAAGTATACAGAATAGAAGTCCCATAATAACTTTCAATAGTGCGGGAACTTACAAAAGTAACATGAAGGTCTCTTAGACGCTCTTTTTCTTCTCCAATATATTCAGAATTAGATTTAGGCATGCAGGCTTCTTTGGCGGCATCCGCAATCTCTTTTGCATTTTCTTTAATAAGAGCTTTTTTAATATGACATTTCCAGTTGAAGACTTCATCAAAAGGAATAGAAGTCATACCATATCCTGCGGGAACATCAATAGGATGAGAAGCATACCATCCCAGTTCAGGTTTAAAGCGGCAGCCTGCTTCTTTAAGTGCATCTTTAATGGTATAAGTATCTCCAAGAACAAGCCAAACAAGAGGATTCTCTACATCATAACCTTTTTCCGCAAGGTAAATCTTTTTATTATCTTCACTTGCGGATTCCAGAGCAAGTTTCTCAGCAGCCTTTTTCTCTGCTTTTCTTTCTTTTGCTCTTTCCTGGTTCTTAACATACTGCTCATATTCTTCAGGAGTATAAGCTTTTACCCACTTGGTCAGATAGCCAGCACCTTCACAGCGGTAGCAGGTTCCAAACCAAGCATAAATACCTGTGCCGCCGCATTTATCGCAAGTTTCCTTAACAAGGGCTTTCCGCGCATTTTCATCTACTTTAACAATAGTTGCATGTGCATAAGAGGGGGCTACCATCCAAGTCATAATCTTTTTCTCCTTTTAATTAGTGAAATCTACGTTCTACTTCTCGCTTGATTCTTGCTTTGTCTTTTGCGGAAAGGTCATCAAGACTAAGATTATGTCTATCAAAAACTGCCTCTTGAATATCATTAATATCATATCCTCTTCGAGCAAGAGATACAAAATCATTAATTGAGGCATTAATGCGGGCGGTCTTGGTCGTCACCATGTTATCCATTCCTTCTGTTTCCATCATATAAAGACCATAAGATGTATTAAACATTTTTTTTCTTCCTTTCTTTTTCCTTATCTTTATATATATTATATAAAAAATTTTTAAAAAAATAAAGGGGATGTATTACATCCCCTATTTTTTATTTATAAAAAGTCTTGTTTAAATTATTTTTTGAACAACTGATTTTCATACTACCAACATAACAATCAACATAACATTCACCATTTTCATATGCCATCATAACAACAGCTCCTCTATCAGTAAAGACTTTATATGTTGAAGTGCGGCCGCCGCTTGATTTACCATGATGATAATTAGATAATCCCACTTTAGGTTTAGAAGCATTAATTTGTACTATCTTAATTCCATTTCTATCAGAATGCCATTGGAGTTTAAATATATCACATTTTAAAGCACTGCCCTTTTCTTTTACGAGTACGTCTATTGCTTCATACGATAGGTCTCCCGCAGTAAAGAATTTCCATCCATTTAGATTAAACATTAACGCTACTGACATCATATTTACAAAATGATGGTCATCAGTTTGTTTAAGTTTAGATCTTTTAGCTTGCCATGACCATTCTACTTTAATACCACCTGCCGCCCATGTAAAGCCATTAGAAATATATTTATAGTTAATTTGTTTATTTTTTGCTATTGTTCCTATATTTTTTAAAGTAGATACAGCATTTTTAGCAGCACTTACAGATTGCATTTCTTTATAATCGGAAATAAAAATGTTTTCTACTTTAAATGTATTACAAATAGATTTTAAGACGCTTAGGTTAGCATGGTCACCATGACCATGAGAAATGAAGATAGCATTAATCTTTGGAAGATTAAGTTTCTTTAATTTTTTTAATGTGTCTCCTTCACCTGGACCAGTATCAATTAAAACACAGTTTTTAATAGTTTTATTATCATTTGCATACTCACAAATAAGATAACTGTCACCATATAAATCAGAATTAGATTCAGAAACCCATATCTGATGTATTCTTATTCTATTTCCATTAGAAGCGGGATTTAATAATTCATTAACCTTCTTTTGTACCGCATTAGGGTCATAACCACAGAATTTCAATAGTAAAACTCTTATTTCGCCTTTATTAAATTGACCTTTTATTACATACTGTGCGGCGGTTTCTACCGTTTTACCTCTTAAAGCGTATATATTATTAATATGAGTTTGAACTTTATTGTTCCATGTTGATAATCTTTTGGCTCGATAGTCTCCTTTTCCTACGTAGCCGGCAATAACGGAAACCGCAAGAGCAAAAATAATATCAGACTATTTTGACACAATCTAATTTACTTTATTTTGAATAGCTTTTGTATTTTGTGTACCAAAAATAGTAAACATATTAGTTCTATTAGTACCAGATCCATAGGTTCCAAGAATTACTTCTGCCGCGCAGATAGTAACTTGAAGATTATTCATTGTAGGCATAGGAGTATAGTTAGGTCTAATATATCCTAAAATAGATCTACCTTTATATGTTCTACGGCTGCATCCGCCATTATAATTTCCAGAAATTGTTCTATTGTAACCAATACAAAACTATGTATGATTAGGTTTTTTCTTATTATCACAAAAGACAATAATATCTCCAGGGCGGACACCTGTAATTCCATCATGCCAAATTTTTATCTTTTTTGCTTTTGTAACGGCATCTCCAGAAATTTGAGAATATCCGCCTATTGTATCTATACCGCCCGCATCGTACAAAGCCGCCATTATTGTCATTGTGCACCATGCATCAGAACTTTTAACATTATGATTATGTTTTTTTAATGTTTTTACAACATCCTAATGGGCTGTTTTACTGCCATCATATTTATTATATGCAGTTAATACATCCCAAAATGTACATTTTCCCATTTTTATCCTCCTTATAGGTTAACATCTCCTGAGATATAATAACCTGTCATTTTATATGTTTTACAAAAGTTTTTAATACGTGTTTTTAAGCTTGCGGAAGTTGTATATTCTAATAAGAAAGTTTGTAAACCATGACGTAAAAGACGTTTCATATAGCTTTTATACCATGAATGCATATCTTTTTTCTGCTAACCGAATCTACCTTTTCCGCTATAACTTTTAATTAAACTATAAACTTCCTATTGTGTAACTCCATCTATATAAGTAATAGATTTATGAGTTTTATCTTTATCCATTAATTTATCTAAGAACTAACTTCCGCCATTAACCATTATATATTTAGTTTTATCTATTGCTCGTATTCTTTTTAAGAGAGTAATAATACCATTATACATTTCTGTACTTTTATGATATTCATATACATCTAGGTTATCTAGCCACCAGCCTTGGAATCCGCGATTTTTTAGTTCTTTTGCTCTATATACAATAAAATCTCTAACTGCGGGTTTCCTTAAATCGAGATAATATTCATGGGGCCAGTCCTATAATTTACTAAGCCGATAGGGTTTTAATTTTTTATAATAACTTCTCTAATCAGAAATAGAGCCGGCAGATAAATACCCTAAAAGGGTATAACCCGCGGCTCTTAAATCCGAAATCTATTTATTTGTATAATCCTATGGCTAAATAACTAAAATAGTTTTAGTTTTTGCTTTTCCTAATTTTTTAGGAATAGCTTTTGTTGTTAGCATAACAATATAATTCATTTATGTTACCGTTGCCAATCTATTTGACCATAAGGGTAATATGGCATTCCTTCTTCTGTTCGCCATCGGCCTTTTCGTTTAATTTGACGAAGATGAAGTTTTGTATTGTATCTTTGAGTTTTATGAGTCCCAGTAATATAAATATAACGAATTGAACCATTTTTATGACGAATATCTAAATAGTGGCTATCCTTTCTTTGCATTTTTCCGTTATGTTTAAAATAATAAAATTTGCCATTAATTACTTTAATACAGTCTCTTGCGAGTTCTCCACGTTTATGGAGGGCGGAAGTAGTTTGATAGCGGTAATACCAACTGCCGCCAGACTTAAAAAGACCATATTTATTTGGTACCTTTGCATTTGCTGAAATTGTTGTTATTGCTATTGCAGCTAATACTGCCAAAAAAATAGCAATACATGTTATAAAAGTTTTATCTTTCTTCTGTAACATTGTTATATATTCTCCTTTATGATATTAAAAAATTATATATTAAATTAAAGAAAGATGTCCTTACTTTCTTCCCAAAATTTTTCATATTCTTCTCGTTTATTAGAAGCATTTTGTTTACAAATAAAATCTATCTCTCTAGAACGAATTTTTTCAAAAGTAGGCATTAAATAACATTTATCTATCGTTTCTGGGTCAACACGACAAAAAATTTCTTTAGGGATAGATACTTCTTCTGTAATTCTACCTTTTGATATAGGTGAAAAGTCTATTATTTTAATGTGAATATTTCCGTCAGAGAGGAAATTAAATTCCATACTAAGATTTTGACTGAGATATTTAAATAAAATGGTATTCATTTTTTATCCTCCTAATTAAGATTCATTATGGATTCTAGGGCCTATTTTATTACCATTGATTATTTCAATAGCAAAATTAGCATCTTCATCTGTTAACCCGATATTAGAATCAGTGAGAATTAAATGAGGAAGAATATCTCTATATTCAAAATCAGGGAAAATAAAATCATCTAATACTACCCATCCTGTTACTTCGGGGTGATTATCAAGGTAATTACGGATGCCGCTTCCGCGATAATTTAAATCTCTTTCTTTTGTTTTATTTCTTACAACCAGTTTCCCCTTTTTCCATAAATGATTGTTTAAATATTTAGCGGCTTTATCGAAGACAGGAGCATCATACGGAGAAATAGAATCTGGTGCAGGATTTCTGCACCAACCTAATTTCCAAGTTGATGTTAAAATAATGTCTGCGGAAGTTGCTTCTACAATAGAAGCTAATCGTTTTACCTTATCTTTGTCTATTCCAAGATAATTTCCACATCGAGATTTTGAAGTATTGCAATTTAATACTCCATCAACATCAAGAAAAATTGCATTACTCATAAAATTCTCCTTTCTTTTATCGGTTTTGAGTTACAATAAGGCTACCGCCACATTTACAAGTATATTTCTCAGGATACTTTACTACTTTACCTGCTCTATGATAGCAACCAACAATTTTTCCACAGCAAGAGCAAGTAACAATATATTTGTATGTGTCAGGTGTGTAAGCGGCAACCTTGGTATGTGTTGTATCAAATGTACAATCAATACGTTTACACATTTCTTTAAATACTTTATCGTGACCATGGTTCTCATGGGTTTCTACGATAACGAGATAGTGCGCGCATTCATGTTTAATTACATTATCTATTGTTGCGGATTCTCCTGTTTCAAGAAGTTTATAACTAAATTCCATGCTTTCGGGGGTAGTATACCCATTACAAGAGAAGAAAAGAACCCTACCAAGTGTTCTGGTAAGTCTTTTGTTAATTTTTACAGGAATTGTAAAATCATAACCTGCGGATTTACAAATTTCTACACAACGAGCGGTAAGGTCCTTTTCTGTCATCATAATGATTTTTCCTTTCTTATTCTTTTCTTTTGATAATTATATTATATCAAAATTTTTTAATAAAATAAACAGGTTGCTCAATAAAGAACAGCCTGTTGAAAGGAATTATTCGTTAATAACTTCAATACAACAAGATTTCATTACTTCAAGAGCAGCTTTATGATTTTCGGGGGTGGTTCCCGCACAGCAAGATGCATCTACAATAATTTGAGTTTCAGGAAACAATGCTCTAAGAATAAGAACATTAGAAATAACGCAAATGTCTGTACATACTCCTGCTATTTCAATAGTAGTAGGTGGAAATCTTTTATAAGATATATCGGGGTCTATAAAAAATGTTTTCCAATTAAAATAACCAAAAGTTCCTTTTTCTATTGTTTTACCAGCAAAAGGAAAGAGTTCATCAACAATGCACCATCCTGGAGTGCCTTTAATACAGTGGAGTGGAACTTTATTCATTTCAATTTTTTCTACTGGATTATCCCAATTCCATAAATAATGACTATCTTGCGTAAAAATAATTCTATCTGTCGATTGATTATATTCTTCTTTAATTTTAGCTTTTATTTTAGGTACAATTGCGCGGGCTTCAGGTGTTCCGAGAGGGCCAGTTACAAAATCATTCTGCATATCAATTACAATAAGTGTTTTCATTTAGATTCCTTTCTTGCGGGCGGTAGGTTATGTCAGGATTAAACTGCTTCCCGCATCAATTATCAAACCAATAAAGAATATATACATCAGAAGGATAATAATATTCATAACCAGCAAATTCAATATAATATTCTATTCGTTCGATAAAAAATTTAATGGGGTTAGTTTTTTCAACCATTTCATCACCGCAGTTATCATAATCAGTAATAGTAGGATTACACATTAAATAATTTTTTAAATCTGCCAAATTAATTTCTTTAAAATTAAAATATCCCATGGTATTTTCTATTTCTAGAATTTCTTTAGCAAAAGAAGGTTCAAGAAAAGTAGTGTGTAACTGATTCCAAGGAATATCATTTTCTAAAAGTTCAAATAATTCGTGATTACGTTTATCATAAGGATTAATAAGAACGTATTTATCTTTTTTCTTATTGAAAATTTCTATCTTATCGTAGAATCCTGTTTCAGTGTTTCTTATAGCAATAGCTACATGAATATCTTTTCCCATTGTATTTCCTTTCTATGCGGGCGGTAGGTTATGTCAGGATTGAAGGTGCCGCCGCATTTTTTATTATTTATATAATTTTATTGATGAAAAATCTTATTTGCAAATTCTCGAATATCAGAATCCGAATAATAAATATTGACGGGTGGATTTACAATAGTAAGAGAAGCTAATTGCAAAGCAGAAATGCTTGGATATTTCTTATCCCAATAGATAATTCGATTAGCAAGAGAAAAAGAATCTTGGGAGATGCGATTTGCTTCAAGATATTCAGATGCTAAATTAAATGCGCGGGCTTGCTTAAAATCCATGTTATTACTTCCTTTCTATTGTTTTATCTTTATAAATATATTATATAATAATTTTTTTAAATTGGCAACTTGATTTTATAGAGATTTTTTGTTATAATATAATAAGAAATTAAAAGGGAGAAATAGAGAATGAATATAAATATTTTATTAATTATTATTGATGTTTTATTAGGGGCCTGGTCAACGCTTCGCGTTGCCCAGCTGAGCGTAGATTCAGCAAATTTGCACTTCGTGCAAATTCTGCTAAATTCCGCTCAGGAAACAATAGAATAGATGAATTTTAAGGGGTAGTAGTATGACAATAGTATGTGAATGTACAGCCTGTCCTTATAATAAAGGCCGCTTTTGTAGAAATAGATTAATATATATTAATACTAATGGTACATGTAATAGGTTAACTAAGCGGAATTGGCGGGAACCAGTTTAGTAGAGATTTATGGAGGGATATAGAAAGTGTTAGTAGGAGTCACAGGACATAGACCAGAAAGATTAGGAACAAATTGGCCAGTAGTAGAAAGATGGATAGCTGGAAAGTTAGAAGAGTATAAAGCAAGAGGAGAAAAAGTCAGTTTAATTAGCGGGATGGCGCGAGGTGTTGATCAGATTGCGGCAACCACTGCAATTGATGCGGGGGTAGGTGTAAGATGTTATTACCCTTTCCCGCATAAAATGAGTAATTTAGAAGATTATGTTACAACTCATGCGGAAGTCGTTAGGTATGAGGCAAATGAATATAGACCCAATGCGTATTTTATCAGGGACCGCCGCATTGTTGATGATTGTGATGTGCTTTTGGTTGTTTGGGATGGTATAAAATATGGGGGGACCTATTATACTTATAAGTATGCTCTTGAGAAGGATAAAAAGGTTGAAGTTTTTAAGTTACCTATCGCGGGAAGTGATTTAAATGGGAGGAAGATATGATAATGCCTTTTGGTGCAATATTAAATACAATGTTAGAATATGAAAGAATAAGAGAGCGGGAAGTAGATGATGAGGATGATGAGGAGTAGAGTTAATCTGGATTAAGGAGGGGCCGCTGCATGATTGTTGGAGTTTGGTTTAAAAATAAATAGTGGTGTGAGAAATGGTTTGCAGATTTTTTAAGTAAGATTAGTTTTGATGCGGTTGATAAGGTTATTAGATCTAAAGTGTAGCCGCCTAAGGTGATAATGAAGAATGGTAATTTGATTAAGGGGATTCCTGCAACAGATAATTCTCGGGGATATAAGATGCAGGCAGCCTATTTAGAGCCAGGGTTAAGAGATTCAGATATTTTTTATTATGTAATTCAGTTTACTGTTGTTACTATTGATGATACTTTTGAAAGAGGTAACAGATATAAGAGAGGGGAGATTTATGAAGGTTTTTATGGGGGGTAGGTTGAATTGGATTAGGTTCCCTGAAAATGGGGGGTAGAGTAATGAGTGATTAAGGTGCGGTTGCCGCGCAGGGGAACCTTTTTGCATTTTTTGCTTATGAAATTTGCTTGATTGATGTAAAATGCCACCCCAAAATCCACATTCTATTATTATAAAAGGCGGATTTTGGGGTGGCATTTTTCTTAAAAAAAAGTCTTTTAAGGTCAAAAGTAGAAAAATGAAATAAAGTAAAATTTATATAAATATGGAAGTATTAATTTTATATAAGGAGGAAAAGAAATGTTAGAATTAAATGTTCCATATACATCAAAAGATCTTGCTTAGCAATTATTTAAAGTAAGTCCTAAAACTTTTACTAATAAAAAGCAAAAGTATTTAGAGTATTTAAAAGAGTTTTATGATTTTGATACTCAAGGAAGGAAAATTATATTAAGAAGAGAGTTAAAGCCATTTGAAACAAGAATGGCAAACAGAAAACAAACAGTGGAGAAGAATACTTCTACTTATAGAGATATAACACATAAAATTATAAGTTATAAACCTTTAAATAGTGGTGCTAATATTGCAAGGGAAATATATGATAATCCTTTAAAGCCATTTAATCATGAAGAAGGTACTATTGCAAGATATGTTAGAGGAATTTTAAAGGAGGATTTTGAAATTATGGATAAACAATGGTGCAGAATTAATTATGATACAAATACTTATTAGCCTTTGAGTTTTGAAGAGAAATGTTTTTTGATAGAATTGTTTAAGGAAAGTGATTTAAGTAAAAAGATTATGGATATTACTGCTGATTTTAAATGTGGGAATATTTCGAGAAAAGAATTCCAAGAGCAGGTTGGTTTTGTTGCTTAGAGTAAGTATAATAGAGTGATGGATGCTTTTAAAGGAAGATTTGGTTTTAGACCTTATAAGGTTCCTAATTGGCGGGAGAAGCAAGGAGCGATTTGATGGAAGAAAAAATGTTTTTTATGTTAAATGATTATATTGATAAGAATTTTGTTTTAGTAAGAGATGGGGATGATTTTTGTATACTTTTTGAGAATAAGGCGT
>ODAI013064919.1_pt1 | contig 10893 bp, 5 predicted proteins | sample 1539321 | NCBI WGS metagenome assembly ODAI01 (sample SAMN02144231, study PRJEB22623) | gut metagenome | biome: sheep rumen | host: Ovis aries | place: New Zealand | reverse complement strand
AGCAGCGCCGTATCCGTTTAGCAGCCATTATTATTGCGATCATTTTGATCATTGCGATCGTGATCGTTATTGCAGTCTCCTGCTCTCACAAAAAAAATGTTCCGCAGGGTTCCGGAACAGCTCAGCCGACAACGGAAGTTTCAAGCGTTGATAAGAATCAGATTCCAACGGAATATGTTGCTGCGACTACTTCACATGATGACATTCTGGTTACAGATGACAACCCTGTTCAGGGAACAGATGGTTCTTACACGGTTCGTGTAAATACGGCTTTAAATGTTACCACACTGTATGATGGTAACGGAAACCCGGTCAGAGCATTTGCCTGCTCAACCGGAAGACGCGATGGTCATGAGACCCCGGAAGGAACCTTCTCAATGGGTGAATGGATCATTGCTCCGGCAAACGAATGGTGCTACATGGCTGATGGTACGGAAGGCCTGTATGCATACCGCATCATCGATGGTGTCTATAATGACATCATGTTCCACTCTGTTCCGTATTTTGAAACGGACCACGGAACACTTGAAACAGAAGAATATAACAAACTCGGGGATTATGCTTCAATGGGCTGCATCCGTATGGCTTGCGGAGATGTCCGCTGGTTGGGTGAACATCTCGCAACAGGCGCAGAAGTTGTGATCTATTACGACGAAAATGAACAGCTTCCGCTGGAAAAACCGACTCCATATAAGATCCCTACAGACATTCCTGAGATCAGCGGCTGGGATCCGACAGATCCAATCAGTTCGAACCCTTGGCATTCTTATACGATCGATCTTCAGGTTCCAAACAGCGTAACCGTTGCATTGAATACCGATTACGAACAGGATCCTGTGATTGCAGCTGCTACTGCAAAAGATAATTTTGGAAATGATGTTTCACAGTACCTGAGCGTTTCCGGTACTTGGGATAACACGAAAAAAGGGATTTACACTGTGCGCATCTCCTGTGACATCGGCCCGTCCCACGCATACAAAGATGTGTATGTCGTCGTTGAATAATTAAATCTGCCGCTCACATGAATACTAAAATCCATGAAAAAATGACCCACGGTTTTCATCGAAAACCATGGGTCAAATTTTTGTCAATTAGTCTATAGGCCCAATCGCCCTTGTCTACTGCCTTTTCCAGTATCAAATTGTGGGGCGAAATTTCATAAAACGCTCTATAGGCCCAAACGATCAACTAGTTCGCTAGCGGTCCTCTCTAAAGTACGAGAGGCCGAGGCTCGCAGGCGGCTGGTTCTCTCTCTTGTTACGAAGGGAGGTAAAGATCAGTACAATGATCGTTACCAAATATGGGATTCCCTTGTAAAGCTCTTTGACTGCAAGGTTCGTTCCAGATGGAATGAACATATGCAGGATACAAAGACCACCGAAAAGGATTGATGCGAAGATCGCGATGTTCGGACGCCAGATCGTAAAGATTACGAGAGCAATCGCAAGCCATCCTCTGTCACCAAATGCATCGTTGGACCAGACGCCGCTTGCAAAGTCCATAACATAGTAAAGTCCGCCAAGACCTGCGATCATAGCGCCAAGGCAGGTCGCAACGTATTTATAACGAATAACGTTGATTCCGGCTGCATCCGCTGTTGCAGGACTTTCACCAACCGCACGAAGATTCAGGCCGACACGGGTCTTCTTAAGTGTGATTGCTGCAATGATCGCCATTGCAATTGCCGCATAGGCAAGGAAGCCATAGGATAAGAAGATCTTTCCAAACCAGCCTAAGTTCTTTGCAAACGGAAGTGTTGCGCTGATATATGCGTGTGTTCTTGAAAGCGCAATAGAAGGAACGTCTGCCCCACTCAGCTTGATCAAGGAACCGCCGAAGAAGTTTCCGATACCAACGCCAAAGGTCGTCATTGCAAGACCTGTTACGTTCTGGTTTGCACGCAGCGTAACCGTAAGGAAGCAGTAGATCAGTCCCATCAAGAGGGAGCCGATCAGGCAGCACAGGATCGGGATTGCAATTGCAAGGAAGCCGATCATATGGTCTCCTGCTTTCTGCTCATAAACAAAGGATCCAATGACGCCGCAGATACCGCCGACATACATGATACCCGGAGTTCCAAGGTTTAAGTTACCACTCTTTTCTGTAATGGTCTCACCGACACATCCATAAAGCAGCGGGATGCCCTGAATGACTGCTCTCGGGATAAAAGCAACAATATCAAACATCTTACGCCACCTCCTTCTTAGCAGATTTCCTGAAGTGAAGTTCATAGTTCAGGAAGAATTCGCAGCCGATAATGAAGAACAGGATGATACCTGTCAGGATCGACCCGAATGAATCGTTAAATCCGAACATAGTGGAGATCTCAGAAGCACCTCTTCCTAAGAAGACAAGGATGAAGCTTGTGATGATCATAAAGAACGGATTGAATTTTGCAAGCCATGCAACCATAACGCCGGTAAATCCGCGTCCGCCGACAAGAGTCGTTGTAAGTGTATGGTTGGTAGAAGCTACCATCATGAATCCAGCAAGACCGCAGATCGCACCGGAAAGGAGCATCGTACGGATAATGACTTTGCGGACCTTGATACCTACGTATCTAGCGGTCGGCTCACTCTCACCTACAACGGCAATCTCATAGCCGTGCTTGGAATAGCGCATGTAAATGAACATTCCAACTGCCAGGACGATAGCAACAATAATGATCAGGATATATTTGTTTCCTCCGATATCCGGAAGCCAGCCAAGCTGTGTTCTCTGATTGATAATACCGATCTTACTGGAGCCTTTCGGGTTCTCCCATACAACGACGAAGAATGCGATCAGCTGAGTTGCAATGTAGTTCATCATCAGGGTGAATAAGGTCTCGTTCGTATTCCACTTTGCTTTAAAGAAAGCAGGAATAAATGCCCAGAGCATTCCGGCTACGATTGCCGCAACGAACATAACGATAAGGAGCAGCCAGTTCGGCATCGAGCCGCTGAAGAGGATCATGACTGCCGCTGCACCGAAGCATCCCATAAGAGCCTGTCCGTCACCTCCGAGGTTCCAAAAGCGCATGCGAAAGGCCGGTGCCAGTGCAAGGGAAATGATCAGAAGCGTTGCAAGATCCTGTCCCATGAACCAGACCTTACGGGCTGTTCCGAAGTTTCCGGCGATCATTGTCTTGTAAACCTCAATCGCGTTGATATGCACGACAAAGGTGGTAATGATACCGCAGAGAATCAGAGCAAGAATCACAGCGATAACACGGATTGCCCACGCGCGGTACCATACGATATTTTTTCTTCTTGTGATATGAACCAGAGGAGTCTTTACTGTATTCGTCATTCTGCTTCACCTCCTCCTACTTTTGTCATCATAAGTCCGACTTCATTTTTCTGAGCCGTTCTTCCATCTAGGATGCCGCTGACCTGTCCGTCGCAAAGGACTAAGATCCTGTCGCAAAGTTCAAGAAGCACGTCAAGATCTTCGCCGACATAGACGACTGCTACTCCATTTTTCTTCTGTTTATTGATCAGATCATAGATCAGATAAGAAGAGTTGATATCAAGGCCTCGAACGGCATAGGCAGTAAGAAGTACCGTCGGTGCACTTGCGATCTCTCTTCCGACTAAGACTTTCTGTACGTTACCGCCTGAAAGTTTACGAACCGGCGTTGTCACACTTGGAGTATTGACTTCAAGCTCTTCTACGACATGCTCCGCAAGATCATGCGGACTTTTCCGGTCTGTAAAAACGCCTTTTCCATTTCGGAAGGAACGGAGCATCATATTTTCTGTAAGATCCATGTTTCCGACAAGGCCCATGCCCAATCGGTCTTCAGGAACAAAGGAAAGAGAGACGCCCATCGCTGCAATCTTCAGAGGATCCATGCCGAGAAGTTCTTCTTTTGAGCCATCCTCTTCAATGTAATAGATATCGCCGTTTTCAGCCGGCTGAAGGCCTGCGATTGCTTCAAGAAGTTCTTTCTGTCCATTTCCTGCAATACCTGCAATTCCTAAAATCTCGCCGCTGTTTGCAGTAAAACTGACATCTTTCAATTTTAAAACGCCATCCTGGCTGCGTACAGTCAGATGATCGACCATAATACGAGGTTTTGGATCAACCGGCTGAGGACGATCAATGTTCAGTTCTACCGCATGGCCAACCATTGCATCTGTCAGTGCCTGAACGCTGGCAGTTTTTGTTTCCAGATCACATATATACTGTCCTTTTCTGAGGATCGTAACACGGTCTGAAATCTCCATAACCTCATTCAGCTTATGCGTAATGATAATGACGGACTTTCCATCTTTTTTCATATTACGAAGCACATTAAAAAGCTTTTCTGCCTCCTGCGGGGTCAGTACTGCAGTCGGCTCATCAAGAATCAGGATATCTGCCCCACGATAAAGGACTTTTACAATCTCAACCGTTTGCTTTTGGGAAACGCTCATGTTGTAGATCTTCTGATTTGGATCGATTTCAAATCCATAGGTATCACAGATTTCTTTGATACGATCAGCAGCCTTTTTTAGGTCGAGACCGCCCGGCTCTTTGAGACCAAGGATAATGTTTTCTGTAGCTGTCAATACATCAACCAGTTTAAAATGCTGGTGGATCATGCCGATGCCAAGATGAAAGGCGTCTTCAGGCTTGGCGATACTGACAGGTTGTCCTTTTACAAAAATTTCGCCCTCATCCGGATAATAGATACCGGAGATCATGTTCATGAGGGTGGTCTTTCCGCTGCCGTTTTCACCGAGTAGCGCAAGGATCTCGCCTTCATAAACATCAAGGTTGACCTTCTCGTTCGCTATGATATCACCAAATCTTTTGGTAATTCCCCTTAGCTGAAGGATTGGTGTTTTGTTTTCCACGTTTGTTCCTTTCTGCCATAAAACAGTAACTGCATCAAAGGAGAAATCAAGGATTTGATCTTTCCTTTGGTGCAATTGCTGCCTGCCTATTTTTTTTTAACCATGTCAAACGGTTTCTAAAAAAACGAATCGGGAGGACTGCCTGATGGCAGCCTCCCAAAAATCATTTTATTTACTGAACATCGCCTAAGATCGTAATTCCATCGATATCGATATCGAAATACGGAGCGGATCTGTAATAAGACTCTTTGAAGATTCCGTTTTCAATAACTTCTGTTTCCGGCTGGAAGTCGCCCATATCGTCAACGTCTGCCTGATAAGAAGTTAATGCCTGTCCGCCAACTGTGAAGTTCTTGGTATCGAATACCTGAACATTGCCTGCAACGAGGTCAGCTTTTGCTGCTTCGATTGCCTCAGCGGTTCCCGGAGCTGCTGCAGCTTCGTTCACTTCTGTAAGAACAACGCTTCCGGTATCGATTGTTCCAACCCAGTCATAATCGATTGCATCGCCGTTCTTTGTAGCTTCCATAGCATATGTGAAGTACGGAGCCCAGTCGATTCTGGAAGAAACGATGAAGGTGTTCGGGCAAGCCTGAACTGTGGATCCATTGTAGGATACGTTCGGAACGCCTGCTGCTTCACAAGCTGTCGGAGCACCCATGGAGTCAGCGTGCTGGCTGATAAGTACGCATCCTTTGTCGATCAGAGTCTGTGCTCCGGTCTTCTCTAAGGTCTCATCATACCAGGAGTTTGTGAAGGTTACCTGCATTGTAGCTGTCGGGCATACACTCTTTGCTCCAAGATAGAAAGAGGTGTATCCGGATTTAACTTCTGCATAAGGATAAGCTCCAACATAACCCATAACAGCCTTGTCAGCTGTGATCTTGCCTTCTTCGATCATCTGATTCAGCTTCATTCCTGCAGCTACACCTGCAAGATAACGGCCTTCATAGATGGATGCGAAAGCATTGTGATAGTTTTCTACGAGTTCTGTGTGTGCCTTGGTTCCTGTTGCATGGCAGAACTGAACATCCGGGTTCTCCATTGCTGCCTGAAGAATATAATCTTCATGACCAAAGCTGTCAGCGAATACGATGTTGCATCCCTGGTCCACCAGCTCGCAAGCTGCCTGGTATGCTTCTTCGTTCTCGCCTTTGTTTGTTTTGATGAAATAGCTCTCACCTTCTACAAGACCCATATCTTCACATGCTTCTTTGAAAGCATTGATGAAGTTGAGGTCATAGGTGGAGTTTTCATCATGAAGGCAGATAAGGCCGGCTTTGAAGTTGCCAGCTGCGTCGCCTGCCGGAGCAGCGCCGCTACCTGCCGGAGCGCTTTCACCGCCGCCACATGCTGCAAGCATTCCTACAGCGAAGACAGCAACGAAAACGAGTGCAAGAATAGATTTGATTCTTTTCATTTCTGTGTTTCCTCCTAAAACGAATTACATGTAATTATATATAAGGCCGCGGGCCGAGCCCTGCGGGTATATATCGATACTACTCTGCAACGAATTCTAACCTTCCGTCATCATACATCTTTGCAATTCTTGCAAGGCTTTCTACACGGACGCCTTCTTCTCTCAGGCGTTTTCCGCCTTCCTGAAACGCTTTCTCAATTACAATGCCGCAGCCTACACATTTTGCTCCAGCCTGATGGACCAGATCCATAAGACCTTCCAACGCACAGCCGTTTGCCAGAAAATCATCGATGATCAATACAACATCATCACTGTTCAGATAACTTTTCTCGATTCTGGCCTGATAGGTGTTTCCATGGGTAAAAGAAGTGATCTCTGTACAGTAGCAGTCATCTGACAGATTTTTTGTCTGATGTTTTTTTGCAAAAAGAACAGGTACTCCAAAATTCATTGCAGCAAAGCATGCAACCGGAATACCTGAGGTCTCTATCGTCAGTACCTTTGTTATTTTTTCATCTTGGAATAATCTGTGGAACTCTTTTCCAACTTCGTTCATAAAAGAAACGTCGATCTGATGATTTAAAAAAGAACCCACCTTAAGAACATTGCCAGGGTAGACTTTCCCCTCTTTTAAGATTTTTTCTTCCAAAGCCTTCATGTAGTATTCATCCCCCTTGAATCAGATAAAATAAAAAACGAGAGCCAATAATTAGCCAAATAAGCTTTTCTGGTCTCGATCGTTCCTTGAGCCAGTAGTCGCAACTTCTAGGCGTTACGGTAGAAACTTTTGGGCCTGCGTGTTGAGTCTTTTCGTACTCAAAACAGCACTATCCAAAATTATACTGGTAACAATATTATCTTATCAATTCTCATCCTCACAGGCCTTTTACACTTGATCAAAACAGTGTATACAGCCATGAATGAATACTATCATTCCCATGCTTAAAAGTCAATTATATGAGCTGGATTTAAAGAAATAAAAAGTGCGAAAGCAAGCAATCTGCTTCCGCACTTCTATGATAGTTGATGTGTAATTTTAACTACGGGTTTAACGTATTATCGTTTTATTGATTTTGTTCTCATCAGTCAGTTTTTGAGGCCTCTGTAGGCTGCGTCTCCGTAGAAGGTGTTGTCTCCGTCGGCACTGTTTCCGGAGGCACTGTCTCCGGAGGCACTGTCTCCGTAGAAGGTGTTGTCTCCGGTGCTGCCGTAGTCGTTGTCTCTGCCTGCGTTGGTTTCGGCTTATTCTCGTCCTTCTTCTTAGTTGTTGTGGACTCATCCGAACCATCTACTTTGCCTGTAAGCGGATGCGCTGTGCAAAGAGCTCCAGGACCAAAACCAAAGTCATAGAATCTGATTTCGGTATTCGGACAATTTTCCGTAGCCAGCATGCCGGTATCTTTACAGATACACTTGATTTCCTGTCCCGGTCCCGGGAAGGTTCCGCCTTCTAATCCGAGTGCCTCTACGATACGTCTCATCGTCTTAGAATAGATTGCCTGATGCAGGTTTGCGTTCCATAATGTAGCGTTATCGTCCTGGCCTACCCAGATACAGCTGCAGAGTCTGTTCGGAATAAATCCGGCAAACCAGATATCGCGGTTGTCATTTGTTGTTCCTGTTTTACCTGCTACCGGTGCTGTCCAGATAGCACAGCCGGTACCTGTACCACTCGTTACAACGTCCTGTAATGCCTGAGTTAACAAGGTGCAGGTATATTCCTGGAAGACCTGTTCTGTTCTCGGCTTACGCTCTAACAGAACATTTCCTTCATAATCTAAAATTGTTGTATAGAAGGACGGTTCAATATAAACGCCTTTGTTTGCGATCATGGCATAGGCAGCGCAAAGCTCAAGGTTTGATACACCATAAGTCAGACCGCCAAGAGCTGTTGCAAGGTTTGCATCCTGTTCCGTTATCGTGGAGAATCCCATTTTCTGCAGATATGGAATAACGTTTTCCGGTCCAATACGGTTCAGGTTTTTAACTGCCACAACGTTCATGGAGTTTCGGATACCTTCACGTACAGTTGCTGTACCACGATAAGATTCACCCCACCAGTTTCTTACCTGTTTTCCTGAATATGGATAAGTGAACGGCTCATCGACGATCGGAGTCTCAAGAGAAGCTCTTCCCATATCAATAGCAGGTCCGAATGATGCTAATGGTTTAAATGTGGATCCAGGCTGTCTGAATGTATCAGTAGCACGGCTTAAGGTCAGGTTTGCAGTCTTCTCTCCTCTTCCGCCGTTAACAGCCAGCACCTGGCCGGTTGTATAGTCCATAACAGAGAAGGATACCTGCGGCTGAATCGGATAAAGTACAGACTCTGTCAGGATCGTATCGCCTTCATCCAATACCACATTCTTATATTCATTAATTGCTGCATCAGCATCTGCTGTTGACCAGTAGTCCATCTTATACCAGGTCTGACCAAGAGTCTCTCTGTGATAAGCGGAAAGCATGTTCTGATCATAATTTTCAGTTGCACCATCAGCTTTTTGTACTGACATATTCCAGATGATCGAATAAGACGTAACAGTATATGCAAAGTTTGCAGGGTCGTTCATCTCTTCATCTACGATTTTCTGAACTGTTGGATTCTGAGTTGCATGAATTGTCAGTCCGCCTGCATAAAGCATTTTCTCAGCTTCTTCTTCAGAATAGCCAAGCTGTTCCTGCATATCTTTAAGAACCTGCTTTAAAAGTGAATCTGTAAAGTATGAATATACGGCAGTTCCCTCTTTAGCGCTGACGACTTCTTTAATGCGATCATATACAGCAATATCATCAACGGCTTCATCATATTCAGCCTGTGTAATATGTCCGAAGTCCAGCATCTTATTCAGAACACGAAGCTGTCTTTCACGGTTCGTCTCTGGATGTCTGAACGGATTATTTGCGCTTGGGTTCTGAGTGATTCCTGCAAGAACAGCACACTCAGAAATGGTAAGATCCGGCAGTTCCTTATTGTAATAGAAACGTGCAGCTTCCTTAATACCATATACACCTGAACCCATGTTGATCGTATTAAGATAGGTGACAAGAATTTCTTCTTTGCTCATCTTCTTTTCGAGATCAAGAGCAAGTTTCCACTCACGGATCTTACGGATCACCTGGTCTCTAAGGTTATCTTCCATACCACCTTCAAAGACAGCATTTTTGATCAGCTGCTGAGTGATGGTTGATGCACCTTCACTACGATCTGAACTCAGATTTGTCTTTACTGCACGGATAATTCCACGCGGATCAATTCCATTATGTTCATAAAAACGTTCATCCTCGATATCAATAACTGCATAGCGGACGTGATCCGTAATTTCGTCTGCAGTAAGTTCTGCACGGTTAGATCCATCCGTTGTCAGTCTTGCAATCTGGTTTCCGTCAGAATCCAACACAGTTGTCGGATACATGGTTGGATAAACATCTTTAACTTCCATCTCCGGAGCGGTCGTCGCAACACCAAGAATTGTTCCTACTCCAAAGGATGCAGCAACAATCAACAAGCTGACAATAACCAGCAAGATGATTCCAATTGTTTTAAAGAAACCTTTTACAACTTTTGTTCCTGTAGACTGTGCGGCCTTCTTGGCTGCTTTTCTTTCTGCTTTTGCTCTGTATTTATCGTATTTAGCCTGAAGCTTTTCTGCTTTTGCCTGCTTCTTAGCAGCCTTTGCCTGTGCCGCTTCAGAAAGCACCGGTGCTGCAGCAATTGCGGCAAGTCCCTCCGGAGCAAGCTGTTCTTCAGTTTCTCCGTTTGCAGGCGCCTCTGCTTCTTCCGTTGTTTCTTCAGAGGTTTCTTCTGAAGCTTCCTCTGTTATCTCTTCGGTTGTTTTCTCAGCAGCCGTTTCTTCAGAGGTTTCTTCTGTCGTTTCTTCAACAGCTGTTTCATCAGAAGTTTCTTCTGTGATTTCTTCTGTGATTTCTTCTGAAATGTCGTCCGCTGTCTCTTCTTCAGATGTATCTTCCGTTACTTCCTCAGTTGGTTCTTCTTCTGCTGTTTCATTTGTTACTTCTTCAGTTGCTGCTTCAACAACCTCGTCTTCTGAAACGTCTTCTGTTGCTTCTTCTGTCGAATCAGCATCAGTGGTTTCTTCAGAAGTCTTTTCAGCAGAAGTTTCTTCAGCTGCTTCCTCAACGACATCTTCAGAAGTTGTATCTTCTGTCACTTCTTCGTTGCTTTCCTCAACAACCTCTTCGGCAGTTTCTTCGCTTACTTCCTCTGTTGTCTCTGCCTCAGTTTCTGTAGTTTCTTCCGCAGCACTTTCTTCCGCGATTACTTCTTCAGCTACCTTATTCTCTACCGGAGCTATTTCTTCAGCCGCTACAGTTTCTTTTGCAGCACCAAGACCAACAGCTGCAAGAAATCCCTGTATAAACTTGGAGAATCTACCCTCTTTCTTTTCCTGGGCTTTATCACTTGGTTCCTGGCTTGTCTCTGTTGTATCTGCTTTCAGATCAACTTCTTCTGTCGTCTCTTCTGCAGCTGCTTCTTCTACATTTTCTTCAGCAGTCTCTTCCTCTACGGTTTCTTCAACTGTCTCTTCTCCGGAAGTTTCTTCTGTTACTTCTTCTGTGGTTTCTTCCTCAACTGCTTCTTCTGTATTTTCTTCAGCAGCTTCCTCTACAGTTTCTTCAACCGTCTCTTCT
>ODAI012812644.1_pt1 | contig 10893 bp, 9 predicted proteins | sample 1539321 | NCBI WGS metagenome assembly ODAI01 (sample SAMN02144231, study PRJEB22623) | gut metagenome | biome: sheep rumen | host: Ovis aries | place: New Zealand | reverse complement strand
TGAATCCCGCCGGGACAGACAACTGCCCCTGCACCCGCAATTGTCCGCGTCACGGCAACTGCGCCGCGTGTGTGGCAAATCACCGCTTTACGACAATCGGTGTCCCGGCCTGCTTCTTTACAGAAACGGGCGAGGCATGGCACGACAGAAGCTATAAAGCCTTGATCCGGGATGTTCAGGAAAACAGAATGATTGAGAAATGAACGTTTATTGGAGGTATTATGGCCCTACATATCGTTGCTGAGGCAAATCGCTGCCTCAACTGTAAAAAGCCCCGCTGTCAGCAGGGCTGTCCGGTTCATACACCGATTCCAACCGTTATCCAGCTTTTTAAGGAAAACTGCCTGATGGAAGCGGGTGAAATGCTGTTTGAGAATAACCCCATGTCCGCCGTCTGTGCGATCGTCTGCAATCATGAAAAGCAGTGCGCGGGTCACTGCGTGCGGGGAGTCAAGGATACCCCCGTTCACTTTTCCAGCATTGAGCAGTACATCTCAGATATGTATCTGGATCGTATGACAGTCAATTGTCCTGAAAAGAAGGATAAGCGGGCTGCTGTGATCGGATGCGGGCCTGCCGGTATGACGGTTGCCATCAAGCTGGCACAGCAGGGCTATCCCGTTACTGTATTTGAATGGAAAGGCAAGATCGGCGGTCTTCTTCAATATGGCATTCCCGCTTTCCGTCTGCCCAAGAGCTTTCTGGATCGCTATCAGGCCAGAATGGAGGAAATGGGGATCACGATCCGCACCAATACCACCATCGGCTCTGTCCTTATGATCGACGAATTGATCCGTGACGGCTATGATGCCATTTTCATCGGCACCGGCGCAGAAAAGCCTCGTACTCTCGGCCTGCAGGGTGAGAGTCTGGGTAATGTGCTGTTTGGCTTGAACTATCTGGCCAACCCACAGGGCCATAAGCTGGGCGACTCGGTGGCGATTATCGGCATGGGCAACGCGGCTATTGACGTAGCGCGTACAGCGCTGCGAAACGGCTCCCGCCATGTAACGCTGTATGCCCGAAGCAAAAACGTGACCGCCAGCTCCAGTGAGGTCGCTTACGCTGAATTGGACGGCGCAGAGTTTGTCTTCGGGATGCAAATTCAGAAGATCACACCGGATGGCCCTCTTTTCAACAAGGCAATCTTTGACGAAAATGACCAGATTATTGGATACGAGGAAGAACCGGTTCAGGTGTACGCAGATTCCACAGTGATCTCCATCAGCCAGACGCCGCGCGGAAAGCTGGTGCGCACCACGGACGGTCTGACTGCGGATGAGCACGGCACCTTGATCGTAGATGACGACTACATGACGACAAGGCCCGGTGTTTTCGCCGCGGGCGATGTTGTCACAGGCGCAAAAACCGTAGTTCACGCGGTAGACGGCGCGAAGAAAGCTGCTGCGGCTATGATCCGCTATATGGAAGAAAACTGAACAATCAGGAGGAAAACGCTATGGAACGCAAGTATCCCCATCTCTGCAAACCCATCCGTATCGGGAACGTCTGGTACCGAAACCGCATGTTCTCCACACCTATGGGCGGAACCGATATCGAGCTTGACGGCTGCATCGGCCCCAAATCCCAGGCCTTCTATGAATACCGCGCCAAGGGCGGCTGCGCGGCAGTCACGGTGTCCGAGCTGATGGTACACCCCAGCGACGGCAGCCACGCCTACCGTTTGGATGAGAGCATCTTAAACTCTCTCCCCAAAGCCACCTACACTGCTGATGCGATCAGAAGACACGGCGCAATTCCCAGCATTGAGCTGAGTCACTCCGGCATGTTTGCCGGCACCTATATGACTGACAAGAACAAGTCCCACGGTCTGAACCAGTGGTCCGCCGATGACGGTGTCCGTGCCGACGGCGTACCATATAAGGCTCTCACAAAAGATATGATCGACGAGATTGTCGCAGCCTACGGCCATGTGGCCGGACTCTGCAAGCGGGCAGGCTTTGAGATGGTCATGGTCCACGCAGGTCACGGCTGGCTTCTCAACCAGTTCCTGTCCCCAATGTTCAACCACCGCACCGATGAATACGGCGGCTCTACCGAGAACCGCTGCCGCCTTGCGATTGAGGTGCTGAAGTCCGTCCGCGCCGCCGTCGGCCCCGGCTTCCCAATTGAGTTGCGCCTCTCCGGCGCAGAGTTTGTGCCCGAGGGTTACGACCTGGACGAGGGCGTGAGAATCGCGAAGCTCCTGGAGCCCTATATCGACATTCTCCATGTCACCGCGGGCACCTATCAGCGCACCTTCGGCATTACCCACCCCAGCATGTTTGAGAACCATGGCAGAAACGTATATCTGGCTGCCGAGATCAAGAAGCATGTCTCTGTCCCCGTGGCTACCATCGGCGGCCTGACCGACCCCGAGCAGATGGAGGAGATCATTGCCTCCGGCAAGGCGGACATCGTGGAGATGGGCCGCCAGCTGCTGGCCGATCCCTTCCTGCCCCAGAAGGTCATGGAGAACCGGGACGATGAGATCGTCCACTGCATGCGCTGCTTCGTCTGCATGTCTGAGCGCGCCGCCACCGGCACGCGCCGCTGCGCCATCAACCCCATCATCGGCCGGGAGGACGAGGGCATGGAGATCACCCCCGCGCCGGTCAAAAAGCGTGTTCTGGTGGTGGGCGGCGGCCCCGGCGGCCTGTATGCCGCTTATACGGCAGCAAGACGCGGTCACGACGTGCTGCTCTGCGAGAAAGAGGATCGCGTGGGCGGCATCCTCAAGAGCGAGGAAGTCCTGCCCTTCAAGCAGGAGATGTTCATGCTGGGTGAGACCTACAGGCGCCTGGCCGAAAAAGCCGGAGCGAAAATCGTCACCGGTCAGGAGGTCACCAAGGAGTTTGCGGACGCCTACAAGCCCGACGCCATCATCATTGCGGCCGGTTCCTCCCCGCTGCGCCCGCCGATCCCGGGTCTGGACGGCGAGAACGTCATTCTCGTGAACGACCAGTACAAGCACGAAAAGCCCATCACCGACTCCGTGGTCGTTTTTGGCGGCGGCATCTCCGGTGTGGAGTGCGCCATCCACATGGGCATGGAAGGTAAGCAGGTGCACCTCGTCGAAATGCGCGACGACGTGGCGCTGGACTCTGTCATCCGTCAGCGTCCGCTGCTGCTGGAAAAGCTCAACAAGCTCGTCACCGTGCACACCGGCTACAAGGGCCTGGAGGTCACCAAGGAGGGCATCTGGTGCCAGACGAAGGAGGGCGAAAAGGTCCTCGTTCCCGGCACGACGGTCATCTGCGCGCTGGGGCAGCGCCCCCGCTGGAATGTGGCCCAGGAGCTCTACGACTGCGCGCCTTGGGTGCGCGTGATCGGCGACGCCAACGCCGTGGGCACCATCACCAAGGCCACCTACCAGGGCCACCACGCCGCGCTGGATATCTGAGCGAGGGAAGGAAGCTTTTCAAATGTGGGATTATGCTTTCCATGTGCCTGAGCAGAAGAAACTGCGCTATATTGTCCATACCGACTGCAAGAACGAGGCGGACGATCAGTTCACGCTGGCGCACATCCTGATGACGGACAAGCTGGACGTGCGCGGCATTCTTGCGGGGCATTTTGACGAGGGCAACCACGGCCGTTACCCGGAGCATCAGACAGCGCAGGCCAGTCTGGATGAGGTGAATCTGATCCTGGAGCTGATGGGTCTGGCCGGGCGCTATCCGGTGTTCAAGGGAGCGGAGAGCGGGATGCGCGATGAGAAAACAACCATTGTCACCGAGGCCGCCCGCTTCATTGTGGAGGAGGCCATGCGCGACGATCCCCGCCCGCTCTTCATCGGCATGCAGGGCGCCATCACCGACCTGGCCTGCGCGATCCTGATGGAGCCGCGGATCTGCGAGAGGATGACCTGCATCTGGATCGGCGGCGCGGATTATCCCGACGGCGGCGAGGAATTCAACCTGATGAGCGATGTAAACGCCGCGAACGTTGTGTTTTCCTCCTCCATGCCTCTCTGGCAGGTGCCCACCGGGACCTACAAGCAGTTTGCCGTCTCCCTGGCGGAGCTGCAGCTGCGCGTCCGGCCTTACGGCAGGATCGGCCGCTATCTGTTCGACCAGATGATCGCGCTGAACGACAAGCTCGCGGATCTGCCGCACTGGCCCCACGGGGAGACCTGGTGTCTGGGCGACGAGGGTGTGATCTGCGCACTGCTGGAGGACCGGGAGCGGCGCGGCGGCTATACCGAGATCCCTGCACCCCGGATCGGCGCGGACATGTGCTATCTGCCCGGCGATCCCCAGCGGAAGATCCGGGTCTATCACACGATGGATGTACGGCTGGATCTGGAGGATCTCTACGCCAAACTGCGGATCAATTTCGGCTGAAATCCGAAAACGGATCGCCGCACCCGGCCATGAGTCGGCTGTTATCGCATAAAGAAAAGGCCTGTCCCGAAGCGTACCGGGGCAGGCCTTTTCAGCGCATGGGCGCTCATGGTTCGCGGGTGTTCTGACTTCAAAAGAGCGATCTTATCCTGAAACCGATACCATTGAGGACTATATCGCCGCAGGCGGCTATGAGGCGCTGAAAAAGGCGCGGGAGATGGACCGCGGCGCGCTCATCGAGGCCATCGAGGAGCAGAGCCGCCTGCGCTGGCGCGGCGGCGCGGCCTTCCCCACCGGCAAGAAATGGTCGTGCTGCCCTTCCCCCAGCGCCATAACGTACATGGCATCGACGCTACGACCGCCATCGTCCGCAATCCCAATAAGTGCGTCAACTGCAACACGCCGGAGGAATACCGGCTGGCCCTGTCCCTGCGGCAAGCAGAAGCCTCTGCCAATTCCCAAGGACAATAAGGACAACAAGGACAAAAAGAAACACGAAGCAATCTGTAATTGCTTCGTGTTTCAGACTGTAGACAAGCCCGTGCGGCAGGGCATCGGCTTGCATGGGGGGATTGTGAAGAGGGGGGCGCCTTCTGCATCCCGGCGAAAGAATCTGCGGGAGGCTTTGACTTGCGGTGAGCATGCGCGTATAATAAAAACAGAAAACAACGTACAGACACAGAAAAGAGGGAGACACATGAAGCGGGATCTGTTGATCGCGGATATGCGCATCGGGGATGAGTTCGAGGGCTTCTATCTTCTCAAGGACGCCGTCGGGCGCGTCTCGTCCAACGGAAAACCCTTCTTGAGCGGCGCGGTGTCCGACCGCTCCGGGGAGATGGGCTTCAAGGTCTGGGATTACGGCGGCCCGATCGGGACGGCCGAGGTCGGCAAGGTCATCAAGATCCGCGGCAGCGTGGGAGAATTCAAGGGCGCGCCGCAGATCACGGTCTCGCTCATCCGCGAGGCCAACGCCAACGACGCGTATTCGGAGGCGGCGCTGGTTCCGGTCGCGCCGATCGACCCGGAGGAGCGCATGCGCGAGATCGAAGCGCTCGTCGCCTCGATGTCCGATCCGGACTACCGGGCCGTGGCGCAGACAATGCTTGAGCGGCACCGCGACGCCCTGCTGCGCATCCCGGCGGCGAAGAGCGTCCATCACGGGTTTCTCAACGGCCTGCTGATGCACACGTCCAACATGCTCCGGGCGGCTGATATGCTCGCGGAGCTCTATCAGGAGGTGATCGACCGGGATCTCCTGCTGGCAGGCACGCTGCTGCACGACTTCGCCAAGGAGCGGGAGTTCTCCTTCACGGAGTTGGGCGTTGTTGCGGATTACTCCACCGCCGGGCAGCTGCTCGGCCACCTGGTCATGGGCGCGCAGGAGCTCGCCCGCGTCGCGGAGGAGCTGCACGTTCCGGAGGAAAAGTCCATGCTCCTGCAGCACATGATCCTCTCGCACCACGGCGAGCCGGAGTTTGGCGCGGCGGTGCGGCCAATGTGCGCGGAGGCGGAGCTGCTGTCGTATATCGACCGCATCGACAGCCGCATGGAGATCTACGCGGAGACCTACGCGGACATGGAGCCCGGCGAGGTCAGCGAGCGGATCTTCGCCCTCGAAAAGCGGGTCTACAAGCACCGCTGAGACGCGGGACATCCGTCAGCCATAAGGCTGACGGATGGTATACTATCCTTGCAGCGCTTTGAGCGCAGCAACAGGCTGCTGAAAACAGAAGCACCGGCCAGGTCCTTTTGGGATCTGACCGGTGCTTCTGCTTGTCAAAAAAGTCCATACCGGACTTTTTTGACTGCGCTTCAGCCGCCGAGCATTTTGCTTGAGGCAAAATGCTGTTACCGAAAAAGCCCGAAATACCGGGCTTTTCCGGCGGCGGTTAATTGTATTCGAGGCGGGCCTTGCCCCCTCGAGCTCCCCCGCTGCTCTATCTACCCGCCGTATCGCAGGTTTTTTGACAGTCTCCAAAAGGGAACTCCTTGGGAGTTCCCTTTTTTTCGCAAGCTGTTGAGAAAAATGTCGCAGGCTGTTAAGAAAAAGCACTTGACAGGCGGGGGCAAAGCCGCTATAATCTGTAAAGCTGATTTCCTTGACAGGAGGTGTCTCCATGGAGCAGAGCCGGGTAATGCGCAGTATGCTGCTCGATTTCTATGGGGAACTTCTGACGGAGAAGCAGCGCCAGTGCTACGATCTGCACTTCAATGAGGACCTTTCTCTTGCGGAGATCGCCGAGCAGTGCGGCGTCTCGCGCCAGGGCGTGTGGGACAACATCCGCCGCGCCGAGGCCGCGCTCGCCGAATACGAGGAGAAAACAGGGCTCGTCCGCCGCTTTCAGGAGAATGCGCGCGTGCTGGGTCGGATCGAGCAGAAGGTACGGGAGCTGCGCCTTCTCACGGAGGGCGAGGCGAAACGCATCGCCGGAGAGATCCTGGAGGAGCTCCGGGCCATGGAGGACTGAGACATGGCATTTGAAAGCTTATCGGAAAAGCTGACCGCCGCCTTCAAGCGTCTGCGCGGCAAGGGGAGACTCTCCGCCGGCGACGTCAAAGAGGCGATGCGCGAGGTGCGCATGGCGCTCCTGGAGGCCGACGTCAGCTACAAGGTCGTCAAGGACTTCACCAAGAAGGTCACCGACCGCGCCGTCGGCACAGACGTGCTGGAGGCGCTCAACCCCGCGCAGATGGTCATCAAGATCGTCAACGAAGAGCTCTGCGCCATGATGGGCGGGCAGAACCAGCGCCTGAACATCGGCTCCAAGTCCCCCAGCGTCGTGATGCTGGTGGGTCTGCAGGGCGCGGGCAAGACCACCAACGGCGCAAAGCTCGCCGGCTACATGCGCAAGCAGGGCAAGCGCCCGCTGCTCGTAGCCTGCGACGTGTACCGTCCCGCCGCCATCAAGCAGCTCGAGACCGTCGGCGCGCAGCTGGATATTCCGGTATTCCAGATGGGGCAGACCAACCCCGTGGACATCGCCAAGGCCGGCGTCGAATACGCCAGAAAGCACGGCTGCGACCTCGTCTTCCTCGACACCGCCGGCCGCCTCCATATCGACGAGGCGCTGATGAACGAACTCAGGGAGATCAAGGCGGCCACCGAGCCCGCGGAGGTCATGCTGGTGGTTGACGCGATGACCGGTCAGGACGCCGTGAACGCCGCATCCGCCTTTGACGAGGCGCTGGACGTGACGGGCGTGCTGCTCTCGAAGCTCGACGGCGACGCGAGAGGCGGCGCCGCGCTCTCCATCCGCGCCGCGACCGGCAAGCCCATCAAATTCATGGGCGTGGGCGAAAAGCTCGACGCGGTCGAGCCCTTCCACCCCGACCGCATGGCCAACCGCATCCTCGGCATGGGCGACGTTCTGACCCTCATCGAGAAGGCGGAGCAGAGCTTCGACGAGAAGAAGGCCCTCGAGGCCGCCGAGAAGCTGCGCGCCAACCGCTTCACCCTGAGCGACTATCTTGACCAGATGAACCAGCTCAAGGGCATGGGCGATCTGGAGAGCCTTGCGGGGATGATCCCCGGCATGGACGCCAAGGCGCTCAAGGGCGCGAAGATGGACGACAAGGCTCTCGCGCACCAGGAGGCCATCATCCTCTCCATGACCCAGGCCGAGCGCGACAATCCCTCGTCCCTCAACTCCAGCCGCAAAAAGCGTATCGCCGCCGGCTCCGGCACCTCCGTCGTCGAAGTCAACCGCCTGCTCAAGCAGTTCGAGATGATGCAGTCGATGGTCAAGCAGCTGTCCGGCAAGAACATGAAAAAGCTGCAGCGCAAGATGGGCCGCGGCGGCTTCCCCGGCATCGGCGGGCTCTTCTGAGCTCTCCCCTTTCATTCGGTTGCACGCGCCGCAGAGCGCTTGTGAACAATATACAACATCAAAAAAATCATTTTGGAGGAAAATAATCATGGTTAAAATTCGTCTTCGCAGAGTCGGCGCCAAGAAGGCTCCCTACTACCGCATCGTCGTTGCCGATTCCCGCACCGCCCGCGACGGCCGCTTCATTGAAGAGATCGGCACCTACGATCCCGCCGGCGAGAACAAGATCAAGGTCGACATGGAGCGCGTGAAGTACTGGGTCTCCAACGGCGCCCAGCCCACCGACACTGTCCGCGGCCTGCTCAAGAAGGTCGAAGCCTAAGCAGGAGCTTCTACCGGCATGAAAGAACTTCTGACCTACATCGTGCAGAGCCTGGTGGATCACCCCGACCAGGTCTCTGTGACCGAGCGCAGGGCCGACGGCGAGACCGTGCTTGAAGTGCGTGTGGCCGACGGCGATATGGGCAAGGTCATTGGCCGGCAGGGAAGGATCGTCAAGCAGATCCGCGTACTCATGCGGGCCGTCGCCCAGAGAAAGGGCGAGAAGGTATCGGTCGATATTCTCGACTGATTGAGACAGGCCGAACAGGCAAAAACGGGAGCTTCCGGGGGAGGCTCCCGTTTTTATTCTTTACATTTTGTTCTCTTTTTCCCTCGGGGGCGTGATATAGTAATCATGTAGTCTTGGGAACGCGCGTCTCCCCATCGGCGGGAGAGAAAGGACGAAATGAAAAAACTCAAAAAACTCACGGCAGTCATTCTGATCGCCGCGCTGGCGCTGAGTCTCAGCGCGTGCGGCAGCTTTGGGATGCGGATGTTCTTCGCCGGGCAGAAGATGAGCCGCCTGAAGAGCTGGAGCATGGACACGCATGTGGATCTCGGCATGTCCTTCTCCGTTCTCGGTCAGCCCCTCGACCTCGACACGGTGATCGACGGACGCGCAGACGTCACGGCAGAGCCTGCGGCCGCCAGACTGGATCTGGACGTCACGGCGCTGGGCGAGACCACCGGCATCCGGAGCTACTACGAGCAGAACGGAGAGGTCTGCACCGCCTATGCCACGTCCAACGGCGGGAAGAGCTGGAGCACGGAAACGCTGGCGCTCGACGATATGCCCGCCCGTCTGCCCGACAGGGAGGAGCTCAAGGAGCTCTCCGCCCTCGCCTCCGTCTTTGAGGAGCGCGGCAAGGAGAGCATCCGCGGCTCGGAGGCCACCGTCTATGCCGGCACCGTCTCGGGCGAGGACGCGGCAAAGCTTCTGGAGGCCACGGGCACGCTGGATTCTCTGCTCCGCGGCTTCGGGCTGGACGCCTCGAAGCTCCCCCACGATTTCAGCGGCAGCATCCCCATGACGATCGCGCTGGACAACAAGAGCGGCATGATCGTGCGCGTCACGATGGATCTGACCGCGCTGATGAAGGAGCTGCTCCCCTCCCTGCTCGACGTGCTCAGCGACGAGCTGGCCGGCAGGATCGGCTTCTCCGGGCTGAACCTCGGCCTTCTCGGCTCCGGTCTGGACGTCACGCGCTGCACGGTGGTCGAGGAGCTCTATAACTTCAACGCCGTCAGCACCATCGAGATCCCCGCGGAGGCCCGCGCGGCGCTTTCCGGCGCCGCGGCCTGAAACAACCTGACAGCTTTAGAAAAGCGACGCCTTGATGGCGTCGCTTTTCTCAGCTTGTCAAAAAAGTCCATGCCGGACTTTTTGACTGCGCTTCAGCCGCCGAGCATTTTGCTTCAGGCAAAATGCTGTTACCGGAAAAGCCCGAAATGTCGGGCTTTTCCGGCGGCGGTTTATTGTATTCGAGGCGGGCCTTGCCCCCTCGAGCTCCCCCTCTGCTCTGTCCTCCCGCCTTATTGCAGGTTCTTTGACAGTCTCACCGCACGGCGGCACAACTGTGCCGCCGTGCGGAGCTTTATATTCTCTTATTCTCGTTATCGTCTTCCGCGGCGCTGCTGGAGCAGCTTGAACAGCTCCTCCGTCGCAAGGCGGGCCTTGGCCACGGGAATCTTCTCCTTCGGGAAGCAGTAATACTGCGTCTCGGCGTCTCCGATGCAGATGATATCCCCCAGCTCGTACCAGTAATAGTCCGCATAGAGGCTGTAATTGAGGCGGGCGGGGCGCTCGAAATGCAGCTTGCCGCCACAGCCGTTGAGCGTGAAGCCGCTGCTGTCGTGCCGCAGGCGGCCGTCGCCCACCATATAGATGGCCTTGAAATCCACCAGCATGCCGATGGAAACCTCGATATCGAGCAGGTAGCGCCCCTCCTCGATCTCGCGGCGCACTTCCTGCCGCTCCCAGGCATACCAGTCCGGGACGTGGGTAAAGGCCGCCTCGCCCTCCATGGCGCGGAGCTCGCCGTATTCCGTGAGCTCATAGCGCTTGCCGCAGGCATGACAGACGAGCTCCGTTCCCTTGCCCTCCGTCTGTCCCTCCGCGCCGCAGTGCGGGCACTTGTAGAGGATGCGCTCGAGGCCGTCGGCCCGGAAGGGCTCGGCGATGCGGACGCGATTTTCCCGCTGCCAGGCGAAGCTGTCGAAGGTGAAGCGCTCGTCGAGGATCGCGTCGAGCTCGGCGACGCTTTTTTCCTTAATGTCCTCCGCGCTGAACAGCCCCGTCACCGTCGCGGTGACAGTCACATCGCGCTTCTGCAGACAGTTATAAAGCGGGTCGCGGGCGAAGGCGCCCTCCGTATGCACGCAGACGACCGGTGCGC
>ODAI010398023.1_pt1 | contig 10893 bp, 11 predicted proteins | sample 1539321 | NCBI WGS metagenome assembly ODAI01 (sample SAMN02144231, study PRJEB22623) | gut metagenome | biome: sheep rumen | host: Ovis aries | place: New Zealand | reverse complement strand
TGAAGTAGCCGTGCTTCAGTTTATTTCGTTTAAGGGGAGCAAGAATGATTAACCGGGAAGATATGCTTGAGCTAACCCGTAGGATGACACCGGACAGGACTTGCTTTGACCGGGTGGCCGGAGCTTAAAGGGAAGGACAGCATTTATCGCCATCAAGGCTTGCGGTCTTAAGAACGATGCGCTGATGGAAGTGCTGTATGAACAGATTGCGGATGGGTTCCCATCTGATGAAGAGTTAGCAGTATTCGTTTTCCACGGCGTATATGATATTCCCGTCAAGACAAAAGATAAGGAATGGCTGGAAGGGTCAGAAGAGATATATGATTTCCTGATCTGTACTGTCAGCCCTATGAAAGCGGAGTACGAATTGATTGCGGATCAAGCGACGAAGGAGCGCCGCAATAGGCCGGATAAGCCGGTGTTCGGGTTTCTGTATCCGGCATTTTCAGACAGGAGCTCTGACGATAGTAAGGTTGATATTTTTAATGCGGATCCGAGCAGGTCAGCAGAAGGGATGATGTATAAGATGGCGGGGGTAAGGAATAATGGCTGATAAGATAAACATACAGGACGAATTCGAGCAGATATATCGTACATTACAGCAGGAACTGGAAAAGGCGACAGTTCTTGCCAAGAAGCATAGAAAAGGGGACGGGCTTTCAGATCTTGATGTAAGAAGGCTATATGGCAGCTTAGAGAATGCTGTGGAAGTATATGGGGAGACGCTGGGATTTATCACGTATGATGATGAATAATAGAATGTGGTCAGCGGGGGTATAAATGAGATATGATAATATCACCCGAGCGAAATTCCTATCACGACCAAATCGTTTTATTGCCGGGGTAGAATTAGGCGATTGCCATGAGACCGTCCACGTTAAGAACACAGGCAGGTGCAAAGAGCTTCTGATCCCTGGCTGCGAGGTATGGCTGACAGCTCCGGGTACGCCGGGACGTAAGACAAAATATGATCTTGTAGCGGTCAGGAAGGACAATGGTCTGCTTATCAATATTGACAGTCAGGCTCCGAATAAGGTAGTGCGGGAGTGGTTGGAGGGTCAGGATTACGATACCATCATACCGGAGTATACTTATGGTGATTCTCGGATTGATTTCTATATGGAGAGGGAAGATGAGCGTACTCTCATGGAAGTAAAGGGCTGTACGCTGGAGATGGATGGCATTGGATATTTTCCTGATGCACCGACAGAGCGAGGTGTGAAGCACATCCGGGAGTTGATGAGAGCAAAGGAAGAAGGTTACCGTGCTATTCTGGCATTCGTCATTCAGATGGATGGAATTACAGAAGTTCGTGCGAATGTGGTCACACATCCTGAGTTAGGAGCGGTATTAGACGAGGCTCAGGCCGCAGGCGTAGAGGTTCTGTTTCTGCCCTGTCATGTTGAGCCCGATAGCTTGGAGATTATAGTGAAATGCAATCAAGGGCGTGACGCTTACGGAGGATGAAATCAAAGCGTTAATGACCCTGCTGGATTCGGAGCAATAATGAAAATCATCAGAGCAACAGAAACATGGCAGCAGGCCGGAGCATATTATGTTCGGATACAGGCCATGGCTAAGAAGCATCATATCACGCTCCGTCAGGAGTTCGACGATCATGATTCCCCGGAGACAAAGTATATCGTTGCTATGGATAATGAATTTCCTGTAGCTACGGCACGGATATATGAGCATACTGCTGATACAGTAACGATTGGCAGGGTAGTGGTGCTTCCTGAATATCGCCATCAGGGGATCGGGAGTATCGTTGTGACAGAATGTGAGAAATGGGCGACAGAGCTGGGATACGGTAAAGCTATCGTTGAAAGCCGGGATAATAAGGTCGAATTTTATGAGAAGCTCGGATATAAAGCAACCGGAGAGCTAATCTCCGGCGAAACATTCCGCTGCATTCGAATGAAGAAGGAACTATGATCCAGCCAATAATGAAGGATGTCCTGTTTTTGGGACAGAAGTCTGAGACACCTAATGAAGATGAAGGTTATATCAGGGAAATCGCCATGGTTAGAGAATAGTTCACATGAGCAATTTGTGTTTTTCAGCGCCGCAGGGGGCGCTTATTTTTTGCCTTTTGTAGTGGAACCAGAAATAATCATTTTTACTGCAAAAGGAGGCAAACGAATAATGTTGGAGAGGAATTATGAACATCCGGTTATGGGGGAAAGGGAAAGCCGGCAGGCTGTAAAAGCATCCGGACAGATGTTAGTGATCGCGGAAAAGCCCAACGTTGCAAGGTCTATTGCAGAGGTATTGGGGTCGAAGGGAAAGAAGAACGGATATCTTGAGGGGAACGGATATACGGTAACCTGGTGTATCGGGCATCTGGTGGAGCCTTTTGATCCGGAGGGCTACAATGAGGAATATAAAAAATGGGATTATAAGGACCTGCCGATCATTCCGGATATATGGAGGTACAGGGCAAAGGAGGATACAAGGAAGCAGTATGATGTTGTTGAAAAGCTCCTTAATGATAAAAGGTTTTCTGAGGTTTGCTGCGCTACTGATGCCGGAAGGGAAGGAGAGACTATTTTCAGGAAGGTTTATAACCTTTCAGGGAGCAGGCTGCCGATAAAGCGGTTATGGATTTCTTCCATGGAAGAGTGCGCGATCCGTGAGGGTTTTGAAAACCTTCGGCCCGGGGAAGAGTATGAGAGCCTCTTTCAGGCCGGGATTTGCAGGGAGAAGGCCGACTGGCTTGTGGGAATGAACGCGACGAGGCTGTTTACGGAGATTTACGGCTATGACAGCGATGGCAATACACCGGGTAAGCACACGGTCTATCATATCGGAAGGGTGCAGACGCCTACGCTCAGGATGGTAGTGGAAAGAGAGGAAAGTATACGTGACTTTGTGAAGGAGCCGTATTATACGGTACATATCGTGTCAGAAGGGCTGGATGCTGTGTCGGATAAGTACAGGACAAGGGAGGAGGCTGTACAATTAGCTGATATCTGCATGGGAGGCCGCTGCTATGTGGAACGTATCACCGAGGAGAACAAGAACAGGGCAGCCCCCAGACTTTATGACCTGACAAGCCTGCAGAGGGATGCAAACAGGCTGTTCGGCTTTACCGCATTGCAGACATCGGAGTATACACAGAGCCTGTATGAAAAGAAGCTCTGTACTTATCCCCGTACTGACAGCCAGTATCTTACCGATGATATGGGCGATACCGCGGCTGAAATCGTAGAGGCTGTGAGTGTGAAATTCTTCCCTTTGGAGCAGGGCTGTAAGCCGAATATCAATGCTTTGATCAACAGCAGGAGGGTATCTGATCACCATGCTATTATTCCGACGATGGAGATCACGGGTCTTGATATTAGTACGTTATCCGACGGGGAGAGTAAGATTCTTCTTATGATAGCCAACCGACTGATCTGTGCTGTTTCCGATCCATATCGTTATAAGAGGGTGTATATACAGGTTTCATGCAATAATAATAATTTTACGGCAACGGGCACAAGGGTCAGTGAACCGGGTTACAGGAAATATGAGGATATGCTGAAGGTAAGCTTCCATATTTCAGAGGAGAATACAGAAGACGAGGCTGACAGGATGGAGACCGATGCCGATATTCCCGACCATCTGTATCAGGGTATGGAGATATCTCCATTTGAATTAGTCGTAAAGACGGGATTTACGACTCCGCCCAGGCCGTTTACGGAGGATACCCTTCTTAAATACATGGAGAATGCCGGAGTACAGGGAAGGATCAGAAACGATCCTTTTATACAGAATATGGGGGCAGATCCTTCCCGACCCCTTCCGGGAACCGGTGAAATTGAGGAGGACGCTGAACGGAAAGGTCTCGGAACGCCTGCTACCAGAGCGGAGATCATTGACAAGCTCGTAAAGAGCGGATATCTGAGGAGGGAGAAGAGGAACCTGAGAGCAACTGCTTTGGGAGAGAAGCTTATTCATCTGGTGCCGGAGGCTGTGAAGTCAGTGGATCTGAGCGTTGAATGGGAGGCTAACCTGACAAGGATAAAAAGAGGCAAGATGGATCCGGATATATTTATGGCGGATGTAGAAAGGATGGTAACGGAGCTTGCAGAGGACTACCGGGAGCTTGCTGCAGATGCGGTTTCAAAGCGTAAGATCATTCCGTTTGAGTCCGAATATGTCGGTAGTTGTCCGAACTGCGGGGGCAGGATCGTAAAGGGAAGGTACGGGCTTTTTTGTAAAGAAAAATGCGGAATGAGGCTTGATTGCGCCTATGGTAAGCGTCTGACTGAGAACCAGATCATTGCCCTCTTAAAGGGAGACAGTATTAACGTTACCCTCAGAAGCAGGAAAGGCAAGGACTTTGACGCTGTTCTGACTCCGAAGGGCGTTAAGCCTTATTCCTATGATAAGGAAGGTAAGATTGTTAATGGTTATCAGTATGACTTTGAAATGGCTTTTCCTGAGAAGAAGAAAGCGTCATCATAAGAATGCAGGGCACAAAGAAAGGATCATATAAAATGAACATTCTGTAAGCTCAAAGGAAGATGAAAATCATAATCCCGGCAGCGAGACGGTTGAAGTAACGATCAAGGTTAAATAAGGTTTGCGGGACCCCGGGCATTGCCCGGGTCTTCTGTTTTATAGAAGCGGAGTGTACCTGATCGAAAAAAACAAAATAAAAATGTGTTTGAAGGTCTTGCGCGGAGGCCTTCTTTTTTTTGCCTTTTATACGAGGAGGGTAAGAGAGGTAAAGAAAGGGGGCTATGTATGGGAGTATATGATTTTGCGGAGAGGGCAAAGGATGCAGGCGCGGTTGTAGTGGACAGTATTTTCAAGGCGGACAGTATTCTGAATCATAAAGGGTATCAGAATATTGCGGTATCTATCAGCGGAGGTGCGGATAGTGATATTATGCTGGATATTTGTTCAAGGCTAAGGGATGATCTGAGATATTTATTCTTTGATACGGGGATTGAGTATGAGGCGACAAAAAGGCATCTGTTCTATCTTGAAGAGCGTTATGGGATAAAGATTGAAAGGATACCTGCGTCAATACCGGTTCCGCTGGGGTGCAGCCGATTTGGTGTCCCTTTTTTGTCGAAATTTGTCTCTGACAATATATACAGACTCCAGAAAAATGGTTTTCAATGGGAGGACAAACCATTTTCCGAATTGATCAGACTTTACCCGAAATGCGGAAGTGCTTTGAAATGGTGGTGTAATGAATACCGGCAGGAGGGATATGAAAACAGTTTCTTTGAGATATCAAGGCATAAGCATCTTAAGGCTTTTCTGGTCAGGTATCCGCCGGAGTTTTCTATTTCATCCAAGTGCTGTGAGGGTGCGAAAAAGGCTGTTTCACACAGTTTTAATAAGGAAAACGGGATCGAACTCAGCGTGATCGGGGTTAGGAAGGCCGAGGGCGGGATAAGGAAGATGGCCTATGGAGGCTGCTTTGATTCCGTGACGAAGTATGGGAATGCACAGTACAGGCCTTTATTCTGGTACAGGAATGCGGATAAAAGGGCCTATGAAAGGAGTTTTGAGATCTGCCACAGCGATTGTTATACTGTCTATGGCTTCAGGCGGACAGGGTGCTGTTGCTGTCCGTTCGGTAAAGAGTTTGATGAAGAATTAAGAGTGGTCTGGGAGAGGGAACCTAAGTTGTATGCGGCGGTGAATAACATTTTCAAAAGGTCTTATGAGTATACAAGGCTTTACCGGGATTTCTGCAGACAACAGAAGAGCGCAGCATGAAACGACGAGAATTATAACGATTACTGTCTATTCTGTGCTATACTTATTCAAACAATAGGACAGTAACGTATAGTTCAGTATTGAAGGTAGTCCGGTTGGACGGTCTGATGAAAAGGAGTATTTGATGGGGTTGTTTTCCTGGATGTTTGCGGATCTGGATAATAAGGAGAATCTTCGTATTCACATGGAGGCCCATGTACCATGCCCGGATGGGAGTGTTATATATACCTGCCGGTATGATGGATATGGTCATTTTGGGGGCTATGATATTTACGAGCTGGCGGCGGACTGGAACAGGGAGTTTTTATCAGGGAATCCTGAGTATATCGTTCCGTCGAGGAGGGCTGCGGTGAAGGGGAGCAAGCCGAATATTATGAGGATATCTGATTTTTCGTGGTATCCCTTTTATGCTGATCTGTCGCTGGATAGAAAGGAAATGGTTGAGAGGTTCAATAAAGAGAAGGGCATAGACTGGTTTGAATACCGGCAGATCGGGATTGAAATTGCATGCTATGACGAAGATAATGAGGCTTTGCCATTTCCGATAAAGATCTGCAGGGAGCCTGGGAAGAGGTATTGTGAACTTCCGGCATCGAGGAGTGATCCGGAGCAGGGGTATCCGGTCTTTGGGGAGTGAGAGGTTTTTTTGGAATTGGGTATAAGAAGGAAGGAGCCGGTCACCATTAATGTGACCGGCTCTTTTACGATTGATTTACTGGAATGGCTATGGTCTGTTCCGACTATAGGAACATTAATTGCGTAATAATGACTGTTATGGCCGCTTATAGGAACAAATGTTGTTATTTATTGCCTCCATGACAGATTATAGGAATGGATTTAGAATGATTATAGCAGTTTTATAATATTTGCTTTTGGGGAGGTATCACTTGAGCATAGTTTATGTATGTACACAGGGTAGTGAACTGCATTTAAAAGACAATCAGTTTGTAGTATTCAAAGAGGAATATGAAATCTGTTAAGAGGGAAATAACGTTTCAGCATGCCATTCTACGGAATGACAACGGTATCTACACAAGCATTCTATTTAATTTGTCGGCTTACAGACATTAAACAGAAGTCATCCAGAGCAGAGGATGGAACATTTTTGATCGGTCCCCTCGACTGGGGACGATGTTGTCACAAAGGAGGTTTGTTATGGATAACATAACCTTGCCGGAGGAGCGATCCGATGGGAACCAGAGTTTGTGGGTGTTTACGAAAAAGGTTTTGAAAACCGTATTATAAGTCATCAGCTTCCTTGCGGCAATCAAAACCCACTTCTCGTAACATCTATATGACTCACCGGGGCGGCAGATAACCGTTGCCCCAATCTTTGTGAAAATAATATATATTATATATTACAAAAACCGGAGGAACACAATGAAAGCAAAGAAGCTATTGGCAATTATTACATTAATGTTGGTAACCATCGATCTTACGCTTAAATTGGAAAGGCTTATAAAGAAAGATTACTGACTGATCCCACGGGCAAGCCCAGTGCCATTTGGTTAAGCAAATTTTCAACAATATACCCACCTTATCAGAAACGATAGGGTGGGTAGCTCATTTTATTCAGACCTTGCCCGTTTTCTTGTATTCGTCATAGAACTTCTCAATGGCGTTCTCAACAGCCCTGGTTTTTGTAAGCTCTACTTCGTTCACAATTGTCATCCTTATAAATTCGATGGTTTCACGTCATAAAAATGGTTCATTGACAAACAAAAAGGCACTGACCTTTGGTATAATAAGATTAGTGGGCTGCTATCTCAATACGGGCATCCGTAAGGATAACCGTACCATTGCCGGAGAATCCAGCGGAAGCAAGAGAAGAAGCGCATTCGAAATATTTCAATTTCTTCTGATTATGGTATTTCAAGGCTGCAACCTGTACCAATTCCTCGACAAGCGCAGCAATGGATATAAGGCGCGGATGTCAGCTATCATGAAAAAGCCGGATACTGCGCTACAGATGATCAGAAGTGCCTTGGATGCAGGCATTTCTGTTAAGTATACCCTGATGGACATATGGTTCACCAATGAGCCATTCATCAAGAACATTCTATCGGAGTGGCTTGATGTGATTGGAATGCCAGCATTGAATCAATATGTTATTTTCCTGCTTAATTCCAAGTACAATTCCGGATCCTTAGATTGAAAATCAATTATACCAAAAACATTTTCAATAATATCTGTCTTATCTATTTGCCTTGTTCTTTCCCATTTTTTCTTAAAAGTTCTAATATGTGAAGTTACGTCATTCTTTTTATTCGTGAGCAAAAACGAATGATACTCACATTCAATTCCTATTCCAATAACATTCATTGTTATATTGTTATCAGCAAAACATACATCTACTGAGCTTTCATAGTACTTTTGTGCAGCATTTATCATGCCATTACATGAACAAAAGTTGGCGTATTTCCAAAATATAATCTCTGCCGGATGGCATAACTTGTCTTTCCCTCTAAGAGTCTCTAAAAATATATCATTAGACATCCCATCAAACATGTCATTTGATTTAGACCATCCATGAGCAGCTCCCTCAGCCATTAGCCTAATATATGCGCTTACAGAAAATATCGATGCCTGTACCGCCATACTCCACATCTTCTTAAAATCGGTATCTTTATAATCCAGCGACCTAATAAGATATTCCAAAGCGTTATCATAAGCTCTATGCTCTGTCTCTAATTGGACACGATAAAGATACTGTCGTTTTATGTCTTCATCCCTAACAAAATTCTTTATTGCTTCCTCTGAGTCTGTTACAGCGGAAGCATAAATTGAATCATCCGCTCTAAGCAAGAATGATTTTATCTGAAGCCTGGTTCCAAGCGCTTTCGCCAGTTCATCATAGTATATTCTGTCATCATCAGATACGAGAGATAGAAAATCCTTTATCTCACGACAATTATCTACAAGAATATCGGCACGACTCAACGCATCGTCAAAAGCAAACTCATCAATAAGAATACTTACCCTTCTTCCCTTAAATTTAATCTGATAATTGAGAGAGTCTATAGACGCCGGGAGATTGTTTATCTCTGTTTCACATTCTTTTTCAATACGTTTTGATTTCTCAACTTTACCTGTGTGGGTGTATACAGTAAGCAAATAAAACTTAATGTCAAGGGCAAGAAACGCAGAAAGGTTACTGGAACTACTACTATCGTACCCCTCCAACAAAGGAATATAATATTTAAGTAAGTTAGACAACAACAACTCACAAGCGTCAAAATCCCGTACTACATTAATATAATATTCAATGTATGCTTCAATAAACTTGTAATGAAAACGAACATCATTAAATCCACCTGACCTGATTTTCTCTTTAAGAATTCTAAACCCTTTTTTCAACAATTCCTTATCGTCAGTAACACAAATAATAGAAACTGCCTCACCGATCCTGTTTTCAAGAATGTTATTGTTAAATTCTTTTTCCAATAGAGATTCAAAAACAGTAAAAACTATTGTTTTTTGAGGATCATTATATATTCCTTCTATGTAATTTCTCTCATTGACATCAAATTTACGTTTCCGATATCTTGTATAAAAAGTATTACAAACAATATCTGCTAACATAAGGCGCTTGTCTTTTCGTGCAGATGCCGTCTGCAACTCCCATTCTTTGTCAGAGATAGAATTGTCAAATCCACCAACCAGCAATTTTTCTTTTACCCGTTTAATATACTCATTGGAAGAAACAACACTATTTTCCGGCCTTCGCCCTGTTGTTGTATCTACACGATTCGCTATAACTACCCGTAAGTATATTTCTCCGTATTGCGCTTTAAGATGCTTCATAAGTTGGAGTATTCCCTCGGAAATAATATTTAAGTATGTCAAGTTATTATCAAGAATCATAATACGTTCTTGATTACTGAAAACGACAAACCTGTTAAAGGCATTCTTAAATAATTTCTCTTCTATTTTGCGAAAACGTACAAGTTGATCGTTTTCATTAACAGAATGATACGTTCCATCTTCCGGAAGGATTGAATTCACATATGAGTCAGGGAAAGTTCTGTTCTCAATAAGTAATCCGCCAATCAGAGACGGATTATCAGCGTTTCTGGTTTTATTCTGATCATTGTCAAAATCTCCGCTTTCGTCAAGCCATAGTTCAAAATTCTTCACAATACCACCTACTATCCTTTCTGCTTAATATACCTACTACTCTTGATTCTTGCATCGTTTGGATTTTTTGTATTTACAGGTATGGCCCACATATTCCCTGGTTTTGTGGCATCTGGAACCCTACCCTGTATACAGAGCGTATTGATTCCTCGATCACCTATACCCCATTTCGCGGCAGCTTCTTTTAAGGTCATATACTCCTTAATTCACGATACCCCTTTACATCACATACTTTTGATCACATATTCAAGCCTAATGTATTGTTCATATTCTTTCATATTGAACTCAGGGGTAAAGCTTATTTCATCCATCAACTCTTTAATCTCAATAAGTCCGTCGCGAAATTTACTCAAATCTAATTCAAATTTAATATCATGTTGACTCTTTCGCAAAAAGCGGCATCGGAGATTTCAGGCTCTTTTTCATAGACTTCACTCGCTTTACTGTATTCTTTATGAAAATATTTTCGTATACCAGAGGGGCCTATAATGACAGCTTCCTTTCCAAATTTGAAGAAATAAAACTCCAGCTGCTTTGTTGTGCAATCAAACAGATACTCGTTCTGATTGTAGATCTTTATATAAGGCGGCCGTAAAAACAGCATCCTGCGATACATATTTATGCCTTTGGGCGTAAGCTTTACAATGGAATATACAGAGGGCATTCCGATAAAGGCGGCGCCCTTTTTCACAAGAAGCTTATCCAATTCTTTTGTATACTTTGAATCCAGTCTTTCTGACGAAGTCAGGGCGTGTATTTTTCTGATGCTGCCGATGTCTGATATCCTAAGGGACAGGTTGGTTTTTTTATCCTTTTGGAGCAAGACCCCGATCAGATAGTGATAATTTCTGGCTTTATCGGGGATTATCCTGTAGGGAACCAGCTGCAGAGCATTACTTTTTTTTGAGGAGGCGCCTTTATCAGTATCGCCTTTACGGATCTCGATCAGCTTATTCGTATCAATATACATCTGTATCTCTTCCATAAGGTCCTTGTAGAATATTTCTTCTCTATTATAATAGGATAAGCTGG
>ODAI014010947.1_pt1 | contig 10894 bp, 3 predicted proteins | sample 1539321 | NCBI WGS metagenome assembly ODAI01 (sample SAMN02144231, study PRJEB22623) | gut metagenome | biome: sheep rumen | host: Ovis aries | place: New Zealand | reverse complement strand
CTTGCCGTTGCATTTTCCGGGGCTGACGGTCGCGCCATTTTCGACATCATCCCCGAAGGCAAGAACTTGAAACTGATGCTGACCGATGAAGAAGGCGATCTCCACGCCTTCGACCTTCCCGAACCCCGCAGTGAAGGCTGTGTGCTACGTGTCGATCCTTTGAAGGACGAAGAAGTGACCATCGACCTTCGTTGCAGCCCAGGTATGCAAGGACGACTCTTAGGTTACACGCTGGTGAATGGTGGTCGTGTGTTCCGAGCTGACACCCTCACCGCCGAGCCCGCCATCGAGATTGGTCTGAAACGCGAGGAACTACCTTACGGAGTGAACCAACTGACGCTGTTCAGCAGCGACGGACAGATCCAGGCCGAACGCCTGTTTTTCATCACCCCAGTAGGAGCGGATGTTGATTCCATCAAACTGACCGCCGACCGGCAGTCCATCACTCCGTGCTGCAAGGTGAAGTTCGACATCCAGACCGCTCCCAACAGCCATTTCTCTTTCTCAGCCATGGATGCAGGCTCACTGACCAACGGCAAACAAGGCAACATCCACACCTGGATGCTCCTGGGCAGCGAGGTCAGAGGATATATCGCCAATCCCGACTACTACTTCGAGGCCGACGACCTTGCACATCGCCAGGCTGCCGACACACTGATGATGGTACAGGGCTGGCGACGCTACGACTGGCGCCTGCTCACTGGACAGGAGGCTTTCGGCAAGATTCAGCCTATAGAAGACAAACTCTACGTGTTCGGACAACTGAAGCCCTCGCTCAGCGCACTGAAGAAGAAACACCCCGTGAACAATGTGGACCTCACCGCCTTCCTCTACAACAAGAGCGGACAGAGCCTGAGAGGCGACTGCACCACCGACTCAGCCGGATACTACGCATTCTCCCTGCCCGACATCGACGGAGAGTGGAAAATGCAGATACAGACCCGTATCGACGACAAACTGAAGAGTTTCGCCGTGACCATCGACCGTCATTTCGCACCCAAAGCCCGTTATCTGACAGCCTTGGAGTCGAGTATGGTGCCTCGCAACGACCCCAACTTTTTCCTGCCACTACCGACAGGAGGAGCGGAGAACGAGAGCGAGGAAGACAAACGCCTTCGCATACAGGTAGGCAACCGCGAGTTTGTGACCAGGACAGTCACCGTGAAAGCCCGTCGCAACTACTGGACCGACAGCAACGGACGATGGCACAACGAGGCCAATGCCCGCCGACGTGCAGTGCTCTTCTACAACTGCGACGAAGCCACCGACCAATACGCCGACCGCGGCGAGACACAACCCACCGTCTATGAATGGCTGGCACAGAAGAACCAGTTCATGCAGAACTGCGACCTCATTATGGAAAGGACAGATACTTTCCTATCGGGCGTGACTGGCGATTCCACAGCCAACATGCATATTGATGGTCCGAACTACAACAACCGCCCCATAGTGTGGATCCTCAATAACAAGTATGCTGGAATCACGGGTATAGGTGCCCGTCAAATTACGCACTGGATGGTGATGGAAAGCAACATCGAAGCCATGCCTATGTATATCGACGAAGTGAAATCAGTTTATATCGTCGAAGACGCCACCACTCTCGACTACTACCTGATCTGCTCCGACATCCAAGGCACCAACCCTGTGATGGCCTTTCTCTACACCCACCCCACCTACTCCACCGCAAGCAACAAGGGATTGAGAAAAACACACTTCCAGGGCTATAATGTGCCCACCAAATTCGAGACTGACGACTATACCAGCTACATCGTGACCGATGATTTCCGCCGCACCCTCTTCTGGGCACCAACCGTCCAGACCGATGCCAACGGACATGCCACAGTGGAGTTCTTCAACAACTCCACCGCCAAACAGATGTATGTCAATGCCGAGGGCATTGGCTCCAACGGAAAGTATCTCGTATCGGAGTAAAGGACCGTAGAATACAAATACAGCTACCAGCAGGGTACGCAGGCTTCCCAGCCTGCGACGCGTCTGGAAGGACGCGCGGTTCAACATCGCAAGCAAGATGCTTGCGTACCCCGCCTGATGATCATAATCTATTGCCAGAATAACAAAAACATGGTATGTTACAACAGCAATACAAAATGTAACATATATTTTTTCTCATTATTTATTTTTGATGTAACTTTACATTCGTTTAGAATGCACGCTATCTGCACATTCATATTAAAACCTTAATTTTCAACCAATTACAACTACCTAACACCCAAAAACGACACACTACAATTCACTTTTTTACGCTAACAAAAGACAAAAAATATAAAATCACTCTTTATGAACAGAAGACATTCCAACAAAGTCATGGCCTACATGGCCTTGGGGACGCTGATGGCATTATCGTCGTTGTCGTCCTGCGATGGGTATGACCTCGGCGACGAGGATCCGTCATGGTTGGGGTCCAGCATCTACGCCTACTTAGATGATGGCAACTACACCAACACTGTCCGTCTGATCAACGACCTGGGCTACGGTACTGTGCTCAACACCACAGGTAGCAAGACCCTCTTCGTTGCCGACGACGATGCTTTCAACCGCTTCTACAGCCGCAACAACTGGGGCGTGCACCGCTACGAAGACTTGTCGCTTGCCCAGAAGAAAATGCTGCTCTACGGAGCGATGATCAACAACTCCTGCCAGATGGCCTACCTCTCGAGTTCCACAGGACCTATCGAGGGCGACTGTATGCGAAGACTGACCTCTCAGTCGGTTTACGACTCTGTGCCACTGCTCTCGCCCGCCGACATGCCCGCCACACCCTATTGGCAGTACTACCGCAACAACAACAAGACCATCCCTTGCCTCATGGACAAGTCCACCTCGCCCATGATCCACTTCATTGAGATGTTCTTGGAGAACAAGCAGATCAGCAACAGCGACTGCAACTTCCTGTTCAACTACGCCACAGAACGCCAGCCAGGCGACGCCAATGTCAACGGCGTGATGATGGCAGAACCCAACATCAAATGCTCCAACGGATTCGTGCACCGCATGGCCGAGGTGATGACTCCACTGCCCAATATGGCAGAAATCATCAACACCAACGCCCACACCCAGAAATACGCCAAACTGCTCGACCGCTTCTGCGCCCCCTACTACGACCGCACCGCCACAGATGAATACAACCGTCTCTACAATGCCAACTACGACAGTGTGTTCCAGAAGCGCTATTTCTCTGAGCGCTCACAAGGCGGCCAACCGCTCGACCTCACTCCTGCCGGTGGTCCTGTCAACGGAATGCTGAAGTTCGACCCAGGATGGAACGAGTTCTACAGCACCACCAACGCCGGTACCAGCACAGAAGTAGCCCTTCAAGAGAACATGGGCGTGATGCTCGTGCCCAGCGACGAAGCCCTCGACCGCTACTGGAACGAAGGAGCCGGAAAGGTGCTCAAGGACTACTATGGTTCCTGGGAGAACGTGCCCGACAATGTAGTGTCGAAGATGCTCAATGTCAACATGCTCAATTCTTTTGTCAACTCCGTGCCCAGCAAGTTCGAGACCGTACTCAACGACGCCAACGATGAACTCGGCATCACCACCGACGACATCGACAGTGTTTTGCTCGGTTGCAACGGCGCTATATACCTTACTAATAAAGTATTCAATCCTGTAGCCTATATATCGGTATCTTTCCCAGCCCTCATCAACGAGACCATGAGCATTCTCAACTGGGGTATCGAGCAACTGGGCTTTGAAGTGTATCTCAACTCCCAGCAATCCTACTACAGCCTGTTCATCCCCAACAACAACTCACTGCTCGACTATGTGGATCCCTGCTCCTTCGGCAAGACCTCCACACAGATGTTCCGCTTCCACTACGATGCCAATGCACCAACCAAAAAAGACCGCGTGTGGGCATCCATCTGGAACTACGACGTAGAGACCGCCACCGTGGGCGACTCCATTGGCGAGGCCTCTTACAGCCAGATCACCAACCGCCTGGAAGACATTCTCAACCAGCACATCGTCATTGGCAATGTGGAAGACGGCAACACCTACTACAAGACCAAGGGCGGCGGTTTCCTGAAGATAGAGAATGCCTCGGCAGGTGCCAACGGCATGACTGTCAGCGGTGGTTGGCAGATTGAGCAAGGCAAAAAGGGGAAGGGGGGGATGATCTACGACGAATCGGGGGAAGGCAACGGCAAGACCTATATCCTCGACGACGAGCCACTGATGACGAGCCGCAAGTCGGTCTATGACATCCTCAGCGAGCATGAGGAATTCAGCGCCTTCACATCCCTGCTCCTGGGCTCCGACCTGTTGGAAGACAAGCGTGTGATCGGTACCGACGAGCATGGATGCCCCTCCACCAACGTAAGCATCTTCAACACCTTCAACTACTCCGTCTTCGTACCCACCAACGACGCCATTGAGCAAGCCCACGCCGACGGACTGCCCACATGGGACGAGGTGGAAGCAGAGACCGACCCTGAGATTGCCGACAGCCTGAGAAACGAGATCAACCTCTTCCTGCGCTACCACTTCCAGGACAACGCCATCTTCATCGGCGGTGGCAACGTGAACGACACCTACGAGACTTCCGCCTACATCGTGAAAGACGAGAACCTGAGCTACTTCAAGGTCAACACCGAGGCCGACGACCAGCAACTGAGCATCACCGACAACACAGGAGCCACCTGCAAGGTGGTGACCACCGGTGGACTCTACAACCTGTTGGCACGTGAATACCAGTACGACAGCAGCGATGCCGTGAGAGCCAACAACCTCTATACGTCCTCATTCGCCGTTGTGCACCAGATCGACGGTGTGCTTAAATACAAATAATGACAATCAAAAACGCACAACAATATGAAATCCTTTTCAAAATATATCCTGATATTGACTATGCTACTGTCCCCGTCGTTGATGAGGGCCCAGTCGGCAGGTGCAATGATCAGCGGTAACGTCTATGACGACATGGGAGGAGTGATGATGGCCAACGTGGTGGGGTTCGACGCCGCCAACCGTATTGTGCCAGCCGCCGTGACTGATATCAACGGTAACTTCTCCTTCCGTCTGGTCAATCCCAAAGACAAGATACGAGTGTCGTACGTGGGTTACGCCACCCAGACCTTAGCCATCAAAGGCACAACCTATAAGATTTATCTGAAATCGAACACCCAACTCACCGACGTGGTCATCACAGCCAAGAAGACCATTCAGTCGAGCGGTCTGGCCATTCCCGAGCGTGAGTTGTCCATCGCCAGCCAGAGCATCGACGCCAAGGAATTCGAAGGCCTGGGCATCACCACTGTTGACGAAGCCCTTCAAGGACGTATCTCAGGCCTCGACATCGTGGCCAACTCAGGTAACCTTGGAGCCGGAACAAGCATGCGCCTGCGTGGTGTGAGCTCCATCAACGGCAACTCAGAGCCACTGATCGTGGTGGATGGCAACGTCTTCGAAAGCGACTATAAGAACGGGTTCGACTACGCCAGCGCCACAGAAGACCAGTTCGCTGAACTGCTCAACGTCAACCCCGAGGACATTGCAAGCATCACCGTGCTCAAAGACGCCGCAGCTACCGCCATCTGGGGTTCGCAAGGTGCCAATGGTGTGATTGAGATCAAGACCAAACGTGGTCAGAGAGGTAAGACCAAAGTGCAGTACAGCTTCCGTTTGTCTGCCACCTACCAGCCCAAGGGCATGCGCCTGCTCAGCGGTGACCACTACACCATGCTCTTGAAGGAGGAATACTACAACCCCACACTCAGCGAGGCATCCGCCAATATCCGTGAAATCAACTACGACCCCTCCTACTCTGAGTACGAGATGTACAACAACAATACCGACTGGGTAGATGCCGTGTCGAAGGTAGGTTGGTTGCAGAGCCACTACGTGTCGATCACAGGTGGTGGTGAGAAAGCCAACTTCCGTATTTCAGGAGGTTACGACCACCAGACCGGTACGGTCATCCAACAGAAACTCGACCGCTTCACCACCCGCGTGGCACTGGACTACTTCGTAAGCGACCGCATCAAGTTCCAGACCAACTTCAACTTGACCTATACTGACAACAAGAAGAACTACCAAGGTGCAGGAGGCGACCTCCTATCTATCGCTTACCAGAAGATGCCGAACCTCTCCATCTATGAGCAGGACGCCTACGGCAACGACCTGAGCGACTACTACAATGTGCTTCCCACCGTTTCTTCCCAGCTCAACGACCAGCGCAACCTCGTCAACCCCATCGCTCTTGCCCACGAGGCCAAGAACGACGAATCGACCTATCAGATTGAGCCTGAGTTCAAACTCAACTACAATCTTCTGGGCACCGACGACCACAGCCATCGCCTGGTCTATGAGGGCAAGGTGGTCTTCAACATCTTCAACCGCTATATCGACCAGTTCTACCCCGCCTCTTTGGTGACCAACGGATGGAGCGACACCAACAACAACCGCACCTCCGCCTCGTCCAACAAGAGTACGGCCATCACCACCCAGCACCGTCTGACCTTCACACCGCACTTCAAGAACGAAGACCACTCGCTGATGGCCATGGCACAGTTCCAACTGACCGATGGTAGCAGCAAGTCGCAGAGCAACGTGGTCTATGGACTGCCCTCCAGCAACATGAAGAGCACCACGGCAGAAGGTATCATCAGCACCATGAGCACCGGAGCCGGACAGTGGCGCAATGTCTATCTGACTTTCTCCGCCCACTACGCCTACAAGGGACGCTACATGGCCGACTTCTCTATCCGCCGCGACGGTAGCACCAAGTTCGGTGATGAATACCGCTGGGGTAACTTCCCCGCCCTCTCGTTCCGTTGGAATGCCTCCGACGAGCCTTTCATGAAGCGGGTGAAGTGGTTGTCAATGCTGTCTGTACGTCCCGGATGGGGTCGTGTGGGCAACCAACCTGGCAGTGAGTACCTTTATTTCTCACGCTATGGCAACACCAACGCATATATCGCTAAAAACGCCATCGCACCTTCCAATATCCGTCTGAGCAACCTCCACTGGGAGGAGAAGGAGACCTGGAACGTGGGATTCGACCTCGGACTGTTCGACAACCTGATCACAGCCGACTTCAACATCTACACGCAGATGACGTCGGACCTGCTGATGGCCAACATCAACATCCCTTCCACCTCTGGTTTCACCGCACTCTCCTGGCAGAACGTGGGCAACATGAGAAACAACGGATGGGAGTTCAACATCAACGGTAACCGAATCATCAAAAAAGGCAAGTTCAGCGTTGATTTCAACGTCACTTTCGCCAACAACCGAAACGAAATCACCAAAATGGATGAGACCGTGCTCGACAACCTCAACAAGGACTTCAGCTACAACAACGGATCATACCTCACCCGCATCCAGCTCAACAACGCCTTCGGTTCCATCTACGGATTCCGTTACAAAGGAGCCTACCAGTACAGCAAATACTCCGACACGGAGGTGCCAGGTGTGAGCGGTCCGAACGCTCCTGTAGCACGCGACGAGAACGGCAAGGTAGTGGTTGACAAGAACGGACTGACCGTTCCAATGGTGTTCAACTACGACAACACCACCAACACCTACGCCTATGAGTTCAAAGGTGGCGACGCCATCTACGAAGACATCAACCACGACGGCAACATCAACGAACTCGACATCGTCTATTTAGGTTCGTCACTGCCAAAGATCACCGGTGGCTTCGGCTTCAAGATCAACTTCGGCAACTTCCGCTGGAACAACCAGTTCACCTTCCGCGCCGGCAACAAGGTGGTCAACATGGCCAGAATGAATGCAGAGTCGATGTACAACAACCGCAACCAATCCACAGCAGTGAACTGGCGCTGGCGTGTGGAAGGCGACATCGCCGACATCCCACGCGCCCTCTACAACGAAGGCTACAACTGGCTCGCCAGCGACCGCTTTGTGGAAAACGGTTCTTTCCTTCGCCTGAACTACACTCAGCTGAGCTACAGCTTCGACCAGAGCCTTGTCAAGCGCTGGGGACTGAGCAGTCTGAGCGTCAATCTCAGCGCCCACAACCTCTTCTGTATCACCGGCTACTCAGGTGCTGATCCTGAGGTGGGCTACGGAGGCCTGAGCGTCAGCTACGACAACGCACGCACCCCACGCTCCCGTCAGTTCACTCTCGGAGTGTCAGTGCAGTTCTAATCCAGTCAATGGACAACATTCCAAAACGTAATCATTTATCCACTGACTAAAAAAGACAACAAGATGAAGACAACAACTATCATACGAACAATACGCACAGCCACCTTGGCAGTGGCAGTCTCAGCCGTAGCCACCTCATGCGACGACTTCCTGAGCATCGAACCGCTCAACGATATCGTGCTGGAGAAATACTGGACCAATGAGTCGGACGTGATGAGTGTGATGAACTCATGCTACACCCAGTTGGAGTCGTCCGACTGCATCCAGAGGATGATTGTGTGGGGTGAACTCCGCAGCGACAACATGACCACAGGCGCCGGCATCCCCAACAACCTCAACCAGATTCTCAAGGAGAACATCCTCGAGACCAACGACATGACCAACTGGCAAAGCTTCTACCAGTGCATCAACCGTTGCAACTCAGTGATCCACTATGCGCCCAAAGTGAATGAAATCGACCCCAACTTCACCGATTCAGAGCTTAAGGCCACGATTGCCGAGGCCACCACACTCAGAGCGCTTTGCTACTTCTATCTCATCCGCACTTTCAGGGATGTGCCTTACGTGACCACACCCTCCATCGACGACACCCAGAACTACCGTGTGCCAGCCAGCAAGTTCGACGTTGTGCTCGACTCGCTCATCGCAAGCGTGGAACAGGTGAAGAACGACGCTGTACGCTCCTACGGCGAGGATGCCATCGAGAACACAGCCAAGATCACCCGTTGGGCAGCTTACACACTGCTCGCCGACATGTATCTCTGGAAGGGAGACTACCAGCAGTGCATCGACTACTGCGACCTCGTCATCAAAGAGAAACAGCGCCTTTATGAGATTGAGCACGAGGAGAACGCCACCACAACCACATTGGAACTCTACGGCGACATACCTCTGATTTCGGAGTCGCCCAACGGAACCACCGTGTCGGGCAACACCTACAATGAGATCTTCGGTACAGGAAACTCCTTCGAGAGCATCTTTGAGCTCAACTTCGTCAACAACCAGTCGGTGACCAACTCATCCATAGCATCCCTCTATGGTTCTTCATCCACCACCGACGGACGCATCAGCGCCCCAACATACCTCTTCTCCGAGGCCTACTCCGGCAACAACAAGTATTTCTCAAAGACCGACTGCCGCTACCTGGAGTACATGGTTGAAAGCTCAAGCCGCGTCGCCATCCAGAAATATGTGGTGGAAGAGTTGTCGTTCCGCACCGGTACCACCTCTGGTGGCGCTCCGCGTGTGACCACCATGCGCCGCAGCAACAACTACGCCAACTGGATCATCTACCGTCTTTCCGACGTGCTGCTGATGAAGGCAGAGGCAGAAGTTGAACTGGCAGGAAACGTTGACGGTCTGGAGCAGATCACTGAAGAGCAGGACACCCACTACCGCCGTGCTTTTGCTTGCGTGTCGGCTTTGTGGAAACGTGCCAACAACAAGCGCACCGCCACCACCGACACCCTCATCTACGACGACTATGCCAGCTCTCGCATCGCAATGGAAGACCTTGTTCTCGACGAGCGTCAGCGCGAGTTCCTCTTCGAGGGCAAGCGTTGGTACGACTTGGTTCGCCTCTGCCGCCGCGACAATTCCAACACGAGAATGGTGAGCAAGGTGCTTGCCAAGTTCGAGCAGAACGTTGCTGCCATCCGCATCAAACTGGCTTCGACCGACGCGCTCTACTTCCCATACTATAAGAACGAGCTCGATGCCAACCCCTATCTTGAGCAGAACGCAGCCTACGTGACCGATGAGACCACAGCCAAGCAATAATCACCTCATGAACTAAAAAACAGACTATATATATGGAAAAGATCAAAAATAGACATCCCCAGACAGCGTGGCTACTGAGAACGCTAAGCGCTGTACTGACCTCAGTCATGATTTGGGGTGGCGTCACCAGCTGCAACGATGACCCCGATGCAGAAAACTACTACACGTTCACGGGTGAGATGGTGTCGAACTACCTGGATGCCCGCAGCGATATCTACAGCGACTTCATTGCCGTGCTTCACAAGTCGAACATGTACGGCATGATGGCCACCTATGGCACTTACACCTGTTTTGCACCGACCAACGATGCCTTCAAGGAATATTTCCGCGACCATGGCTACAAGAGTGTCGATGACATGTCGAAGGCAGAATGCGACACCTTGGCTTGGAACCATATCGTCAGGAACGCCTACTTCACCACCGACCTCTATGACGGCAACATCCCCACAGCCAACATGAACGACCGTTATCTCACCTTCTCGTGCGATTCGGATGTGACCAACAACAACAATGTCATCTACTACATCAACAAGGCCTCGCAGATCATCGTGCGCGACGACTCTGTGGAAAACGGTGTGGTGCACACGCTCAACAGAGTGATCCAACCCAGCGCCGACTACCTGCCCGAACGAATCGGAGCCGATGAAAACTGCCAGATCTTCTATCAGGCACTCCTGCTGACAGGCATGCGCGACTCGCTCTACCAATACATCGACAACTCCTACCACTGCGGTGAGGACTCCGTCAACCGTGGTTTCACCATCTCGACTGGTGGTTCGGCCTACAAGTGCCTGTTTGTGGGCACACGCCGCAAGCGCTACTCGGCCTTCGTGGAGACCGATGCCGTGTATGCACAAAACGGCATCAACAACATCGATGACCTCAAGGCCTATGCCAAGGAAATCTACGATGCCGTATATCCCCAAGACGCCGGCCTCTACGACGACGACTTCACCAACCGCAAGAACCCGCTCAACCG
>ODAI013489781.1_pt1 | contig 10894 bp, 8 predicted proteins | sample 1539321 | NCBI WGS metagenome assembly ODAI01 (sample SAMN02144231, study PRJEB22623) | gut metagenome | biome: sheep rumen | host: Ovis aries | place: New Zealand | reverse complement strand
GCGTCACCGAATCATGGAGCACGGTAATAGGAATTGGAGGTCGCTTTCGCTCCCTTCCGTGCAAATGCTTCGGTGCCACGAACCCTGTCTCCATTGCAGTGCTTCCTCAAATCCTTTGTGAATTTTCCGTCGCAATTTATAGCACTTGCCTTATCCAGATTATGCCGCACAATCTTCCACGCCGATTTCCTTCCTTATATATGCAAGGCATCTCATTTTTACCTGGGAAACCCATGTCTTGGTCTTTCCGAATATCCTGCCAATCTCCGTGCCGCTCATCTGCCTGTAACCGTTCAGACCGTAAATCATGGACATTATCTTCCGGTCCTCTTTTTTCGGAAGACGCTTGATTTCCTCAAGAATCAGCTCAAAATCCATGTTGCGCACGGCAAGCTCATCGGGGGAAACAAGATTCGTGTCCCTGACCCATCCGTCATCCTCGGAATCCTCAAGTCCAGAGTCAATCGACATAACGGAAGTGCATCCTGCCTTGTGCAATCTTCTCACGCGCTCTCCGTCCCAATCATTGCGGCGGGCAAAATCCTCCATGAGCTCACTGATTTTTGACTCCGGGCATCTCTCCAGCTCCTGATTCAAAAGCCTCACAATCTTTTTGTCCTCCTGACTCATGCTCACCGAGTGGCAGTAAAAATTCATCTCCTTGATTACGGCCTGCGTGATTGACCTCGACGCATACACGACAAAGCGGGTCTCCATGTTCGGCCTGTAATAAAGGGACGCAACGAGAAGTCCGAAACATGCGGCGGAATACAGCTCGTCAAAGTTCATCTTTTTGTTCCTGTATTTCCCGGCGATTTTCTTTGCATAGCGAAGATTCATTTCCACCAGAAGATTCCTCGCCTCCCTGTCCCCATTCATGGAACGCAAGGCAAGACCATACTCCTCGTCAACGTCAAGGAGTTTTTGTGAACCGAAGACAGTTTTTTTGTTCATAGACAGACCTCCCCAGGTCAAAGCAGCCAAATGCCGCCGAATCCCACCGAAGACATTTGGAAAGAAAGAGAAAACCAACTACAAATTAGCCATGCTGAAAGAAAGACGTTACCTTTTGATTTGTTTTTGACGGATTTTTATACCCATATAGATTATTTCGGTCGATATACTCACATTATAGAATATAACACAGATTTCGGCTATCGTCAAGTAAAATTTGAAAAAAATTTCAAAATTCTCAATTTCACGTTTCCCCAAGCACAGACACCATCTGTCTACTTCATGTCACCATCTGTCTACTTCATGTCACCATCTGGCAACTTCTTGTCATCATCGGCCAACTTCTTGTCACCATCTGGCAACTCCTTGTCATTATCGGGCTGGACCCGATAATCTCTGAACACTTAGACTTAGATTACCCGGTCAAGCCGGGTAATGACACTTTTTGAAGCAGGCATTGACATTTTTTGAAGTCAGTCATTGACATTTTTTGAAGTCAGGCATTGACACTTTTTGAAATCAGGTAATGACACACCTATGTAAAGCAGAAAGGATATTCATCCGATTCCCCTTGATAAATTAGCCGCAAACATATAAAATCCACCTAATGAACAGCGAAGCAAAATCTTTCTATAAATCACTTCTTTTTGTCGTCGGTCCCCTGGCTTTACAGAACCTCATTTCCGCACTCGTGAATTCCGTCGATGTCTTCATGCTCGGCTCCGTCGGTCAAACGGCAATCGCGGCCTCATCGCTTGCGGGAAACGTATCGTTCATCCTCTTCATGGTGGCGGTGGGTCTTTCATCCGGACTTGTAATGCTCGCGGCACAATACTGGGGCAAGCAGGATTTGAAATCCATACAGACTCTCGTTGGCATAGCTCTCAGAATCTGCTCATCGGTCGGACTGATTTTCGCGGTCGCAACTTTTTTCTTTCCTTCTATTATGATGCGCATTTTCACAAACGACCCGAAGATGATTGAGGTCGGAGCATCGTATCTGCGCGCGGTGAGTTTTTCCTACTTCTTCATGTCCATCTCGCAGATTTTTCAGGCGGCGTTCAAGAGCATGGAAAAAGTTCTTTTCGTAACGGCACTGACCTTCATCTCCCTCGGCATGAACGTAATCCTGAACGGATGCTTTTTGTACGGCTGGATTGGTTTTCCGAAGCTCGGCATTGTCGGTGTCGGAATCGCCACGTCCATAGCGCGTTTCATTGAGATGCTGATTTGCATAATCTACGGAATCAAACAGAAAAAATTCGGAATCGGTCTTCATCTTGTGCTAAGGCGAAATCCCATTCTCACGAAGGACTTCTTCAAATATTCACTCCCTGCCGTGGGTAACGAGCTTGTGTGGGGCCTAGCATTTTCCATGTACTCGGTGATTTTGGGTCGCCTCGGTGAAGATATAGTCGCGGCAAATTCTGTCGTGAACGTCGTGCGGAATCTTGGAACCGTGCTCGTGTTCGGAATCGCTTACGGAGGTGCAATCGTCCTTGGAAAATTCATGGGAGCCGGAACACTGTCCCTTGCGGAAAGAAACGCATCCCGTCTTGCCCGGGTGACTCTGGCGGCAGGAATCTTCGGTGCGGTTCTGGTCCTCTGCCTGAATCCCGTCATGCCTCTGATTGCGACCCTGAACGAAACTGCATCCCGCTACAGAACCCTGCTTCTTTTAATCAACTCGTATTCGATTATCGGATGCGCGGTCAACACGGGACTCATCTGCGGAATCTTCCGTGCAGGTGGAGACGCAAAGTTCGGATTCATCGCCGACGCAATCTGCATGTGGCTGGTGTCGCTTCCTCTGGGGGTTCTCGCGGCCTTTGTCCTCAAGCTTCCTCCTGTCTGGGTTTACTTTGTCCTCTATCTGGATGAGTTTGAAAAGATGCCTTTCGTAATCGTGCATTATTTTAAGAAGAGCTGGCTCAAAAACATCACAAGGGACATGGAGGAAAAAAATGGATGAGATAAAAATCGAGCGGATTGAAATCGACGAGACAGAAAGCAGGTTGTTTTGGAATTTCGTTCACGACGAGTTCACAGATTACGCAAAGCAAAATGACGTGGAATTGAACTTTGAGGAATTCTGTTTCGCAGCAAAGGACGATGATGGAAAAATCCTCGGTGCAATCACTGGACGGGCATATTATAACGAAGTGCACATCGGAGACTTGATTGTTGACCGGAAATGCAGAAAAGGCGGCATTGGAAGCAGGCTCGTAAAATCCGTGGAGGAAACTTTCAGAGGAAGAGGATTCAAGGCACTTACTCTCACCACATTCGGTTTCCAGGCTCCGGAGTTCTATAAAAAGCTTGGGTTCGAAATTGAATTCGTGCGTGAGGACAAGGACCCGAAGCTCGTCAAATATTTTCTTTCAAAAAGTCTATAATCAAAATGATTTTAGCCCGAATGTCGAGTTTCACATTTATTGTAAATTTCCCGAGAATTTGTCATGGGGCTGTCTAAAAAATCTGATTTGTCATTGCCGGACTTGATCCGGCAATCTCTCCTGCACAAGGGATTCCCGCGTCAGGGCGCGGGAATGACATTGTTTCGTATAAGTCGAAATTAGAGCTTTTAATCTTTTTGATTTTCATCTCTCATCGTTCACAATGTGGAGCACGGACTTGGACTCAAGAATCTCCTTCATGCGGTAACGTAAAAACTCCGGTTTTACATCGGTCTCGGGAAGTTTGTCCAGCGGAATCCAATGGATTTCTTCCTTCGCATTATCCCACCCGATGCTGTCACATTTCGCATCTTTTTTTCCGCGGCTTTTCATCAGATAGTAAAATTCAATCACGTGGCATTTCAATCTATCATAACCGAGCGCCTTTTCCTCAAAAAAATTCTCACAGATTACGGCAAGATGATCCACCTCGTAATCCACCCCGGTTTCCTCGCGCACTTCACGGACAATGCATTCCTCAGATTTTTCATTCATGTGCACTCCGCCGCCGACAGTATAAAAAAACTTCGATGTCTCGCTTTTAATCACAAGAAACGAATTGTCTTCTATTATAATCGCACCGGTCCTGTAGCGGAACCAATTGTCCTTTACCGAAAAGCAGCAGTCAGGATATCCCACGCGGATTTCGTCCATTTCAGTTTTTTCCATTTTTTTCCCCTAAATGATTTTTACAAGCTCCAGGCAAAGCATCACAAGATTGTAGCGGATTCCATTGCGCTTGTCCCACGAACGTGTGTCCCACTCATCCTGCGAAACATCGTCCCCGCCATAGATGATTGCACCGTAATCAAAACCACGGAATTGCGAGACTGCAATGCAACCAGCCTGCTCCATCTCCACGATTTTTGCACCCTCGTTTTTCCGAAGCTCCACAAATGCCCTCGTCTCCCGAAACATCGCGTCCGTAGTCCAGGTAAGTCCCGTGAGATAGGGAATCTTGTGCTCTTCAAGATATGAGCTGATTTTCCCGGTGATTTTTTTATCTGTGTAAATGTACCTCGAAGGTTTTACATAGCGATATGAAAATCCCTCGTCACGGATTGCGCCTTCCACAACAAGCAGCTCACCCACCTTGATGTTTTTGTCAAGAACTCCACCGCCGCCGCAGAACATGATTTTTTTTGCTCCACATGCGGCAAAGACCTCAAGATTTCCGGCACACGCAGGACAGCCCACATAGCCTAAAGTTATCATAACGTCGCGCTGTTCCTTGAACCGATAAATGTCCACGGGATTTTCTCCGCTGAAATGCCGCTCAAGCTCAATCAAATCATTCTTCTTCAAATTTTCCATGACGTCCGGAAAAAAAGTGATTATCAGTTTGTCCGTGCTGAATGGCTCAAGATTCCACCTGAACGGATTCACAACAGAGTCGGTGTCATCATCAAATTCCAAAACTGGAAATTCATTTTTATTTACCAAATCAGTTCTCCCACAAAATAGATTTCCTCATCAAATCTGTGCAGTTTCCTAATACCACGAATCCGGAACATACACTGAGGGATTTGCAATGACAGAGCGTCTTAAATCTGCCACGTTACCGTAATGGTCATTTTGTATTCCGGTTCTGTCAATGAGAAAGTAATTGTAATTTTCCATTGTCGGATTTTTTTCCACATTTGACACAGACGAATCGCCCACAGGATCATCCCATGTAATGTCAACGAGTTTCCATTTGCCGCGATAATACAGTTCAGTCCAGGCATGGCACATATCGTTCGAAGATTGATACGCAGCCTTTACTCCGAGATGCCGAACAAGAGCCGTATAAAGATTCGCATATCCTTCGCACACAGCCATCTGGTACATCGCGACATGTACCGCATCCTGTTTTTTACGACGGTCATTCGAATCACGTCCAGACGCATCCTTGCAGGAAACAAAATCATAGTGGCTTCCGTGCAATTCCCAATCATACAGAGCCTGAAGTTTTTGACCCAATGTCGCATTCTCAGGCAGTTCGGCCATGACAGAGTTGAATGCATTGCTCACGATAAAATCATCGCTTTGACAGACATAAGAGGGCATAAGATAAGCACAGTCTTCTTTTGAATAAGGAAGTCCCGTATTGTTTGTGACACTCAGTTGTCCAATTATGCGGTTATAAGAGTAGCCGTTGAATTCTCCTTCATAGCCGTCATAATCATCGTTATAATAAGTTGTCACCGGATATATGCCGACCTCATACTCACCGTCACCAAAACGAAGCCAAATCCTCTGTGCGAAATCTCCCTTTTGAATTATGTAATAGGTGCTGTAATCATCACTTTCATTTTTCTTTTTGACGGTAACAAGGATATCATAATCAGATGAACTTCCCTTTAGGACAAAAAATCCGTCCGCAGTAAAACTCGTGTATTGCGGAGTCGGAGCCTCCAACGTGATTCCAGTTAAATCATAGATGTCACCAGGATCAAAGGAGCCGTTAGAAATCGCGCCGGTAAACTCATGTCCGTTTATCGTGACTGAATCCGAGAGATAATCCGCACCGTGAATTTTTACAGTGTTATTGGAAGATTTTTTTCCGTCGATTGAAGCCGTGACACTAACAGTTCCGCTTGAAGTCCCCGGTGTAAAAAGTCCCTGCTGATTGATTTTTCCGCCTGTCGAAGTCCAAGACACTTTTTTCCCGGAAATCACGGAGCCATCGGAACGCAATGCTTTTGCACTAAACTGAATTGACATTCCGTTCACATAGGTTTCCTGCAATCCCTTTGGTGAAATATCAACCGATGCAATTTTGTTCGGAGCGAGCGTGATGTTGTCAAGATACACAGCACCGTCTGTTTTAAATGTAACGGAATGAGTTCCCTTGCTGAGAATGACAGAACCGTTTTGCCAGATTTCACGATAACCTGATGCCTCAAAAGCAGGAACCCCTGAGCTGTCAACATAAACCATTAAATTCGGATATTTGTTTTTATAGTCAAACGAAATAGCAGACTCTTCCGAAACAGATATCTTGGAAATTTTCAAAGACGCACCGTAGTTTTCGAGTCCCAAAACTTTTCCGTGAGTATCTACAAGCGCATCCCCATATTGCGGCCAGGACGAAAAAACCGGCTCACGATTAACGACCTTAGCTCCACCTTCGCAAATCCACACGGACGAATCCAATTTTTCGTCGAAAGTCTGATTTATGGAATCCAATGCCTGGACTGAATCAGATTGCGAATCATCTGCCTCATTAGACTCATCGCTAACACCAATGCTCGTCTCCAGCTCATCAAGCAGAGCGTCCAAAAACTCGCATCCAGAAAACAAGGGCAAACAGATTACCGCAAAAAAGACGGAAAGACACACCAGAGAAAATTTATGTTCCATTTAGACTCCTCCCTTCTATATGAAGAAATTTCAAAAGTAAAAGCCCTTTAAACCTCCTTTGTTCATTATAATCTCCCATTTTGATTTGTGTCAACTTCCAAAAAAACAACACAAAACAAAATCAAAGAGCCGCCTAAATTTGCATTTTGATTTCCCCCTGATTTCCGTTCCTGGTCGCTCCCAGATTTACATTCGTGATTTTTTCAAGGAAGGCCCGGTCGTGGCTTACAACAATCATCGCGCAGTCCAAAGATGAAAGGGCATTCTCAAGGGCAAGAACGCTCGTAATGTCCATGTGATTCGTCGGCTCGTCCAAAATCAAAAGGGAAAGAGGTTTTTGCACGGCAAGGGAAATCATCAGCTTACGGAATTCCCCCGGGCTCAAATCCATGTTTTGAAAATCCTCCGTCTCAGAAAAATCAGAGTTTCCAAGTTGAGGATGATTCAGTCTCTCCACATCGCTTCCCAATCTGAAAAGTGTGGAAAGAACTTCCCCGCGCTCATTCTCATCAAGCGTGTAAAATTCACGGATGATTTTTTTTCTCTCCTCATCAGAGATTTCCTGCGGCAAATAAAGCAGCTCCGATTTTCTTCCGTCCTTCTCAAGATTCGAAATCAGATGGCGGATAAAAAGAGTCTTCCCTGAACCGTTCTGTCCCGTAAGAGCAATTTTCATCCCGCGTTTAATTTCCAAATGTGGTATTTTTAGCGTGTACGTACCCGCAGAATCATTGCCGGAAACAGAAATCTGACACTCATCAATGTTTATGCTCCTTGCAAAATCAGTTTCAGAAAGAGAAAATCCCTCCTTTCTTCTAAGCGACTTTTTGATTCCGTCCCTTTCACTTTCCGTCTGACGAATCTGTGTTTCAAGACGTGCCTTCGCATCCCCGGTACTTCTGTCCTTACCGCCGATTCTCGCAACATCAAGTTTTCTCTTTGCGTCATGGTCATGCGGATCAAGCGATTTTTTTGAAAGCCGTGATTTTGACTTTTGATTTTCCGCCTCCAGTCTCGCGCTCCTTTGTTTTTCCGACGCCGCCTTTGAGTTGAGTCTCTCCCACTCACCACGAGAATTCTCTGCATTTTGATTTTTCAGTTCCAGAGCCTTTGTAAGACCACACGGAAAAGATTCATAGGAAATGCAATTCCGACCGCCCGCAAAAGAATGTGCCTCGTTAAAAAGATAAATGGTCCTCGTGCAAAGTGAGTCCGAAAAATTTCTGTCGTGGCTCACCATGATTCCCATACCAGAAAAATCAGCAAGTGTTTCCGAAATGAGAGAGACCGTTTGCGCATCCAGATGATTTGTCGGTTCATCCAGCAAAAGCACATCCGGTTTTTCAGAAAGGGCACACGCAATCTGAATCCGTTTTTTTTCTCCGCCCGAAAGACTGTCGTACCGCTCAAGCATTTCCTCATTGATTTTAAGACGTGAGAAAAACTGTCGCACATCATTTTCATCCGACCAAAAAGCCGCATAAAGATTTTCTGGAATCTCCGCTGTTTCCTGCTCGCAATAAACGACGCTTCCATCCAAAACATTCGGCGCATTGTTTTTTCCAATGGAAATTTTTCCGCTATCCGGCATGAGGATTCCCGCAATCAGCTTAAGCAAAGTGCTTTTACCACATCCGTTGCTTCCCGCGATGCAAGTCCAGCCGTCATAAATCTGGAGTGAAAAATCATCAAAGAGATTGGAATTTGATGAAGGGTAAGAAAAATTGAGTTTTGTGATTTGAATTGACATTTAGGCCTCCATAAAAGGAAGCCGGCTGCAGAATAGAATCCATCCGCCGACGGAAAGTCCGAACTTTGCCCGGATTGAAAATTTAAAACTGCAACTGACTTCCAGAATAAAATCCCGAAATGGGTCAAGAAATTTTCTTGTTGATTGGAAATCAGAATTACAGTCTCATCGGCTAAGCATCTCCCGCGTTAGTTTCTTTCACTCTACATCAATGCAAAAAATCTGTCAAGTACAAGTGCAAGGCAAAATCGAATGAAGACTGATTGTAGACATCCCTTTCTCTTCGTGGTATTATTGACCATCATTGTTGAAAAAATGCTCAAGGGGAATCAAATGCTTTATATAATTCGTCATGGAAAAACAGATTGGAACGCGGTCTACAGATTGCAGGGACGCTCGGACATCCCTTTGAATGAGGAAGGCCGTCAAATGGCAAGGGAGGCTGCGAAAAAATATGCGGGAATCCATTTTGACATCTGCTATTCGTCGCCACTTTCACGAGCTTTGGAGACCGCACGGATTTTACTTGAAGGACGAAATGTTCCAATCATCACCGACGAAAGGCTTTTGGAAATGTGCTTCGGGGAATTTGAGGGAGCTGAAAATTGCTTTCTTCATCCTGAGTGGTCAATCTATAAATTTTTCAAGGACACCGAAAATTATGTCGCGGAAAATGGAGCCGAAAGTTTGGACGAACTTTTTGAGCGCACCGGTGATTTTTTGGAAAAGGTCGTGAAAAAAGATCTTGAGTCAGGAAAGGACATTTTGATTGTGGGACATGGGGCAATGAACAACAGCATTGTTTCCAGAGTACGTCACATTCCCCGAAAAGATTTTTGGACAACAGCCATCCCGAACTGTGAGTTGATTGAGCTCGGGGACAAAATCCAGTAAAAATCAAAGAGTGTCATACCGAACTCGGTTCAGAATCCCTACGAAAAGAGACTCCGAAATTAATTCAGCATGACACAGCTTTTGTATTGTTTATCCTCGCTTAAAGACAGGAATCCATTCAATCGGAGCGTCAACGGTCACGCGCTTTCCTCCGTCAAATGTTTTCTTGCTGTTGATTTCGGTCCACTTTCCCTCCGGCAGATAGACCTCGCGCTTTGTCTCACCCGCATGAAGCACGGGAGCCACAAGGTAGTCGCTTCCGAACATATATTGGTCGCGCAGGTTCCAGCACTCAGAATCTTCCGGGAACTCATAGAACATCGCACGCATCAGGGGACTTCCGTTCGTGCTCGCCTCTTTGTAAAGCTTGGCCAGATATGGTTTCAGACTTTCACGGAGCTTAATCTGTGCCTCCATGATTTTCTGTGCCTTTTCACCGTAGCACCAGATTTCGTTGGGCTGACCCGTGTAAAGATATCCGCCTCCCCAGTCCTTCACTTTTTCAAGCGGCTCAATGTCATGCGGATCGCGGTCTCCGTGCAGACGAAGAATCGGAGTAAAGACGGCGAACTCAAACCAGCGTTCCAAAAGCTCCACAAATGCGGGATCCTTGGGGTTTCCGTACATGAACCCGCCGATGTCAGTAGTCCACCAGGGGATTCCGGCAAGGCCCATGTTCAATCCCTGAACGACGGAATCCTGAAGGCTCTCAAACGTGCTGTTGGTGTCTCCGTTCCACAAGACGGTTCCGTATTTCTGGCTTCCGACCCATGCGCACCTCTCAAGGTTCACCACATCCTTCCGACCCATTTTGTTCATTCCGTCCCAGAAAGCCTGCGCGTAGAATTTCGGGTACAGATTGCTTACCGCAAGGGCAGGTCCAAGCTGATAGCGGTAATTGTCGTAATCATACACATCCAGATCAGGCTCAGCGTTGTCCAGCCAGAACATGTCGATTCCGTACTTCGCGTAATTTTTCTTGCACACGTTCCAGATGTACTCACGTGCCTTTGGGTTCGTCGCGTCGAAAGTGATGCAGTCCCCGTTAAAGGCATAAGTCTGTGCCGTTCCTCGCTCGGTTCTTACAAGAAGTCCCTTTTCCGCCATCTCATAATAGTGGCTGCATTTTCTGTCCACGGAAGGCCACACCGAAACCATGACCTTTGTTCCCATGGCATGAAGCTCTTCCACCATCGCCTTTGGATCGGGCCAGTACTCGGGATCGAATCCCCAGTCGCCCTGACGGATCCAATGGAAGAAATCAATTACGATTACATCAAGGTGGATGCCCATTTCCTTGTACTTTCGGGCCACCTCAAGCAATTCGTCCTGAGTGCGGTAACGGAGCTTGCATTGCCAGAATCCGAGTAAATCAGATGGCATGGAAGGAGCGCGGCCAACGACCGAAGTATAATTCTCAACAATCTTCGCGGGAGTATCACCTGCTGTAACCCAATAGTCCATCTCTTTCGTGCACAGGGCTGTCCACTCGGTC
>ODAI012062245.1_pt1 | contig 10894 bp, 16 predicted proteins | sample 1539321 | NCBI WGS metagenome assembly ODAI01 (sample SAMN02144231, study PRJEB22623) | gut metagenome | biome: sheep rumen | host: Ovis aries | place: New Zealand | reverse complement strand
ATTTTCAAACCATATATATTGACTTGGAAATAGTTAAATAATGGATCAATATCTCCAAAGAACACTATTTTTTCTCCTGGTTGTTCTTGAACGACAATAACTTTTTTGTCGTCATCATTGGTCGAAAACTCGGCTTTTACTAAATAATCTTCAAAGATACTTTGTAAATATGATATTAAGACTAGATTTTTCATTGCATATCCTTTCTCCAAGCCTGATTAACGGCATTGTTTGTAATAGTTGCTTGGTGTTTCTTTAAAGTCCTTGCAAACCACTTATTGTTAGTTCCTGGAGTAGTCCAGTTGACGTTTTCCATTTTCCAAACACTAGAAGCATAGTTTGTATATGAACCTATGTAATAATCTCCACTGCCACCACGTACACCACCACTCATAGTGGCTCTACGTAATGTTCCTTTGTGATTCGGAGTATTACTCATAGGTATATATGGCTGACTCATGTCTAGAGTTTGTTTTGCAATACCGTAAAGAACGTCATCCGGAATTCTTTTAAGTCCATTTTGAACTTTAGTATTCCATTTGACTTCTACTTCTATGTCCATTACTTGACTGCAACTGTATAATTCTCTATCTTGTTCCATATCCAATTATCTTTTACTTTGATAACTGTATATGTATTATCATTAAAGGTTATTTGGTCGCCTTCTTTAATATCGGTCGTATTCTTAACTATGTAATATCCTTCGGCTTCTGGAATTGTATAAACCCCAAAAGCAACATGGATATCTTGGTTATATGGGCATATAACGATTTCTTCAGTAGAAGTGTATTCGTCATCCCATACTCCTGTATTTACCTCTAAACCTCGATTATACTTAATCAAAGTTGCTTTCATACCATTAGTAAGAAACATTAAAAAGGAATCTCCAATTTCATATTATAGTTAATAGGTACTCCACGATTTAAGAACCCAGCATTTCCTAGCATCCTTAAGGCTAAAGTAGAATAATCACTAGAAAGTGTACTTTCCATTTCTCCTGCTTTAACTCTATCCTTATAGTCAATTAAAGGTATTTGATAATCTAACATAAAACGTAATTGTTCCATACTAGCATTTTTAATAGCAGTAGGGCAGGTATCACTATCCCAACTAGAATTGCGATACCTCAAACCTACTTGAGAATATATCATTTCACTTGCCATTTCTATTTGCCATAGTTCAACGTCTAAATTATATTTAGTTTTAAATTCTTGAATTGTAAAGAAGGTCATATTTTAACCCCCTTTCTTATTATGCTAATTTTATAATTGCTTCATCTCTTACAATGTCAGCTCCGAACATAGCACGTCCTTCAATTACGAACATACCAGGTAGTCCAGGGTATTCACTGAATTGATTAAAGTTAGAGAAATACATATCTCCTGCAACTGCTTCAACATTTGCAAAATATCCTTTTACACCAGTTCCGATAACTGAACTTGCAATAGGGAAGATATCTACTCCGTAAGCCTTTGCAACTGTTCCACGGTCAACTCCTTCAACTCCTGCTAAAGTTTCGAACTTTAATAATGAAGTTAAAGCAGCAACTAATTTACCATATTCAGTAGCTTCAAGTCCCATTTTATAATCATCATAAGCATTGTTATTGAATAATGTAGCTTTTAAAGCATTGATATCAGCAATTGGATCAGTAGTTAAAGTGAAACTTTGAGTAGCAGCTCCTAATTTACCAAAACCATAAGAGTCAATAGCATTTGCAATTGCTGCATCTTCTTGAGCGATTTGACTTTCAATAGCTTGGTCAATGTTGTTCATACGAGGATCAACTGCAACTGAATAATGTTTGTCAACTTCAGTTAAGTCAATTTTTACACTGTCATAAGTTGCTAAAGTTGGTGCTACTGGAGTAGCTCCGTTTGCGTTTACTGGTGCTACTGGTTTTGTTTTGATAATTTCTATCATAGGAGTTCCAGTAGTTCTAATTTCTCCTAAAAATGCAGGGTTTAAGAAATTCATAAATGAAGAACGATATAATAAATCTTCATATACTTTCTTAACAACACCTTGTAAGTCTAGATTTAAACTTGTATAATTCATTTTTTATCTCTCCTTTTATCTCATTAAATCTTTAATTTTTGTGAAACGATTTACTTTAATTTCTTCAGGTTTTGTAGTTCCGTTGTTAATAGGTAAGTCGTTTTTTGTTTTAGACTCGTCTATTGCAGGGAAATAAGTATTCTTATACTTTTCCTTGATTTGAGAAATAGCCTTTTCGTCATCCTTTTCCTCTCCATATAACGAATATCTCATAGCCGAAATATCTTTAAAGTCCTCTTGCTTGAACCCTTCTCGAGTCATAACGTTTTCTAATGCTAAAGATTTGTTTCTTTCTGCTAAGTCAGTATTACGTTTTTCGTATTCAGTAATATTGTTTTGTAATTCGTCATATTGAGATTTAAGTTTGTCGTATTCAGTTTTAGAAGTGTTTTGAGCTTCTTTAACTGCATTATTGACTCTTTCTTCTAAATCTTCAGAAGATACAAAACCCTTTCTTAAATCGCTCTCTAGCTTTTCGATATCTATATCGTCATTAGACAACTCGATATCTTTGTTTTTGATATACTTTTTAATATCTTTCATTTTTTATCTCCTTTTTCTAGAATTATTGAAGATAAGTGCATTTAGGTATACCTTTTGTCTAGTTTATAGACATACGGCAGGTCTACATTAGAGCTTCAAGCTCTTTTTTCTTTTCACGGATAGTTTTTATTCTTTCCGTTGTTTTATCTACCAAGTCTTCTTGACCTAGTTCCTTGTAGATACGTCTATCAGCAAGGAGTTTTGATTTCTTTAGGTCTAGACTTTGTATTTTTTGTTGAGTCTTGTACTTTTCTTCCCACTCGGCAGTATTAAACTTGTCTTCTTGTATTTGGTCGTACCCCCAATAAGAAACCCATACATGTTTGCAGTTAGGGTGTCCTACACCTATATCAGTATATTTGCCTTCTATTGCATCTTCTTTTTGTGGGTATCTTGTATTAAGTGGGTTGTCAGTATATACCTTACCCTGATAATAAGCACAACTAGGACAAGCAAAAGGGTGAGCAGGTAAATACCATAAGTCATTGCCTAGCAACTTAGCATCATAAATTGCTCTATTCCAGGCGCTACGAGTTAGATTCACGTTGTATAGCATTGAATTGTATGTTCCAATGTCTACATAACGAATAATCTTTCCTGTAGTATGACTAAAGTAAGGAATAGTTCTATCTAACTTGTCGTATGTTTTCATAAAGTTAGATAAGTCCTTTGCTAAGTCCTTACTATCTTTGTATCTTTTTAATGTATTCTTATATAACTTGATATGTCTTTTAACATATCTTTCTTCAATTGTCTTAAAGTCTTTCTCTGGGTTAAGTGGGTAAAGTTCGTCATTTGTTAGTTTGAACTTTCTCCAAGTATTTTGTAATTTTATGGATCTAGTTGTTATCTTCTTATTGCCGTACATTTCGGCATTTTTAAAGTCCCTTTGTATAACCATACGTTGCAATTCTTTAATTGACTTGTCCATATATGTATGGTCTATCTTTTCCCATAGGTCGTATATGTCTTTTGTATACTCGTCAACTGAAGTTTGTTTATATAAGTTTTCAAAAAACTTTTCTTTAGTTGTTAGTTGCATCCTGTTGTATTTCATTAGCGATTCCCATACCTTATCTTGTATAAATATGTTTAATTGTTTGTAAGTTATGTTCTTAGTCGCTTCATATATTCCTATAGCTTCAACAAGAGCCTTTTCGAATTCTTCTTGAACTTCTTGTTCGTCTATTTCTTCGTACATTAAATTTCTCCATACGTAATATCAATTGAATTGTTTTCTTCTTGCCACTCTCTTATTAAGTCTTCTTTCTCTATTGGGTTGTCTACTAACTTATTAAGAATAGGTAGGGCAATATCTGCTCTTACTGAATAAGGAATACTCATAGTTCTTTGGATATCTCTTAAGACGTCTAGTTTCTTCATATCGTCTACACGTTCGTTCAAACCATAGTCCCATACAATACCATTTGGAATTAAGTTTTCAGTTATCTCTTGACTTTGTTGTAAACGAATAATGTTTTCAATTAAACGATTTATTTGTGGTTCTAGTTGTCTTTTAATTGCTTCTATTGTCATTTCACTTGCATTTGCTGATAAGTCTACATTTGCAGTGTTCATATAAGCATCTTTTTCATAACCAAACGTTGCAGGACTTAAACCAGCCATTTGAATTATTTGATAATCATAGAACTTAAATGTATCTTCATATTCTTTTACTCTTATATCTCCTTGTAAGAAATTAAAGATATGATGATCCCTATCTCCAGGGAGTAATACAAAATAGTCTTGTAGGCTTCCTACGTTCATTGTTTGTACGTCATAAGTTGTTCCTCTAGGTTGCCATGTACTTGCTATATCTCCAGTTTGATAATGTTGACTTGTAGCAATTCTTGTCTTTGTCTTTTCTATTTCTTCGGCAATTGTATTAATCAATACCATTTCTTCATTAAGTAGCTTTTTGCTATCTCTAAAGAAATCTTGACCTGTGTCTATGTTTACCAATACTTCATAAGGTTTGTTTTCTATTTCTTCGTATTCAGTTCCAAAAATAGAATTGAACTTGCTTAAAGGTATTTTTCTCTTTGTACCGTTATCTTCAGTAAATGCACTAAACTTAACTGTAGAAGTTCCATTTCCATTTATGAATATCTTTCTATGTAATTCGAATTTATCGTCTTCAGCTTCAAATTCTTGTACTATAGTAGCTTCTTGTACCTGGTCGAATACTTGAACTAAATCGTGTATATCAGATTTGTGTAAGCACTCTAGATATACTTTGTTATTGTACTTATGTAAGTAGATAAATGATTCAGTTTGGTATATTGCTTTTTCTAATGCTTCTGATAGAGTAGGCATTAACCAGTTAATCTCCATACCTTCAGTTTGAACAACTAATTCACTACCAAATAATTGGTTTCTAATGTAAGTTGCTATCTTCTTTGCAGAAGGTGCAATAACATAACTATCTTCATATCTAATATTTGGTTTTCCGTTTGTCTTACCTGGCATCACAACTTTTGCTTTTATAGAAATAAAAGGCGCTTGTAATACCTCACTAGGTTTTATCTTTCCAGTTCTCATACTTCACTTCCTTTCTCATACTCAAAGTTCCAATGAGTAATTTTTTTCTTTTCTTCGGTTTTTAGAATAGTCGTAGGGTGTATAGCACTCTTTACGTGATTACTCTTAAATATTTGCTTCTTAAACCAAAAGTGAACTATGTATATATTGTCATTAGGGTTCTCGTTTTCCCTTATAGTTGTTTTACCTACGTATATTCCATTTAGGTATAAGTGCATTTTCCATTTTCTATGCAAAAAAAACATATAAACAACTCCTGTCTATATGCTTCGTTAGGCGACTACTGTCCCTATATATGCACTTATTCTTCAAAGGGTATTCCCTTATCAACTTTATTATAAATTCTTTTTACTGACATTTTTTGACAACTTTTCGTTGCCTACAAATATATATCTATTCTCGTATATCTCGTATGTTTCTACTTGGTGGCATCTTGGACAAGGTAAAGTGATTTTTAAAGGTATTTCTTGCTTTATTCCTATTCTTCGTAAGTTCTCTAGATATTCTTCTATTTCTATCTCTAATAAGAACCTGCGAGTCTTTTTACAACGTATAATCATACTATTGGAGCAACTCCTATGTCTTTCATATAGTCTAGTACATACCTAGTAGCATCTATAGAGTGATCCAAATCTTTCTTATATACGTTTGTACCAGTTGTTTCACTCTTTATTCGGTCGTATTGATAACTTTCGAATTCTATGATGCTTTCGTCTTTCCCACTTTCTTCGTAGTGTCCGTCTTCGTAGAAATGAGTAATAGAAGGCTTTTCTAATATCTCTAAATAGTCTTTGTAGAATAAACTTTGTAAATATTCAACTCCTGCATTAACTGAACCTGGTCCTTTTCTAGCAAGTTCGTGTGGTATCTTGTCTACTATTAATCTATTATCAAAATGACTTGCTTCAGAGTCTATTACTATGTTCCTTATTGGTATCATAGGGTAGGTTGCTTTTAAATAAATCATAAACATACGTAATTGTAATGAGTAATATTCAGTAGTAGGGTTATCTTCGCTTGATTTGTGATAATAACACTCTAGCCTTACAAGTTTCCATTTGTTTTCTTTATTGTCATAACATAATGCAATAGGTACAAAAGTAGTGGGGTTTACTGAACCATAGTCTATACCTATGTATATTTCTCTCATAGAGTAGGGTATCTTTTTAATTATGTTTAGGTTGTCGAATACCTTTCCCTCTGCAATAACCCACTCATTGAACACTTTTTGTTGTCGTAATGCTCCTGGTGGAAACATGTTTACAACTTGCCTTATCTTTTCTTCAGTATCTAATAAAGGGTTATCGTAAGGGAAGAAAGTATAGTGTTTTGCATTTGGTTTATTATCAATGAAGGTTTCTTTATAAGGGTGTCTTGAACTACCTTCTACATTGAACGAGTGTATTGTCTTTAGGTAAGGATGACCTGCAAAAGACATTTGCCTACCTGGGAATTCATTAAAACTTGCTTGTAGTTCTTTGATAGAGTAGATTCTTGCCGATTCGTCTATCCACTCAAGTATCAGAGGTTTACCTAATATCTTGTTGAACGATTTTACATTGTTAAACCCAAAGAAGAATATCTTTAAGTTGAATAGTTGTAAGCTCTTATCGTCAGTATTCCAAGTTAGAGTATAATCTCTTTTATTTACGTTGCCTTCTTTTTGTAAGTGTTGTTCTAATACTTCTACAATGTTTCCTTTTAATGTTTCTATAGTCCAACCTACAATAGCTCCGTAATATTGTTTGTCCGGATCATAATTGTATAGCTTCTCGGCATACTCTATAATTGCCTTAGCAATAATAAAGGTTTTACCACTTTGGGTAGAACCTAATACGTATATCTCTGGAATATCTTTAGAAATAATACTATTCCAAAGTTGAATTTGTTTCTTCGAGTACGACATTTTCTTTTTCCTCAATTTCTTTTAAACGTTTCTTATTTTTAGAAATCTTTTTAGTAATGTCTTTAGCACAGTCTTTCTTTATATCTTCTAATACTAATTCTTTGTTTTCTAATTGTATCTTTTGTTTTTCACTAACAACTCTACCATTTGAATTTTTAATAATGTAAGTGCCGTTAGTTTGTTTAATAAACTCCATACCTAAAAACTCCTTTCTATCTAATTCTTGTAAGTTGTTATCATTTAGCATCTTCGCTATGTCTATTTTCTTCATATAATACCTTTTCTAAATTAGAATTATCTACAATGTCTTCTACTTTTTCAGTCTTAGGGTGGTTGATACTAACATTAACTTTGTTTCCGTCATCCCATTTATAATTAGCTTTTAAATTGAATATCCCTGCAGTAGTATTGAAAGTTCCGTCTAGTATGTTTTCTTCTATTTGTTGTTGGACTCTTTCTTTTGCTTTTTTTATAAGTGTAAAATACTTTTCCCCTTTGCCGTAGTTAATAAGGGTTTGTCTAGTTATACCTAACCAATTAGCTAGACCACTCATTGTATAAGGCTTTTCACGTTTCTTACAGTCTTCGAAATATTCTTCTATACCTTTTGCTAGTTCTTTTTCGTCTTTATATTTTAAAGCATAATCGTTGCCTAATTCAGCAGCCATTAATTACACCCCCTTTACTTGAAGAATTTTATTACTTTTTCGTTAATCTCGTTGCATAGTTTAAATGCTTCTTCTTTTTCTTCTAGTGTAGTATGTATTCCTAACTGATTAGATACGTTCCATATATGAGTAGCTTTTACCTTTTTATCAGTAAGAACGAACCTGTCAGCTTCTACTTTAGTAATCTCGTATTTAGATACTACTCTAGTACAGTCATATAGTTTGTATTCTTTCTTGTCTATTTGTTGTTCAAACTTTGCTTTTTCTATTTCTCCTTTAGTAAGTTCTAGATAATCAACTCTAGCAAGTAGACTAGCAACTCCTAAAGGATATTGAACACCTTTTTCTTCATTTGTATAAACTGCTATGTCTTTGTTATGTATTTTTACTTTAGACATAAATTCTTGTAAGTTTTCGTCTTTCATATTTTTTTCTCCCTCGTAAATTTCTTTAAATCTAACATTATTTCCCTAGTAGATATGTATTCACTAGGTATTTGATTAATTCTTTTTAATTTGTTCCAGTATTTCTTTTCTTCTTTGTCTTTTATTTTGTTTGTATCTATAGTCCTGGACTTTAGTATCGTAAATAAAGGCTCACTCTCTGGTATACTAGAGAACTTTCTAGTAAAGTCTGATATACCTAGTTTAAGGAACTCCTCAAACGATATATTTTCATACCTTGCACAATAGAAAGCATAGGCTTGATCTAAGTCGTATGGATATGCAAAACAAAAGTAAGTCTTATTGTAGTTTTTCGATTTTGTTTGGTTCACTGGGAAACTTTGACAACTCTCTACCTGTTAAGGCATTTGAAAGGTCTATACCAAACTGCTCGTTTTCTTTGTTTTCTTTATTAACGTCTAGACCGATATCTTCCATTAATTGAGCAAGAGTCATATTACAATACTTGCCTACAATTTCGTCATATACTTGCATAGTAGCAATAGCTTGGTATTGTTCTTCGGCATCTAAGATATTAGAGTTATCATAATATGTTTTATTACCTTCGTGTCTTTCTATAACTAAGTCTTTTCTAGTCATCCCCATTTTAGCAAGTTCTGCATTTAGTAGAATTCTTGCACGTGGTATTGATTCTTGAATTCTTTTTTCTAAATCAATATCCTTTTTGATAGTAAATACTTTGTCTTTGTATCTTAATTCGGTAGTATCACTATCTATCTTTATAAAATCGTATTTCATAGGTTCTCCTTTCTCTTTATAAGCACCATAGAGTAGACATACTGTGCAGCAATATACAAATAGGACATATAATTTTTTTAAAATAAATTTGTACATCTACTCTATGCTACCCGTAAAGGTAGCTTAATATGAATATGAAAAAAATAGGTATCTACTTGCTTCCACTTTTAAGGTAGTTGTATGGATTGGTACACAGAATAGTACAATGTTTTAAAGCCTTATAGATACCATAGAATAGATATAAGTTAGAACCTTTAAAAAGAAACAAGCAGTTTATAGCACCGTACGTATTGCATCTGCATTATTGATACCTGATTACTTTTTTATTTATATCTACTCTATGCTAGCCATAAGACTAGCACTTGTATAGTAGTTGACGGCTACATATACACCACAAAACGATATAGACTAACATAGCAGTTAATCTAAGTGCCTTTATAGACACCATAGAACAGGCAGAACTCATGGAGTTTTTAGTAATGTCTGCTCTATGCTATCCATAAAGAATAGCACTTCGTACCTATTATAAATAACAATACGAATAAAAGCCGAAATGCTTTTAGAAACACTTTGGTACTTTATAAGTACCATAGAATAGATATTGACAATGCACACTGGAGAAACTAACAAAATCATTATCTACTCTATGCTACCTATAAACAACGTTCTAGGTATTTGGTTTTGATTAGCAAGTTCCCTTTTGAACCTTTATCCCATTTATGAGCTCTCTCAAATTGTTTCAAAAAGTATTCTATAATTTCTCTTTGTTCTAAAGTTGGTTCGTATAGTTGGTTATTTATGTATTTAAAAATTTTATTTAATGCAATATAAGTATCTATATCCTTACACTCAATTAAGTGTAGGTACTGGTGTCCAGTCGGCATAAGTAAAGCTCCGTTGCTTATTTCCTTTTTGCCGTTGTTTTCTCGTTTTACGATATGATGAAAGGTTATATCTTTTTTGACTAGCTTATAGTTCATCCAGTCCATATTAGAATAAGGCTTGTATATTTCTAACATTTCTTTTTTGATTTGGTTCATACAATGCCTTCTTCCTATAAAGTTGCTAGGTCATAGCGAGGTATAGAGTCTATGACCTAGTTAAAAAGAGTTCGTGAAAATACATTACTTAAAAGAAAAAACACTTATCCCTAGTAAAAGAGATAAGTGCATACGTGTGAAATCATTAAGTGTCAAAACCTATATATACAATTATTCCTGTGGGGGAATTTGAAAAGAACTTGCCTCTTGCACTTTTTCTTTCACACTTCTAGTATAATATTAATTCACTGACATTTTCTGACATGTTTTAACGATAATTTCTTCTGAATATCTTTATAAAATCTTCACGTGATCCGTTGTTTTCTTCAAAATGTTTTTGAGCTAGTATTTTCCATTTATTGCTAAAATCTTTGTCTTCCTGGAGTTGTCTATGGCATCTCAAACACAAAGGTAAGACATATCCATACTTAATAGAGTTGATTCTATTTCTTCCTTCGAATATTTCGTGTCTAGTCATTTGGTATGTAGAACCACAATAACAACACGTACTTAAATCTTCATAAAAGACACTATATCTATTACTCTCTAATTTAGCTAATTTTTTGCTTTTCTTTCTCATAAAAATTACTCCTATCTTCTTATACGTTTCTATCAATAACTAACACGCAACTAACAAAATGCCGTTTTTTTGTTGATATATAACAAATTGAAATAGGGTAGTTGCCAAGAATTTTTTTGTTTATAATCGTTGATATCGTTGTATATCAACGTTTTTGTTTTTTCTAAAACTCTCTAAAAACCCCTAAAATCGTATACACAACTAACACACAACTAACAAATTTAATTTATTTTATTGACCTCTTTTACAAGGTCTTCGATATCTCTATGAGTATATGTTTTTTCGGTTAAATCTTGGATAGAGTGTCCCACTATTCTTTTTAGTAAGAATTCGTCAGTTTTTGCTTTCTTCATTTT
>ODAI013912502.1_pt1 | contig 10895 bp, 11 predicted proteins | sample 1539321 | NCBI WGS metagenome assembly ODAI01 (sample SAMN02144231, study PRJEB22623) | gut metagenome | biome: sheep rumen | host: Ovis aries | place: New Zealand | reverse complement strand
TCTGACTGGACTTGGTATATGGAGGCGATAATCTTTGGCAGTGAGAATCCTGTGTATGCCGACATAGATGTCACTTTGTTTGATATGACAGGCATAAGCGAGACTAACACAGAGTTGACGCGTAACGAAAGACGTGATTTCTTGGAAAAACGGATAAATCATCGTATCTTGGAGGATTACGATGATTGGACATTTAACATCGCTCAGATTAAGAGACTTAAACGTCACAAGTGGGCGTATAAGATGTTTTGGTTTATGGAGAGGTGTTTGTTCAAAATAGAGAAGTGGACAAATAAAGAGCAGAGATTTGAATGAAAGAAATGGAGAAGATCCCGCAAATATTGGATTTGCCTAAAATTGGCGATAGAAGAGGAAATCTTTCTGTGATTGAGCAGTTGAAGAATGTGCCCTTCGAAATACGACGCGCATTCTGGATTTATGATGTGCCTGGCGATGCGACTCGTGGAGGACATGCATTTCAGAACACAGAGGAGTTCATCGTTGCTTTGAGCGGAAGTTTTGATGTGGTGCTGAATGATGGAGAAAAGGAAACAGTTTACCATTTGAATCGTTCTTATAAAGGCGTATTTGTTCCGAAAATGATATGGCGTGAGATGCGTAATTTTTCTACAAACTCCTTGGCTCTTGTTGTGTCTTCTACATACTATGAAGAGAAAGATTACATAAGAGACTTCTCTGTGTTCAAAAAGCAAAGAAAAGAGGGTTTGAGCGTCGACAATTATAGTTTCAGTTCCAAATTGCATGAGTGGAATGTAGAGTCTCCGTCTGTGTATGACTGTTCGATTGTGGATTTGGGAAAGCATGAATTTGATGAAGGCAATCTTACTGTCGTCGCAAGTGAAAAAACAGTGCCTTTCGGTCTTAATAGAGTATTTTATCTTTATGATATACCAGGAGGTGAGGCACGTGGCGCACATGCGCATAAAAAATGCCACCAGTTTCTTGTCGCAGCAAGTGGAGCCTTTGAAGTCGTGTTAGACGATGGGATGAATAAGCGTACGGTAACGTTGAATCGTCCTTATTACGGTCTTCATATACCACCTGGGATTTGGGCTGCGGAACAAGGCTTTTCATCTGGAAGTGTATGCTTGGCTTTGGCAAGTGATGGATACGACGCAGATGACTATATACGCAATTACGATGAATTCCTAAAATATAGAAAGCAATGAAAGTGCCTTTTTTATCGCTTCACGATGTGACAGCAAAATACAAGGATGAAATACACGATGCGGCTCTTCGTGTGATTGACAGCGGATGGTACTTGCAAGGCAAGGAAAACGAGGCGTTTGAGCGTAATTATGCCGATTACATAGGAACAAAATATTGCATCGGTTGCGCCAATGGTCTTGATGCGCTGATATGGATTTACCGCGCTTACATTGAACTGGGCGTTATGCAGCCAGGTGATGAGGTGATTGTGCCGGCTAATACATATATTGCATCTATTCTGGCGATTACGGAGAATGGGTTGACACCGGTGCTGATAGAACCGAATCCAGACACGCTTGAGATAGATGATAGCAAGATAGAGGCTGCCATTACAAGCAGAACTAAGTCCATTCTGTTAGTTCATTTGTATGGTCGATTGGCTATGACTGAGAAAATAGCCGATTTGTGCAAGAAGTATGATTTGAAGTTGGTTGAGGACAATGCACAAGCTCATGGGTGCAAGTATAACGGCAAGAGGACAGGCTCGATTGGCGATGCGGCAGGACATAGCTTTTATCCAGGCAAGAATCTTGGCGCGTTAGGCGATGGTGGCGCAGTCACAACCGATGATGAAAATTTGGCGAAAGCCATTCGCGCGTTGGCGAATTATGGTTCGCAAAAGAAATATGTATTTAAATATTCTGGCAGAAATAGCCGATTGGATGAGATTCAAGCAGCTATACTTGACGTGAAATTGAAACATTTGGACGAAGATATTCGTCTGCGTCAGCAAGTGGCGGATTTTTATTATGAGCACATCTCAAATCCATTGGTAACTTTGCCAAAGCGTTTGCCTCATGATGAAAATGTATATCATTTGTTTCCGATTCTCGTTAAGAATGGAAAGCGTAATGCATTGCATGACTATCTGGCGGAAAACGGTGTCGGAACTGTGATTCATTATCCAATTGCTCCGCATAAACAGGAATGTTATGCGAATGAATCATGGAATACGCCACAGCAGAATCTGCCTATAACGGAAAGCTTGGCAGATGAGGAATTGAGTTTGCCGATGAGCCCGTGTCTTGATGAAGAACAAGTTAGATATGTGGTTGAGATGGTAAATGATTTTAGATAACAGTATAGTGAATTTCTATGATTATTAAAAAATTGTTGCTGCATAGTAAGGTTTGGTTGTATAGATTTGTCTTTTCTAACAATAGAAACATTATTGGAAAACCGAAATGTTTGCAACCGACAGTTTTTCTTGGAAGGGGGAGACTTGAAATAGGACAAAACAATGTGTTTGGCTATAATCCATCTCCTTACTTTTATAGTGGCAGTTGCCATGTGGAAGCGCGTACAGATGATGCAATAATAGTTCTTGGAAAGAATAATCATTTCAATAATAATTTTGTTGTAATAGCTGAGCATGGCAAAATTGAGATAGGGTCGGATTGTTTAATCGGATGGAATGTCTCAGTGTGTAATTCTGATTTTCATCCAATTAGAGTGGCCGAACGTCATAATGCGTCGCAGCGCTCTAAGGATGTCAAGATAGGAAACAATGTTTTCATAGGGAGTAATGTGACAATATTGAAAGGTGTTTCCATTGGCGACAATGCTGTGATTGCTAGCGGCTCAGTGGTCAAGGATGATGTTGATGAAAATACAATAGTAATGGGTAATCCAGCCGTCTTTTATAAGAAAATAGAGGGCTGATTTAAAACATGACACAAGATGATACATGCTCTTTCTGACGTACAAAGTAAAAAGATAGGAGAACAGACTAATATCTGGCAATTTTGCGTAGTTCTGCCCAATGCGCAAATAGGTAATAATTGCAATATTTGTGCGAATTGCTTTATTGAGAATGATGTAGTGGTTGGCGATAACGTGACGATAAAGTGCGGAGTTTCTTTGTGGGATGGTGTTAGAATAGAAGATAATGTTTTTGTTGGCGCTAATGTTTGCTTTGTGAATGACAAATACCCAAGGTCAAAAGAATATCCTCAATCGTTTTTGAAAACGACAATAAAAAAGGGCGCATCGATTGGCACTGGGGCTGTTATTTTGGGTGGCATTACGATAGGAGAAAACGCGATGATAGGTGCCGGTAGTGTTGTGACAAAAGATGTGCCTGCTGGTGAATTATGGTATGGTAATCCTGCGAGGTTTGTGAAGAAGATATAGATTAAAATATAAAGGACATGAATGAAACACCTCTTGTCTCTTTGGTTATATTGGCATATAATCAAGAAAAGTTTATTTCAGAAGCTATAGTTGGAGCCTTGTCTCAGACTTATGATAATTTAGAAATCATAGTGTCAGATGATTGCTCTACTGATAATACGTATGAAATAGCAAGGCAAACAATAGAAAAGTACAATGGTGACAAAAAAATCTATTTGTATAGAAATGAGAAAAACATAGGACTTGTTCCTCATGTGAACAAAATATTTTCTCAATATGTGAATGGTGAGTATATTGCTTTGGCAGGAGGGGACGATATTTCATTGCCAGAAAGAATAGAAAAAACAGTCGCATTGTTTAAAAATGATAGTGTGTATGCGGTTAGTGGACAGTGTTATGTTATAAATGAAAAAGGGAATGTGATTGGCAATTCAGAACAAAAGGGCATTTTATATTGGGAGATAAATGACGAATACATAAAGAATCTTTCTTTTATGACAAGTGGCGCTGGTCTTGCTATAAAAAAGAGTGTTTTTGATAAATTTGGAGATTTAGAACTTAAAACTCCAACGGAAGATTCAACATTAAGGTTTCGGTCTTTACTTTTAGGAAAACTGGCGGTATCTGATCATTATTTCATAAAATATAGGCGGCACGATAACAATTTAACCAATCATATCTATTCTTTAAAGACAAAGTATATTTCCCAACAATATATAGTGGATTTAAAAAAAGCATATGAAAGAAATATAATAAATAATAACCAATATAGGCGTTTAAGAAAAAAAGTATTCCTATATGGACTTAATCGTGATTTGTCGAGTTGGAAAAATGGCAAGTCAATTTTTGTAAGATTGCCGTTAAGAATTGTGCAAGAAGTTGTAAAAAAAATGATTAAATGGGTTTAAGATCTTTTCTAAATAGTGATATAAGGGCCAAAAAGAGAAAATTGTGTAATTTTTTCTTTGGCAGTGAATGGGCGCGTAATCATAAACCGTCTTTGAAGCAGAAGATAAAGAATACGTGGTTTCTTTTGACGCATGAAAAGGAATGTATTGTCGTGGATGGATGGTTGTTGAGATTTTATGATTCTAAAGAGAAATATTCAAATTGGGGAGATGATTTGAATGTTTATCTTATTGAATTGATGTGCAACAAAAGAGTTATTCCTGCTGAAACTGTATTGATCCCTTGTTTAAAGTATTCTTTCGTTGGTTCAAATCTTCCTTGGATTCTGAATCATAAAACGATAATATGGGGAAGTGGTGTGATAAATACCGCCTTAAAAATGGATAAAAGTAAGGTGGAGGATGTTTATGCAGTCAGAGGACCTATAACAAGGAAATATCTGATGAATAATAGTGTAGATTGTCCTGAGGTGTATGGTGATCCTGCTTTATTGCTTCCTTTATATTACAAACCTAAAGATGTGGTAAAAAGGCACAAGATAGGAATAGTCCCTCATCACATGGATTTCGATTATAAAGAAGAATTGGATGAACTGCTGGGTGATGATTGTCATGTCATAAGTATGATAAATTATGACAAATGGACTGATGTTATTGATGATATATGCTCATGTGAATATATATTGTCAAATTCATTGCATGGATTAATTGTCGCTGATGCGTATGGTGTTAAGAACTTATTTTGTGAATTTGTGCATCATCATGCGAACCAAGAAAAATTTGAGGATTATTTCTTGTCGGTAAAAAGACCAGTTGTAAGTCCGATTAAATATGACAAAAGTTTTAGTGTTGAAGAAGTAGAAAACCTTTTCAATTCTACAATTAACATAGATGTTCAGAAGCTACTATCTGTATTTCCTGTAAAATGAATAGACCATTATTAATAGTATTAACTCCTGTTCGTAATGAAGCATGGATTCTGAAGGCATTCCTCAAAGCTGCGTCTTTGTGGGCTGACTATATAATAATAGCAGACCAGATGTCAACTGATGGCAGTCGTGAAATCTACAAACAATTTGATAAAGTGATTGTTGTGGATAATACGAATTCCGAAATGCATCAAGCGCATGCGAGAAAATTGTTGTTTGAAGAGGCATCTAAAATCCAAGGTGATAAGATATTATTTGCATTGGATGCTGATGAGTTTATTTCTGGAAATTTAAGTACTTCTACGGAATGGCAAGATATATTGAATTCAGAACCAGGTGATTGTTTTTGTCTATTATGGCATAATGTTTTACCAGATAAAAAGCATTATATAATACCAATGAGTGATCCATACTATTGGATATATCATGTGAAAAATGATATAAATGGCGAATTTCCTGACAATTATATACATGAATGGCGTTTACCATGGCCTGATGCAAAAAACTATCATGAGAGTTATGATTGCAAGGAATTGTCATTTTTGCATTTTGGTGTAACTAATGAGAAACGACAATATAATAAGGAATGTTTTTATCAAGTCTCTACACTTTTGAAAGAGCCTCAAAAAAGTGCTGTCAGTTTGCACCGTATGTATAACAGAAACAATGAGAAACATCAAGTGTTAGAACTTCAAGAGAACGACTTCGTATATTATAAAGAAAGCGGTTTAGATTTAATTCGTGAGATTGATTTCTCTGATTTTGGTTCATACTATGTTGATGTCGTGTTGGAACGGTTTGAAAGTAAGGGCATTGACTTTTTTTCAAAATTGGATATTTGGGATCGCGAATTTATAAAAGAAAAAAATCTAAGAGATCCTAGGGGTTTCGTTATGAAATTATTGCATAGGTATTTGAGAAGTACCAAAAAATATTCAGGTACTTATGTAGTGAGGATAATTGATAAAGTTTTGAAACGAATAATATAAGAAATAATGTTGTTGTCAATAATCATACCCGTTTATAATGTTGAAAAGTATATAATTAGATGTCTAGACAGCATTTATGCATTATCGATAAAGGAAGAACTATTTGAGATTCTATGCGTGGATGATTGTTCATCAGATAATTCTGTAGAGATTATAGAAGGTTATCAGAAGCAACATTCAAATATACAATTGCTGCGACATGAACATAATGGAAAGCAGGGGGCGGCTCGTAATACAGGCATACGTCATATAAAAGGAGAGTATTGTATGTTTGTTGATGCTGATGACACTTTGCCACAGATGGACTTATTGGCGCTTGTGGAATATATTCGTTCGCATGATTTAGAATTATTGTTGGGAAAAGCAAATGTGATTGCAATCAATGGTTCATCTAATTGGGGCAATGCGCCAGAGGTCGCATCTAGAATTATGTCTGGTCCAGATATTTATGTGGATGAATTCATTCATAAAATAGCTTTTGGGGTGGTATGGTTGGCTATATATAAGACAGCTTTGGTTAAACGTGTGCCTCCATTTTTTGAAAATGTGCAATATGAGGATACGGATTGGACATTGCGTTGCGCATATGAAGCACAGAGTTTGCAATATTGTCCCATTGTGCTATATAATTATCATGTCAACACATCCACTACTACGACTACAAAATCTATTCGTTCGCTTATAGAAAAGACAAAACAGTCGCTTCGCATTTATAATTGGGCACAGACTACAATTGTACGACATGATGAAGTCGTTTTCGCAGCAGAAGATTATGGAACATGGAATTTGCGTGGTTTATCTGCATTGATACAATATGATTTCAAGGAACGTAGTAAATTTTATCGTTCATTTCAATTAGAAGATTTAAAAGCAATCGCACATTGGAAGGGGGGCAATTATACGAAATTATATGTTCGTTTCCCTTTTTTGAGTCAAATTGCTTTGTGTTTTTTACATCCAGTATATATAATATATAGAAAAGCTAAAATGTTTTTGAATAAATGAATATTGTTCAAATAGGTCCATATCCAATTTCTTCAGATTGCATTCAAGGTGGTGTAGAAGCGTCAGTTTATGGGTTGACACAAGCGTTGGCGCGTGCACAGCATGTGGTTGATGTGTTTGATATACCTCGAATTGGTGGTGAAGATAATAATGAATACGAAGGGTTGTTGACGGTTCATAGGTATGCGAATCGTGGAAAACACAACATGGAGGCTGTGCAACGTTGTGGAGATATTCTTCGTGATATTGTTGCTCTGCGTCCAGATGTGTTACATATACACGGAACAGGTAAATTTAGTAGCGCATTATATGAAGCGGCAAAGGAATGTGGATTCCCGATTTTTCTGACAGTGCACGGATTGTTGTATGAAGAGAAGAAACAAGCTCTTTTGCGTAAGCCATCATTAAAACATTTATATCAGTATTTTGTACAAACTCGTGCGGAATTTGCATTGCTTAATAAAATATCACGTATTGTTGTTGACACTCAATATGTTAGGAAAGAGATAGAAAAATATTATCAGAAGAGTAAAATTGCAAATTTGCCGGAGATGTATGTCATTCCGCAGGGTATAGATGCAGAATACTATGATTTCGCTTGTGATAGTGGAAGTAAGACCATATTATCTGTTGGTTCTATTTCTCCTCGTAAAGGACACGTTTTTACCTTGAAGGCATTTAATATCTTACGTAATCGTGGAATATTCGCCAAACTATGTATCATTGGTTCGTTGGCTGATGCAGAGTACTATGCCAAATTATCAGAATTGATTCACAAAAGTCCTTATGTGGATGATATAACGCTAAAAACAAATGTGACTCGGAATGAATTGTTCTCTGCGTATAAGTCAGCAGATGTGTTTGCGTTGCATTCACAGGAAGAATCACAGGGGATTGTCTTCGCAGAAGCAATGGCAATAGGTTTGCCTATAGTTGCAACAAAAGTTGGTGGCATACCGTATGTGGTAGAAAATGGGAAATCTGGTTTTTTGTGTGACTTTGGCAACACGCAAATGATGGCAGAGATGCTTGGACGTTTGCTTAGTGAGTATAAATTATGGAATTCGTTCTCTGTGTATGCACGTTCAGCTTCGTTGCAGTATTCTTGGGATAAAATAGCAACGCAAATTTGTGATTTTTATGAGCGAAAATAGCCGTGTATAGAAATATGTGTGTTTGGATCTAATATTAGATCTTGTTTTATAAGTTAGCAAAGTATTTATTGGAGAAATGATGTTGTTGTCAATCATAGTGCCTGGGCAGAACGTGGAGGCGTACATAGGCAAATGTCTTGACAGTTTACTAAATCAAGATATTAGCAGCAGCGATTATGAAATAATTGTTGTGAATGACGGTAGTACGGACAAGACAAAGGAAATAGTGGAAGGATATGTGTCTTCCCACAGTAACGTTATTCTTATAAATCAGCAGAACAAGGGTTTAAGCGGTGCAAGAAACAGTGGGGTGAAAGTAGCTCGTGGAAGCTATGTGATGTACATTGATTCAGATGACAACATCGAGAAAAATGTTCTTGGTGGATTGCTGGCTCAGGCAGAACGTGACAATCTTGATGTGCTGAGATACAATTACAGAAACGTGGATGAAGATTATAATGTCATAGTTCCAAAGAGAAATAATAAGCTTTACGTTGACTATTCTGGTGATGTTACGGATGGTTTCAGTTTTCTGACGCATAGATTAGGATACGCTTGTTACGCATGGCAGTTTTTAATGAAAGTGGAGATAGCAAAGAATGTGCTGTTTAAGGAAGGCATTTATTTCGAAGACACAGAGTGGGCGCCACGAATGCTGAATGAAGCTAAGAGAGTCGCGTCAACTGATGTTGTTGTGTACAATTACATGAAAAGGACAAACAGCATAACAAATGCTGTGGATGACGCTAAGAAAAGGAAAGTGATAGAAGATAAGATGTCGCTCATAGAAGGGCTGCAGTTACAGTCGCTTGATAAGTCAGATAAAAGTTGGTATGAAGGTATGATTGCTCATATAGTCCTATCTATACTAGGATTGGTCACTATTCAATATTATAAAGAAAGAAATGATTATATTCGTAGATTGAAAAAACTCGGTGTGTTTCCATTGAGTTTGTATAATTCTTCTGTAAGAAATAAAACCAAGTTGTTGTTAATAAGTATTTGTCCTTTGTTGTATTGTAGGATTATAAGAGGTAAATAAGGTGCAAAGGTCCGCAATATCAGAATATTCAAGCAAGTCGCTGATGCTGTATTTCTTAATATTAGCATTGGTGAGTGCTACTTTTGCCACACACATACTTCCTGTGCATTGGATGGTGTCTGGAGCTGTCCAGTATCTGTTCTTTTTCATCGCATTGAAGCAACTTTTTGAAATGTGGATAAGGTTGGATGAACGCAGGTTTGTAAAGAACGTATTCGTCACGGCGTTGATAATAAGGGTTGTGTATGTTATAGTTATGTATGCCCTTTATACATATTGGACAGGTATTCCATTTGAGTTTGAAGCAGCAGACTCTGCTTTTTATCATAGTTTGGGTGAGGAATTGTCCGATTTTGGTGTAATGAGGTCATTACAATATGCAGATGCTGTCGGTGTTGACTATTCTGATATGGGACAGCCTTTCGTTATAGCTGTTTTATATACATTTTTCGGTAAGAATGTTATTGTTGTTAGATTGCTACATGCTGTGGTTGGCGCTTATATGTGTGTGTTGATATATAGGCTTGCTGCGAGAAATTTTGGTGAAGTGCCGGCAAGGTATGCTGCTGTTATATCTGTGCTTTTCCACAATTTCATCTATTATTGTGGTTTGCACTTGAAAGAGACCAATATGATATTCCTTGCGGTCCTCTTTTTGGAGCGTGCTGACTATGCATTAAGAGGACAAAAACTGACATTTTCATCAATGGTGATTCCTGTCTTATCAGGAGTGTTAATTTTCTTTTTCAGAACAGTGTTGGGCGCAGTGCTTTGGATGGCGTTCTTTGGCGCTATATTGCTTTCTAAAGACAGAGTGATGAGTACAGGACGAAGAATATTTATTGGTTTTTTAATGCTTCTTTCTGCGGCGACTGTTTTCTCTGGAAGAATAGAGAGTGAAGTCAAAGCGTACTGGGAAGCCAAGGATACAAACCAATCAAATAGTCTGGAATGGCGCTCTACTCGTGAAGGAGGAAATAAATTTGCAAAGTATGGCTCTGCTGCTTTGTTCGCTCCTGCGATATTACTTGTTCCGATACCAACAATGGTTGATATCGACAATCAGCAGAATCAGATGTTTCAAAATGGTGGCTTCTTGGAAAAAGAAGTGCTTTCTTTTTTTGTGTTTATCGCATTATCGGCATTGATATTCAGATATAAATCGTGGCGGCGGCACTTATTGATTCTATTATTTATCGCAGGATATTTGACTGTGATAGCCATGAGCGCGTTTGCCATGTCGGAGCGATTTCACTTGCCGGCGATGCCGGTATTCGTCATGCTTGCAGCATTCGGCATAACACAAGTGACTAAGCGGCAAAAGAAATATTTCCCGATATATTTGTTCATATTGGGTTTTGTGGTACTGGCATGGAACTGGTTTAAATTGGCGGGACGTGGATTGATATGACAACGGTGGATGAAAAAATACGTGTTATGGTCATGTGCAGGTATCATTACGGTAAGCCTGCGCCATTCATAACAGACCAAATTGCGGCTTTGGA
>ODAI012991163.1_pt1 | contig 10895 bp, 10 predicted proteins | sample 1539321 | NCBI WGS metagenome assembly ODAI01 (sample SAMN02144231, study PRJEB22623) | gut metagenome | biome: sheep rumen | host: Ovis aries | place: New Zealand | reverse complement strand
CAGCGTGGCATCGAGGGAAAGATCGTCGCCGCTGCTTATACCCGCACTCACAACATACCAACCTTCGGCATCTGTCTGGGCATGCAGATGATGGTGATAGAGTATGCCCGCAATGTTTTGGGATACAAAGACGCCAACAGCTCGGAGATGGACGTGCAGACGGCCCACAACGTGATCGACATCATGGAGGAGCAGAAGAATATCACAAACCTGGGCGGCACCATGCGCCTGGGCGCTTACAAATGCCGGCTGAAAAAGGGAAGTTTAGCCTATAAGGCCTATCACAAGGAGACTATTTCCGAGCGCCATCGCCACCGTTTTGAGTTCAACAGCCAATACCGCGAGGAATATGAGGCAAACGGCATGGTGTGTTCCGGAATTAACCCCGAGACAGGTTTGGTGGAGATTGTGGAAGTTCCTGGCAAGAAATGGTTTCTCGGCACACAATTCCACCCAGAATACAACAGCACGGTGCTAAACCCCAACCCGCTTTTCATGGACTTCATGAAGCATGTTGTCAAGTACAAGAAAGCATAAATCATATCGGACATCATCTAATCTATATCCATTATAAATGAATAAAAACACAGTCATTGGTTTTGTCCTCATGGCTCTGGTGCTCTTCGGCTACACCTATTTTGCCACGCCGAGCGCAGAACAACAGGAAGCTATGAGACGTTATAACGATTCCATCGCAGCCGTTAACGCCAAAATACAGCATGAAAACGAAATGGCCCGGCTGGCTGAACAGCAGGCGGCCGATTCGTTGGCCAAGAACGACACAACGTCGCTCTTCTCCTCCACCCTGCGCGGCGCGGCAGAAGACATCGTGCTCGAGAACAGCGTAGTGAAAGTGACCCTCAACACGATGGGCGGCAGCATGGCCTCGGCCGTGCTGAAAGAATACAAGAATCAGCAAAAACAGCCCCTCACACTGTTTGACAAAACGACGGCTCGGCTAAACTATGCCCTCAACCTGACAGAGGGTAACGTCAATACGGCCGACCATGTCTTTACCGCAGAAAACGTGACCGACTCCACCGTGACCATGCGCCTTTCTGCCAAGAACGGAAGCAGTCTGGTGTTTGACTATAAGCTCATCCCCGAGACCTACATGGTAAACTTGGAGATACGCGGCGAAGGTGGCTTGGAACGCTTCTGGGCTCCCGACAAAAAATACCTCTATATGGAGTGGCAGGACAGCGTCAGACAGCAGGAAAAAGGCTATACCTTCGAGACACGCTACTCCAGGCTGACCTATAAAGAACAGGATGGCGGCATCGACCACCTGCCGGAAACAAAAGCCAAAGAAGAAAAACCAGAGAAACCGCTTGAATGGATCGCATTCAAAAATCAATTTTTCAGCAATGTACTCATCAGCTACCAAGGTCTGACCGAGGCCCACGTAAAGAGTACACCGCTGAGCGAAGGCAGCGGCTACCTGAAATATGACGAGGCTTACATGAAAACAGCCTTCGACCCGACGGGAAAACAGCCCACCCAGCTGCAATTTTATGTCGGCCCGAACAAATTCCGTCTGCTCCAAAGCATGAACGACTACACCCTGGTTGAAGGCAAGGACCTCGACCTGGACCGCCTGGTGGACCTGGGTTGGCCCATCATCCGTTGGATAAACCGCTTCTTCACCATCTACGTGTTCGACTGGTTCACACGTCTCGGTTTACACATGGGAGTAGTGCTCTTGCTCATCACCATTCTTCTGAAGATACTCGTCTATCCCACCACCCGCAAGAGCTATCTGAGCAGTGCCAAGATGCGCGTTCTGAAACCGAAGCTGGACGAACTTAACGAAAAGTACCCCAACAAAGAAGACGCCTTGAAAAAACAACAGGAAATGATGGCCATCTACAGCCAGTATGGAGTGAGCCCCATGGGCGGTTGCCTGCCAATCTTGTTGCAGATGCCTATCTGGATAGCCATGTTCTATTTCGTACCGAACGCCATAGAACTTCGCCAACAAAGCTTCCTCTGGGCTGACGACCTCTCAACTTACGATGACGTGATCAGTTGGAGTTCCAACCTCCCCATCATTGGAAACCACTTGAGCATATTCTGTCTCCTCTTCTGTGTTTCCAACCTGTTGTACAGTTGGATCAACATGAAACAGCAGAAAGACTCCATGATGGGGCAGCAAGCCGAACAAATGAAAATGATGCAATGGATGATGATGCTCATGCCCCTCTTCTTCTTCTTCATCTTCAATGATTACTCCTCCGGTCTGAACTATTACTACTTCATTTCTCTGCTTGCAAGCGCAGTGACGATGTGGTGGCTGCGTTGGCGGACAGACGACAAGAAACTTCTTGCAAAATTGGAAGAGAATTATCGGAAGAACAAGAACAATCCGAAAAAAGCCAGCGGTCTTGCCGCACGGTTGGAGGCTCTGCAGAAGCAGCAAGAACAACAACAGCAGCGAATGAGAAAAAGATAAGCCGATAGATCGCGAGGAGGAATTGTATCATGACACATCTGCCAGACAATTCCTCCTCGTTTTTATTAACCACAAGCAATAAGTAAACAATGAAAATTCAAACAATCTTTCTAACAGTAAGCATTATGGCAACATTAGCCATCAGTTCCTGCTCGAACTCCGCGACAGACAAAGATTTCATAGGCAAATCCACCACCAAGTTTGAAAGTGACTTGCTCACACCCGAAGCCCTGTGGTCATTAGGCCGCATCGGTTCAGTCCAAGTAGCTCCAGACAGCAAAACAGCCGTCTATAACGTCACCTACTACAGTATAGAACAGAACAAGAGCCACAGCGTGCTCTACACACAGTCGCTCGATGAAAAAGAAAACAAGATTCTGACGACTACAAACGATAACGAGCGTAATGCCGTGTTCTACGACGGCGGCAAGAAGGTGCTGTTCCTTTCCAACAAAAGCGGAAGCCAACAATTGTGGTCTATGAACGCCGACGGAAGCGGCAGAAAACAAGTTTCGGACCTTACGGACGACATCAGCGAGTTCTTGCTCTCGCCTGACGAGAAGCAAATCGTCCTCATCATGGAAGTGGAAGACACCACTAACATCCAGAAGAACGACGAAGACCTGCCTCTCAGCAGCGGTATCGTCATTAACGATTTCATGTACAAACATTGGGACCAGTTTGTCAAAACCATTCCCCATCCGTTCCTCGCTGAGTTCGACGGAAAGCGAGTTACCGTTAAGAAAGACATTCTCGAGGGCGAGCCATACGAATGTCCGTTGCTCCCATTCGGAGGTGCCGAACAATTGGCCTGGAGTCCCGACAGCAAGACCATAGCTTACACATGCCGCAAGAAGACTGGGCTCGACTATGCCAACAGCACCGACAGCGACATTTACCTTTATAATATAGAAGACGGTTCCACACGCAACATCTGCAAACCTGAAGGCTACGTTGAGCCGGAAACGGACTTCACTCGCAGTAAAGAGAACCAGCAGGTCAACAAACAACCGGAGGACTGCAACGTTGGTTACGACCAAAACCCGCAATTCTCTCCCGACGGCAAATACATCGCATGGCAAAGCATGGAACGCGACGGCTATGAAAGCGACCGCTCGCGCCTATGTGTCTATGAGATTGCCACAGGTAAGAAAACGTACGTCACAGAAAGTTTCGAATCGGACGTTAACACCTACCTGTGGGGCAACGACAGCCAGACGCTTTACTTCACAGGCGTTTGGCACGGCACCATCATGGTTTACAGCACAAACATCGCGGGCCAAGTGGAAAAACTCACCGACGGCGTCTGGGATTACAGCGTTGAAGCGCTCACAGCAGACGGTTTGAACTTAATTGTAAAGCGCCACAGCATGAGCCAGGCCGATGAGGTGTACACCATAGCCCTTAACGACAACAATAAAATCACCCAGATAACCGACGAAAACGGTTTCATCTACAGTCAGCTTGAGATGGGAAAAGTTGAAGAGCGCTGGATTCCCACTGTCGACGGCAAACAAATGCTCACATGGGTCATTTACCCGCCCCACTTCGACTCCACCAAGACCTATCCCACCCTGCTCTACTGCGAAGGCGGTCCGCAGAGTCCCGTAAGCCAGTTCTGGAGCTACAGATGGAACTTCCAGATTATGGCCTCCCACGGATATATCATTGTAGCCCCCAACCGGCGCGGCTTGCCCGGCTTTGGCATGGAGTGGCTCGAAGCTATCAGCGGCGACTACAGCGGTTTGTGCATGAAAGACCTGCTGACTGCCATCGATGCCGTCAGCCAGGAGCCCTATGTCGATAAAGACCGTCTCGGATGTGTAGGTGCTTCGTTCGGAGGCTACTCTGTTTACTGGCTTGCCGGACATCATGACAAACGATTCAAGTGTTTCATTTCACACGACGGCATCTACAACACCCAACAGCAGTATGTGGAAACCGAAGAAATGTGGTTCCCCAACTGGGACCTCGGTGCAGCACCGTGGACAGCAGAGGGAAAAGCCCTCAAAGCCTACACCGACTCTCCCCATCTGAGTGTGGACAAATGGGACACGCCCATACTCTGCATTCACGGCATGAAAGACTACCGCATCCTTCACTCCCAGGCACAGTCGGCCTTCAACGCCGCCCGCATGCGGGGCATAGAAGCCCAGATGCTCCTCTTCCCCGACGAAAACCACTGGGTGCTCAAGCCCCAGAACGGCATTCTCTGGCAGCGTACCTTCTTCCGTTGGCTCGACAGATGGCTTAAAAAGTAGCAGATGCAACTTTCAGTCGTCATTCCCGAATACAATTACGACTGCACGCAGCTCGTGAGCGACCTCCGCCAATCGTGCGAGGCCGCTTACGGGCTTTCTTCATACGAAATACTCGTCATCGACGACGGCTCGTCAGACACGGCAACAACCAGGTCCAACAGCGTAATCGACCAATGGCCCAATTGCCGGTTCATACGCAAGCCCGGCAATACGGGGCGCGCTGCCACGCGGAACGAAGGTATCCTTCAGTCCAGCGGAAACCTTGTGGTCATCATCGACTGCGACGCCGAAGTATGCTCCCCTGACTTCATCTCACGCTACCTTGAGGCTGCACGTCAGGAAACAGGCAGCGAATACGTCATCTGCGGCAACATCGTCACCTCGCCGCAATATGGCCGGCCAGACAACCAGTTGCGCTACCGCTACGAGCTTGCCGCAGGCCGCAGGCGCACGCTGACACACCGCAACGCCCACCCCTACGACAGTTTCACAGCCTTCAACGTCATGATAAGCCGCAGCGTGTTCGGCAAAATAAAGTTCAACGAATCTTTCTCACAATACGGCTACGAAGACGCCCTTCTGGGCATGCAACTCAAGCAGACAGGCATTCCCGTCCGCCACATCGACAATCCACTCGTCCACACCGGCATCGAGAGCAACGACATCTTTCTGAGAAAAACGGAGCAAGCCCTGCAGAACCTCTACACCCATGCAGCGCTCTTCCCCGAAGGCACACCCATTACCCGCACCGCCGCGCGTCTGCGCCACATGCGGTTGCTCCCGTTGCTTCGCCGCTGCCACAAGTGGCTCGGCCCTCTCGAGCGGCGCAACCTGCTGGGCTGCCGGCCCAGCCTGTTCCTCTTCAAACTCTATAAAATCGGCTACTACGCCGGCTTGCACAAATAGTTGCCAACCATCCGGCAACACAACTTAAAAATCCTTATGCCCATATCGGACATAAGGATTTCTTAATCGGACTTCGTCGCCCGTATATCGCATTTGGAAAACGCTCAAAAGAAAAAACTGCGCCGGTGATGCGATGAAATCTCTGTAAAAACAGGATTTGAGGCCATCCGAACCTTTGTAATCTGATTCATACGAAACAGCGCGCCATCGGAACGGAAAGGACACTCGGTTAAGTTAAATAATCTGATGAGTTTCCCAGTCGAACCGGCACAGTTTTAAGTTTTCTTGCAAACAAAATTAGGAAGAAATCCTTAAACGGCAAGGTTTCTACCGAATATTTTTTGATTAAAACGCCAAAAATGCCCTTTTGGGAGCAAAAATTACGGTTTGACGAAGCAGAAAGGGGTTTCAACGACTACTTTTTCCCTTGTTGAACCCTCCGGAAGTGCTTAATGAGACTGTAGGCCGAATAAATGCCCAGTTCACCCGCCTTGCTGAGGTCGGCAAAACCATCCTGATAGTTCTGCTGCCCCACGAGCAACAAGCCGCGATTATAATAGGCCTCGGCTAATGAAGGATTGAGCTGAATGGCTTTGTCATAATCGCGCCGGGCCTCGTCGTCGGCCTTAATACGTGAATAGATGCAGCCGCGGTTATAGTAGAAAAAGGCACAAGCGGGCTCTTGACGGATGGCATTGGAAAGGTCGGCAATGACAGGACGGTAGTCCATCCGCATGTCTTCGGATTGTAAGCCAGTCTCTTTATGCTGCTTTGAACGATAGGTTTCCAACTGTTTCTCACGGACCACCGCCCTCAGGAAAAGTGCCGCAACAAATGTCGAATCGAGCGACAGCGCCTGGTTGAGGTCATCAATAGCCGCCGTATAGTCGCGTTTGCTTGAAGTGCAAAAGGCATGGGCAAAGAGCAGACGGGTGTCGCGCTGCTGATGGCTCAAACGGTTGGCCAGTTGACGGGCCTCCTCGTCAACAGACCTGATGCCGTCGGCATCGAGCGCTTCCTCGTGAGGAGCAAGATAGAGAGGACGGCTGAGGACACGCGAGTTGTTGAACTGCTCCAGGAACTGGGCATACGACAGACGCGCCGTCAGTCCGTTTTCCCTCGGGGTAAACGTAAGCAGATAGAGCGGCTGCTGCTCTATGACCACGTCGCGGTTCTGTATGCGGCCACGATAATCGCTGGCATAGAACTTGGCAATGTTTTCATCGTCGTTTTCGACCACCATTTTCTTATAATCGTCGATGTCTTGTTCCTTCTGCTTGCGGGTAGGTTTCTGACGGTTGCGCCTAGCTGTGCCGAACATGTCGTCAAGCCGGGCAATGTAAACCTTACGTTCGTCGGCCAACGCCTGTTTGTTCATACCGGCCAGCCGATAACACTTGGCACGGTTTTCATATCCCGTCCAGAAATTCGGATAGTCCTCAAGCACGGTGGTATAATCGTTGATGGCCCCCTTGAAATCGCCCGTTTTCTCCAGAAGCAGGGCACGGTTGAAAAGAGCCAGGCGGTCGTGAGGCTCACGCTTAAGAACAAAATTGAAGTCTTCGATTGCCAAATTGTTTTCGCCCACCTGCATTCGCAGAAGCCCGCGGTTGTAGTGGCCGGGATAATTGTCGGGGTCAATATCAAGGGCAATATTGTAATCATCCATGGCACCGCGCAGATTATTCTGGCGGAACCGCGCCATAGCCCTGTTCAAATAGAAGCCGGATTTCTTGGGAGACTGCACTATGGCACGATCGTATGTCTTTTCCGCATCGGCAAAGTCGCCATGATTCATTTGGAGCATGCCACGTGCGCCCAAAGCGTCAACATCGTAGGGATCAATTTGCAAAGTACGTTCAATCAGCGTGTCAGCACTGACCGTGTCGGCGCGCTCAAAGGCTATCTGAGCTTTCAGCATGTAGCATCGCGTGTACGAAGGCCACTTCAGAATCATGGTGTCAAGCAAAGCATCGGCCGTTGCCAGACTGTCCAACGACGTTTGACAAAGAACCAGATTGTACCAAACGTCTTTGTCATCGTTACGCCGCGACAGCAACAGCCGATAGTCGTCTGAAGCCTTGGCATATTCAGCATTCATGATGTAACTGATGGCTCGCAGGCGAAATACATCGTCAATGAACGGATCACGTTCAATAGACAACGAACAGTCTGAGGCTGCACCCGTATAGTCGCCAAGATAGTATTTGGCTACCGCGCGGTAATAGTAAGGCTCATAGAGATAGGGTTTGGCTTGAATGACCTGGTTGAAATATTGAATGGACAAGGCATAGTCTTCATAGTAGAGCGCATTGCGCCCTATCGTGATAACCCCGTCGGCGTTTAGTTGTGCTTTTCCCAGAAGGGGTATCAGTAAGCATAACAACAGATAGCGTTTCAACCTTTTTTGACGGTCTTTACCTTATATGAGCAACGGGCCTTCCCTTTAAGGAATGCCGTCAGTTTACTCTTTATCATCTGCTTGCGGAAAGAGGAGATTCGGTCAGTGAAAACGCGGCCTTCCAAATGGTCAAACTCATGTTGCATGACCCGTGCCAGATATCCGTCGACCCATTCGTCGTGTGGCTGGAACTGTTCATCATAATAAGACACGCGGATGCGGGTTGGCCGCGTCACACTCTCGGTTATGCCCGGCAAGCTGAGACATCCCTCCTCCATCGTTTCTGTTTCATCGTTCGTTTCCAAGATATGGGCGTTGTAATACACATGACGGAAATCTTTATATTCAGGCAAATCATCAGATAGAACATTCAAATCTATCACTACGACGCGGATAGGCTTGCCTATCTGCGGGGCAGCCAACCCGATGCCGTTTGATGCGTCAAGTGTATCAAACATGTCTTGAACCAAAGGGACCAGAACTTCACGATTGAGCTCCACATCCTGTGCCACCTCGCGCAAAACGGGCGTCCCATAAATATAAATAGGTAATTTCATGTATGTATCTTGTATTTTTTATTATTTCAAACGTTGACTTTCCATGTAAGACTGAAGAATGATGGTTGCGCTTATTTCATCAACCAACGCTTTGTTTTGCCGGGCTTGCCTGCGCAGCCCGCCATCAATCATCGTGCGGTGGGCAAGCACGGAAGTGAAACGCTCGTCTGCCGTTTCAATGGGTATTGACGTGAACGTTTTCCGAAAACGCGCTATGAAAGCGTCCACACGGGCTGCATTTTCAGAATCTGCCCCGGAATTTTGCACCGGACGGCCTATAACGACACGTTCCACGGGCTCGTGGCCGAAATAGTCGGCAAGAAAAGCCATCAGTCGCGAGGTCTCTACCGTTGTAAGCCCCTGCGCTATGATTTGAGCGGGGTCAGACACAGCTATGCCGGTGCGTTTCTGCCCATAATCGATTGCCATCAGTCTCATGCGGCAAAAGTACAAAAAAAGTCCGGCACCTGTGACGCCGAACTCCTGTTTCTTTACTTCCGGTTACTAACGTCTGCGCAAATTAATGTAGAGTTTCCACACGCTTCGTCCCACTTTGTAAGCATAAAGTGCCGATCCGATGAGACTTCCGGTGCGTTTCATACTGGCCAGAGACATGATTCCGCTTCCGGGACGCCTGTAATCGTCGATCAAAGCGTCTGTCAGCCGCTTGATGTTGTTTTCTTCCCGGCGTATACGCGAGAGCACCTCTTGCTTGCGGCGCTGGATGTCTTCGTAGGTCACCTTGGGACGGGCCGCGTTGTCGTTATAAGTTTTCATCCTCGTCTTTCAGTAATTCGTTCGCGATATAATTGGTCAGAGGTGTTTCTATCCACGGCTTGCGCATCACATAGAGCAACACGCCTATGGCTGCAAAAAGCAGGGCAACGAGCCCATAAGCGAGCAGGTCGCTTCCTGTGAGTGAACGGAGCAATGAAACGAGCACCATCGCACCGAAAAACAGAGTGATTACGAATACGACAAACAGGACGACAAACAAGATGACAACGGTAAGCAACCGTGTCAGCATCTCAGTCAGACCCAGCGTCATGTATTCGCGCTGCAGGCCCAGGTATTCACGCAACGAGGCATACAGGCGCGAGACAAGGCCGTCCGTACGCTCCATCCTTTTAGTCTTGTGCGGCCTTTAGTTCCTCGGTAATATCATCTACGAGGTTTTCCATCTCCTCGCGATTGAGCTTAATGCCGCGTGCACGGATAGCTTCGGCTATCTTGGCGCGCAAATCTTCGCCTTTCTCGGGGGCAAAGAGCAGACCGATGGTTGCACCTAAGGCAAAACCGCCCAGAAGGGCTGCCAAAACACTTGCTGTTCTCATTTCTATTCGAAGTTTTAAGTTTTACGTGCCAAACTTAGCCATTTTTTCTGAGACGAGGCCAAATTTGTTTCTTAAAAATACTTTTTCTGGCCCATTTTGATGTCTAAAAGACCCTTTTATGGTGCAGAATGGCTTTTTTTGACCGAAAATGCTTATTTGATTTGAATTTTTTAACCAATACATGTGCGCTATCCCAAAGAGTAGTTGTAACTTTGCTAACACAATAAAGAATTATGTCGAAACTATAATTTTAAACGAAATGAAATACGCATTCAAAAAAATGGCCATTGTCGCAGTAGGCATTTGCACTATTGCTAGTTTCTCATCCTGCAAATCCAATGAAAGCATGTACAAGAAGGCTTATGAAAAAGCCCAGGCACAAGCTCAGACGGAACAGCAGACTCAAGTTAAAGTTGACAACCCCGCTCCGGTACAGGTAACGCCTGTTACGCCCGTAACCCCTGCCAAGCCCGTTGACACCAGCGACACACGCAGCGAAAAGGTCGTTGTAGTGAGCGGTTCCGGTTTGAAGGCATTCAGTGTCATTTGCGGCAGCTTCAGCCTCAAGACTAATGCCGAAGGTTTGCAGAATACGCTCAAGAGCAAAGGATACAGCGCCCAGATTGTGCTGAACGAAGCCCGCAAGCTCTACCGTGTGGTAGCCTCCACCTTTGATGACAAAGCCAGCGCCGTAAGTTCGCGCGACCAGCTCCGCGCCACCTACCCCGACGCTTGGTTGCTTTATAATAAATAAAGGTAACATCCATATCAAACCATACCAGAGGCGGCCCCAAAGGGTCGCCTCTGCTTATAGGTTTGCGGTCGTCAGACACATGTCCGATTTGGAAAAGCTCAAGTCCGATTTAGGAAGATACAAGTCCCGCTTCGATACCCCGAAGCGGGACCTTTGTTTCCCTTGCCCGTTCAGCTGAGCACTGAAGACCGTCTCCACGCATTCAACAGACGGTCTTGGTTATACTGGAT